>ERZ1034973.248-NODE-248-length-39097-cov-70.532760_pt1 | contig 39097 bp, 30 predicted proteins | sample MGYA00520686_ERZ1034973 | MGnify/ENA primary metagenome ERZ1034973 (study PRJEB33766, sample SAMN09781775) | gut metagenome | biome: gut microbiome | host: Homo sapiens | place: Madagascar | study: EMG produced TPA metagenomics assembly of the PRJNA485056 data...
GTTCTCCCAGAAAATCGATAAACGAATGATTGGGCAACTGGTTGCTGATAAACACGGTATGGAATCCGGCTTCCCTGAAGGCTGCCAGAATGCCTTTCTCATGAAAGAGCCGTTGGAAATCCTCTGCCGAAGCAGCCGACAGAAGCATCGGTACACTCTTGTGGGTGGTGTTGCTTTGCGTTGTCACATTCGGGAAAGCTTTGATACCCTGCGTTTTGGAGAGCAGTGGATTGGTATCACGAGGATAGCCATAAAGACTGAAGTTATGGGCACGAGCCGTCTCTCCCACTACCATCACATACACCTCAGGAGTTTCCACATCGTGCTCGCTCCGGGCATCAAACCGGAAGTTACGGCTTGCCTCCTTGTAATTCTCCGATGCCGCATTGCGCTCGAAAGCCAGATAGAGATTGTAGCAGACGTTGACAGGATAGAGCTGATTGCGCATCCGGTAATCATCCACCACCACATAGCATGCCAGCAGACAGAAGAGGCCGATAGCCCCCACCTCCATCAGCCATTTGCGAACGTGATGCTGAAAAGAGACTGATAACTGACGCTTCTTCCTGATATGGATGACAGCCAGAATGAGCAAGGGAAGATAAATCACAAAAACACCTACCACGGCAGGTACCAGATTGTCCAGCAGTTCCATCACCTCTCCTGGATTGGTAGTCACGAGATTCAGGAACATATCCACCGCTATCACTCCTGTACCGAAGAGATAGAGCAACACCAGCTGGAAGGCTGCGAAAAAGACAAAGAGAAATGCCCACCATACCATCTTGCCCGGACATCTGGCTACGGAAAAGAACAACATATACAGTGCCAGAGGCAACAGCACATTGGCTGCGCCCGCCCAGAAAGACAATCTTTCGGTAAAGCACAGGGCGATGTTGGGCAGCAGCAATGCCACCACCGCATACCAGTAAAGGAAGGTACCTGAAGACACCTTATTATATATAGTATTACATATAGAATGATTCATAGACTACACCTTATTATATAATGAAGAAGTCTCATCAAAATGCCTCGTTGATATTGAAGAGGAAGCCAGACTGTCCAGACTTTCCAAATCCATAATCCAATCGTACATTCACATTCTTCTTGAACTCCCAGCGATAGCCTACTCCCGCATTCGGCAGAATCTGTCTGCTTCGCAACGCAGAGAACTTAGGGAAAACTGTACCTGCTCCAGCCCAGACCACAATACCATTTCGCTTCCAGACATGCTGGCGCAACTCCACGGTAGCCTCCAGTGAATGCTTGTCACGATAGCGGCCCTCGTAATAGCCGCGCATCGAACTGGTACCTCCCAGTTCCGCCATCATACCCCATGAAGGATTGCCGAAATTGAGATTGGCTCCGAAATCCTCGGCAAGAATCGTTCCCTTGCCCAGTCGCTGATAGGCATCAAAACGGAAGTGAGTCGTACTGAAGGCATAATCATTACCCATAAATTTTGGTCGGAACATCTGCTTCAGATTCAGATAGATACCCCGGTGCGGATTGGTAAGATTATCTCGGTTGTCATAAACCAAAGATACACCCACTCCTACATTCCAGGTATGCTTATCCATCCCCTGCAGCAATTCCGGGCGCTCTATCTGCTTGCCTATCACATAGTCGTAAGCTGCCATCGGTCCCACATAGAAGTTATCGGCTACCCTGAACAGAAAACTGGCTTCTGCCTGAGCCTGCCAACGCTTCATATCACTCTTGTTGTCATCGTTATCGCCCATCTCGTAACCGATTCCCCAGAAATCGGAAGGGAAGGAATAGAAATAGAGATGATAATCAATGCGGTAACGACCGGCAGGAGCTATATGATTGCCCCGAACACCCAACATATAGAAGCCCACCGAACTGACATCACCGAAAAGCGACACATTGGAAGGCGGCAAAATGCTATCGTTAGGATCGGTGCGGTAAAGTCCTGCAGCCACCATTCCCAGACCAAACTTGGTATCAGAAGCATAGTGAGGACCTCCGATTACGCTGAAGTCGAACCGCTTATGCTGCTTGTTCTTGTTGGCATCATTGAAGTAGTCTAGGAATCGCGTCATCCACGATTTCTTGACCTGCTGGGCTGTATCCACCTTCTCTGAAGAGAGAGTATCTGAAGAAATTGGCTCCGAGGCATAGCTGTTCAATGCCATCATCGCAAAAAGTATGATTAGAATATGCTTCATAAAGTCAATATTTTCCTGTTGATTCTATTTTCGTCATTTACTAATAAACCAGTGACACATTATTAATATACCAGTGACACATTATCTATCCACAAGGTGTTGCCTGGTGTTCCGATATAGGCACCGCCATCCGAAGAAGAGAACTGGAGAATGAGATGAGTAGGCGTTTCATCGGCAGCAGCCCATCCCACTTCCCTTACGGGCACACTCTTACCCTTGCTGTTGCGGGCATAATCGGTAGAACGGAGTCCCATCGTTGCGGCATGATAGCCAGCCATGTGACGGATATCACCATAGTGGATGGTATAGGTTGCATCTTCCACCCATCCATTCGTACTCTTGCCGTATCGTACCACCATCGTACCCACTCGCTTGGCTGTGATATTACCCTTGGCATCCTCGTGACGCTTCTGAAGATAGAGCACCACGATGGCATGGTCTCTTCCAGCCACAGTAGAGGCACCACTGAATCCATTCTGTTTGATACGGTTGGCGACATTAGGAAGGGAGGTCTTGTAATCGAAACGCAAAGCCTTAGGACGAGCCGTAAACGGAATACCCCAGTTGATAGCCTTTGGACCATCCTTGGTACTGGTGATCGGTTCACGAACATCTCCCAGGAAAAGGGAACCAGCTGCAAGTACCTTGATATTGATAAGTCCCAACACCTTTACCTTTTCTATATGAGTCTCCAGTTTGGCGCAATAGCCACTGCCGTGCCTGTCGCGATAAACCGAATTATTGGTCTTGTAAATGCCGGAAACATGCGCAAGAACATTGGATGAGCCCCAAGGAGACCCACCCTTATTGGTATATGGAGTATTGCCATGGATAGTCATATTAGGTCCTACGGCATAAATGGTTTTCTGATTACCACCAATGATAGCCGACTCTTTGATATTTCTGATTACCCAGTGGTCCATGTTTCCATATTTCAGAGGAACCACTTTTTCCTGTCCCTGCATAGGAAGGCATGACAAAATAGCAAGCGCTAATGCAATGCCGAAAATTACTTGTTTTTTCATATCTATTACTTTTATCTTTCTAGATGCTGCAAAGATAGAAAAACTTTTCGTACTTTCGGGTTTTCAAAGTACTAAAAAATGAAATATTAAGAAATAATAATATATTTAGGGGATTTTAATCGATGAAAAACAAAAAAAGCCCCGCAAGAGCAAAAGCTTGGGATAGTGAAAGTTTTTGCTCTTACAGGGTGTCTATTAACGGTTCGAATACATGTTGTCATAGTACTTCTGGTAATCGCCAGAGGTAACGTTGTCCATCCATTCCTGGTTCTCGAGATACCATTTTACGGTTTCCTCGATACCCTCCTCAAACTGGAGTGATGGCTCCCAACCGAGTTCCTTCTGCAACTTTCTAGAGTCGATGGCGTAACGCATATCGTGACCCTTGCGGTCGGTTACATAAGTGATGAGGTCCATATCCTCGCCTTCCTTTCTGCCGAGCAATCTATCAACGGTCTTGATAACCACCTTGATGATATCGATGTTCTTCCACTCGTTGAAACCGCCGATGTTGTAAGTCTCGGCAATCTTACCCTTGTGGAAAATCATATCGATGGCACGGGCATGATCTACTACATACAACCAGTCGCGCACGTTCTCACCCTTACCATATACTGGCAATGGCTTGCGATGACGGATGTTGTTGATGAACAGCGGAATCAACTTCTCAGGGAACTGGTATGGACCGTAGTTGTTAGAGCAGTTGGTCACGATGGTAGGCATACCGTATGTATCGTGGAAAGCACGCACGAAGTGGTCTGAGCTTGCCTTAGATGCTGAGTATGGAGAGTGAGGATTATACTTGGTAGTCTCCACGAAGAACTCCTCGCCGTAAGCCTCGTGGTTCTTACCGCTGGATGCCTTGGTAGTGAAAGGAGCAGGAACGCCCTCAGGGTGAGTCATCTGCAAGGCACCGTAAACCTCATCAGTAGAGATGTGGTAGAAGCGCTTGCCCTCGTAACCCTCAGGAAGACTCTCCCAGTAAATCTTGGCAGCCTGGAGCAGAGACAGGGTACCCATTACGTTGGTATGAGCAAAAGTGAATGGATCCTTGATACTTCTATCTACATGGCTCTCGGCAGCGAGATGGATGATGCCATCCACCTTGTAGTCCTGCATCAGCTTCAACATCAGGTCGAAATCACAGATATCACCCTTAACGAAAGTATAGTTAGGCTTGTCCTCGATGTCCTTGAGGTTAGCCAGGTTGCCTGCGTAAGTCAACTTGTCGAGGTTGATGATGTGATACTCAGGATATTTGTTCACGAAAAGTCTTACTACGTGTGAGCCGATGAAACCAGCACCGCCCGTGATAATGATATTCTTCATTTCAATTCTTTTTTATATTATAATTATTTTGCTTCCGCCAATTCGGCGATACACTTCTTCAAACTGTCAGTCCAGTATGGCACCTTGAAACCGAAGGTCTGCTTCAGCTTGCTCTTGTCGAGCACAGAGAAGTGAGGACGCTTCACTGGGCTTGGGAATTCCTCACTGTAGCAAGGTTGGATATCGCAGGTGTTTCCGCTGAGCTCGCAGATAATCTTGGCAAAATCGAACCAGGAACATACACCCTCGTTAGAGAAATGATAGATGCCAGTCTTGTCGAGCTGATTGGTCTCAATGATGTGAGAGATGACAGCAGCCAGGTCGCCGGCATAGGTAGGAGTACCCACCTGGTCGAATACCACCTTCAGGGTGTCGTGACTTGCCGTGAGGTTCTGCATCGTCTTCACGAAGTTCTTACCCCACTGCGAGTAGAGCCATGCCGTACGGATGATGATGTGCTTGCAGCCAGTAGCCTCGATGCTCTTTTCTCCTGCGAGCTTGGTCTTGCCATATACGCCGAGCGGATTGGTTTCCCAGTCTTCCTTGCAAGGGATGTTCTTGTCGCCCTGGAACACATAGTCTGTGCTCACATGAATCAGGGTTCCATCCACTTCCTTCATCGCCTGAGCCAAGTTGCCTGCTGCCGTATTGTTGAGCAGGTTGGCGAGGTCGAAATCGCTCTCCGCCTTATCCACGTTGGTATAGGCAGCGCAGTTAACAATAACCTGGATATCATTTTCCTTCACCTTTTCGCGGATAGCGTCGAGGTTAGTAATATCCAATTTCTCATAGCCTTCAGCCACATCGGTGAAGACAAACTTGTGATTGCTGTTTTTGGCGCAAATCTGCATTTCATGGCCGAGCTGACCATTAGCGCCTGTAACTAATATATTCATATTTTGCTGTGATACTAGTTAATGATAATACATTATATATATAATATGTGGCAAAGATAATGAATTATTCCGAGCTACACAACTTTTATGAAGACAAAAAGATTCATAGTAACATAAATTATACTTTTAGGAAGTACACCCCTATAAAAACAAAAAGCCCGCCGCCTTCTTTCACAAGAAAACGACGAGTCTTTCCTAAACATAATAGTAAAGCATTGCTGCTTTTTTGAAAGCAAATAGATTCAATCAAGCAGGCTTCCTATTTTTCAATCAATCTTTCCCCTAAGAAACTAATACTGTTATTTAAATCAACATACTAAATCAACAAAAGGAATATTTATATACCTTTAAACTTTAGAAGACTTGAAGTGGTTTTTGAACCAAAGTCATTATACTGCTTTTTTGAATTCCGCTGCAAAGATACGTACTTTTTTGGCTATCTGTACACCCTAGTAGGCGTATAGTAAATAAACAGTAGATAATTAAGCTACATAACCTACGGATTATCAGTATTTTAATCCATTTAAACATTTTTATCAAAGTAAATGCTTTTATTAGAAATCTTTTCTATATCTTTGCAGCGTAAACAATAAAAATCGTGCAAAAAGACATAAATCGTACATAGTTATGAAGCAGTACATACTTTTATTATTCATCATGATACCACTTCTCTCCTATGGCAAGACCGATATGGAAAAGCTATTGGAGCGGGTTGACCATGCTATCGAAATGGACAGCTACTACCAGCAACAGAAAGAGAAGGAGCTCAAACGACTGAGACGACAGGCAGGCGATGCAATCACTGACGAGGAAAGGTTATGCTACCTCGACAGTCTCTATCGTGCCTATAGTAACTATCGCTACGACTCGTCATGTGCCTATGTGAGTAAAGGACTCCAACTGGCAGAAGCTACCCATAACACCTTTTATATTACTTGCTTTAAGATACACCGGGCATCCGTGCTGTCGGTGGGAGGATTTTATGGCAAGGCGGAAGACATCCTGGAAACACTCGACCCTAAGCAGATGCCCTACGAACAGAAGCTGTATTACTACTTCACCTATGCCTGGCTGTTCAATTACTGGCAATCTTACGCAGCCAAATCGGAATTTGCAAACGACTTCAAAGGCAAGAAGAAGTATTATATGAATATTTTGCTTGAAAACTTCAATGAAAAAGGAAAGAAGTCGGCTTTTTACCAGTATATGAAAGGAGAGTATATCTTTCTCAGCTCGCCTACACACAGAAGTGTATTAGACTGTTATCTCAAAGCTTTAAAGATGACGGCTAAAAACGATCGACTGCATCCTATGGCAGCATACGGCATAGCCCGTTACTACAGAGACCTCGAACAGTATGATCTGTATGTGAAGTATCTGGTAGAGGCAAGTGAGTCTGATGGGATTTGCCAACTCAAGGAGACAACAGCCCTCCAAAAACTTTCCTATTTTCTCTATGAAACGGACAAAGACAACAGCAAGCGTGCCACCCGATATATCCAGCATTCCATGGAGGATGCCCAGTTTTTCAACAACCGTCTCCGTATGATAGAGATTTCAAACATCCTGCCAGTGATTGTTACAAGCAACCAGGAGGCTGCAGAACGCTCCCGTACCCGTATGGAGATTGGACTCATCTGTGCCTGCGTCATCTTAACCATCATCCTAATTCTTACAGTGGTGAATACCAAACAGAAAAACAGTTTGAAGAAAAACCGAAAGGAGATTGCGGCACAGAACAAGCAGTTGGCAGAGCTCAACCAGCGACTGATGGATACCAACAAGCGACGCGAAACCTATATGAGCCTCTTCATGGATATCAGCGCCCTGTATATCCGCAAGTTGGATGACTACAGAAAACTGGTGAGCAGAAAGGTAAAAGCCAAGCAGACAGAAGACTTGCTGAAGAGCATCAACAGCTTCAAGCTGGCAGAAGAGGAATCGTCAATGTTCTACATCCGTTTCGACAAGGCTTTCATGGAATTGTATCCGAATTTCGTCCAGGAACTGAATACGCTTCTCAAGCCAGAGCACCGTATCGTGCTTCCATCTCCTACGGAGCTGACAACCGAAGTAAGAATCTATGCCCTGATGAGACTGGGCGTAACGGATAGCCAGGAAATAGCAACCCTGCTGTACTACTCTACCCAGACCATCTACAATTACAAGTCGGGAATGAGAGCCAAGGCGCTCAACAGGGAAACCTTCGAGTCGGACATCAACCGACTCTGCCACATTATATAATAAGTAAGTTCCGCACGCCCTGAGGGCGTACGGAACTTACTTTAAAGATTAGTCACGATGGATAACGGTTCCGTTAGCCTGATGGGTAGCAAGAACCAAGACTTCTGCAATCTGCACATGCTCCGGAGCACTGGCTGCATAGAAAGCCACATCCGCAATATCATCACCATTCAAAGGTTCGATACCCTGATAAACACTGGCAGCACGCTGATTATCTCCATGGAAACGGACATTAGAGAAATTCGTCTCCACCAAGCCGGGCTTGACATTGGTAACACGCACCTTGGTATGAGCCACATCAATACGCAAGCCATCGGTGATAGCCTTGACGGCAGCCTTGGTAGCACAATACACATTGCCACCAGCGTAAGCCGCATCACCAGCCACACTACCTATATTAATAATGTGTCCATGATTACGTCTCACCATACCAGGAACTATCAGACGAGTCATGGTGAGGAGTCCCTTGATATTGGTATCAATCATCTGATCCCAATCCTCGAAACTACCCTGATACTCAGGTTCCAGGCCACGAGCCAAGCCTGCATTATTGATCAGCACATCAATATTGCGCCAATCCTGCGGAATATAATCCACAGCCTTTCTTGCCGCTTCACGGTTACGTACATCAAAAGCCAGAGCAAGGACCTGTACCCCCTCTGCCTCCAACTCTTTCTTGAGAATTTCCAGTTTACCGGTGTTTCTACCCGTAATGATCAAATCGTAGCCACCTCTTGCAAAGCGGCGTGCACAACCCTCGCCAATTCCGCTGGTTGCACCTGTGATAAGAGCAATTTTCATATACTTTGAACTTTGATATTTGAACTTTGAACTTTATGATTCGTTTGCCTGGAGCAAAATCTTCCTGATTTTTTTATGATTCCATCATAGGATGAGAACTCTCACCTCGGCATTCGCCATTTTCTCTATCTGATTCATCGGGCGTTTGTAATACACACTCTGAATCGCCTTGTTGATGATACCATGACCTACTGCGAGTATCGTCTTATCAGGATACACCATCTTCAACCAAGTGAGGAAGTTCTGTGCCCTCGACTTCATCCGCTCCAGGGTCTCGACATTATCCGGCCAATCCTTCGGATCTTTGGGAAGAGAAGGAATGAACTTACCCGTAAAATCTCCCCAGTCACGTTCTCTGATTAAAGGAGTCGTCTCTATTCTTTGGAGAATATCATCTTCCGTCAAGAATGCAGAAGCATCTGCAGTTCCCTTCAAGTGCATTTCTGCCTCCAAATGGGGACGGGCAATGATGGCACAAGTCTGCATACTGCGATAAAGATCGCTAGAAACGAAGACGTCAATGTGGTCATTTGCCATTTTCCTTGCCACTTCTTCAGCCTGCAGAATGCCCACGTCATTCAGCCTGCCTGGAGTCTGCCCCTGCATAATGTGGGCGGCATTATCCATGGTCTCACCATGTCGAACTAAATATAGCTTTGTCATATTGAATATTTATCATCATCAGATGGTCATTCAACCATCTATTTTATTTTTGCATACAAAATTACTGATAATAATTGAAATGAAGGAATAAATTGCGTTAAATATGATATAAAAGCGAGAGAAAAAACTTGTGGTATCAAAATTCTTTCGTACTTTTGCAATAGAAAGGAAATACTTTTCAGGAAAAGGAAACGCAATATTGCAATACAACATTTTAAATCAATTGATATGAAAGTAATACAAAGTTCATTATTTCGAGCCTTATGCGCCATCATTATAGGTGCTCTACTCATACAATACAGAGAACAGACAGTCACCTGGATCACCATTGCCATCGGTGTATTGTTTTTCCTCTCGGGCGTATTCTCGTTACTCAGTTATATGAGTGCCAAGCGAAGTGCGGAGAAAATGAAGGGACAGTATCTCTATGATGCTCAAGGCAACCATATCATAGGTATGCGCCCTAACTTTCCTCTCGTAGGACTCGGTTCACTCATCTTCGGTCTGGTACTGGCACTGATGCCAAATGTATTCATCGCCTGGCTGATGTTCATCCTCTCGGCAATACTGATTATGGGAGCCCTTACCCAAATGGCGAACCTGGTATCTGCTGCCAAGATGGGCAGAGTGGGCATTGTATATTGGCTGATGCCTACACTCCTGCTGCTGTTGGGTCTGTTCACCCTCTTCAGCCCATCATCCATAGCCTCTGCCCCATTACTCGTTATCGGATGGGCAATGCTGGTATATGGCGTAGTAGAAGCCGTCAATGCCCTGAAGGTTTCCAACAACCGACGCAGATGGCAGAAGACACAGGAAATACAAAAGAGATAATACGAAAAAAGAGATAATACGAAAAAAGCTTCCATCATGGGATTCACATCCGAATGATAGAAGCTTTTATGGTTTTAATCTACCAATCCCTCTACATATCTGCAGAGAATACCAATACCGGTAGCATTCTCTCCTCCCTGAGGAATGATGATGTCAGCATAGCGCTTGGTAGGTTCGATAAACTGTTCGTGCATTGGCTTGAGCACCTTCAGATAACGATCTACCACCATGGAAACCGTACGCCCCCGATCGATGGTATCACGCTGGATGTTACGGATCAGGCGCTCATCAGCATCTGTATCCACAAACACCTTCAAGTCCATCAAATCACGTAATTCCTTATCCACCAAAGTCATGATTCCCTCTATGATTATCACTGGCTTAGGTTCTACATGAATCGTTTCCTTCTCGCGGTTACACTTCAGATAACTGTAGGTAGGCTGCTCGATTGCCTTACCGGCACGAAGGTCGGCAAGCTGCTGATGAAGCAACTTCCAATCAAAGGCATCTGGATGATCGAAATTGATCGCCCTACGCTCCTCCTCCGTCATATTCGTCGTATCATTATAATAAGAATCCAGAGGAACAACTGCCACGAAATGAGGAGGCAAAGCTTCCACCAATCTCTTGACTACGGTAGTCTTACCGCATCCGGTACCACCAGCGATACCGATCACTGTTACTTTATTTTCTGCCATATCTCTTATTTTTCCAATATATCATTAAACATTTTCCGATAATATTCCGCCTTCTTCTCTACAGCCATCGGATAAGCCCTACTGCTGCTAGGCATACGATAGAGACGGAACTTGCGGTTTTCGAATTCAAACTCCACAAATCCTCCCATCTCCGGCTTTTTTCTGATACCGAAGTGATCGGAGAAGACTTTGGTTGCCAGCTGTCCGGCAGTAAGTACCGCCGTGCAATCAGGCAGGGAACGGAGCATGCCATCCAGGTCGGAAGGCTGAACCACCTGCAAATCTTTGTCAGATGCCGTATTCTTGGTACGGATCACCTGCTGGGCAGTATCATAGATAGCCACCCCCTTCTGCATCAGGAACTCCTTGATGGTATCCAGGCGATAAGTCTTGTGCTCCACATCTACGAAATGAAACTTGTCATCAAAGTAGATGATACCGAAGATTCGCCACATATCATTCTGGAAATTAGGATAATACCAGGGCATACACCAGCGCTTTTCTGCCGGCGGAAAGGTTCCGAGCATCAGCAACTTGGCATTGCCCGGCAACCATGGTTCAAAAGGATGAGACTCTAACATTTCTACTTCTTTTTTACCAGATACAGTACTACTGGCAAGTGGTCGCTGTAGCCATTGAGCCATTTACCGCCAGCCTTGGTACGCAACGGCGCTCCCTGATAGCGCCCCTCCTGCTGGATGAGATAATCTCTGCGGAACACCTGATGATTCCAGTACTTCAGACTACGATAGCCTTTCTTCTTTCCATCCTTGTTCAGAAGATTAGGAGTCAGCACAATCTGATCGAAGAGATTCCATTTTCCCCTGTAGTAAAGAGTTCCTTTTGCTTCCTTTGCCAGGATGTTATACCAAGGGTTATACACATCCCCCTCACCTACTTCTGAGATTTCCGGCTTGGCACGGAGAACCTCATACATGCTCTTGCTGGTTGGATCATCGTTCATATCTCCCATCACAAACACCTTCATTTCAGGATTCAGGCGAAGCAGGGAGTCTTTCACAGCCTTGGTCTGACGGGCACCACTCTCACGATAGAAAGAACCGGAGAACTGACTTGGCCAGTGACAAACGATGACCGCCACATCATCCCCCGCCATCTCACCTCTCACCGTAAGAAAACCACGGGTATAAAAGGCAGAATCCTTTGCCAACTCCTGCACATAAGGAACCAGCTTCACATTCTTCACCGTAAAAAGAGCCGGATTATAAAGCAGTGCACAGTCGATGCCTCGCTTATCCGGACCTTCGATATGGCAGAACTGCATATTGCGAGCCTTCAAAGGCGGCTGGGCAGTAAGGTCTTTCAGTACATTGGCATTCTCAACCTCGGCAAGACCGATGAAGGCACAACCTGCATCAGGCAGCACATCCGTACCCATATCAGCCAAGGCACGAGACATATTCTTCAACTTACTCGTATATTTCTCGCTATTCCATCCCTTAGCAGGCAGATACTCATAATCATTCTTGCCGGCATCATGACAGGTATCAAAGAGATTCTCCTGATTATAGAATCCAACGGCATAAACCTGGAACTTTTTAGGGTTGAATTTCTGCTCCGCTTTCTGTGCCCAAGCACCCAAGCCAACCATAAGCAGGGCTGCCAATAATAGCATTTGTCTTTTCATTCTTTTTCTCGCTTTAAAGTTATAACTATATGATACATCATCTGATGTTCTCAAACTAATATGCAAAGATACCGCATAAATTACAATTATCACCATAAATGGGAATAAAATTTTGAGTTTTCATTCATTTTTAACACATCCAGTCCTCTTTTTACCACTCTAAAAGATCATTTTCCACCTTATTTATATATACACAGACACCAAAATCCCCAATATTTCTAAAAAACACCGGGAAATATTTGGTGATTTCAGGAAAAAGCAGTAACTTTGCATCCTGAATTAGGTAAAGGCTATAATGGGCATGCCCTGAAGAGGGACATGAAATGATGTGAAAGCGTCCCCATAACGTCTATTTTTTAACAAATTAATAATAAATAAAAGAAAAATGAAAAAAGGTATTCATCCAGAGAACTATCGTCCTGTAGTATTTAAGGATATGTCTAACGGCGATATGTTCCTCTCTCAGTCAACATGCAAGACTAACGACACTGTAGAGTTCGAGGGCGAAACTTATCCAGTTGTTAAGATTGAAATCTCTAGCACCTCTCACCCATTCTACACAGGTAAGAGCAAGCTCGTTGATACTGCTGGTCGCGTTGACCGCTTCATGAGCCGTTACGCTAAGTTGAAGAAGTAATATATATACCTTTTTTAATAAGGATATATAATATCGAAAGATAGAAAGTGCATTCCAACGTAGTTGCATATACGTAGGAATGCACTTTTTTTATAAACCTATCTTCTCTTGTTCAATTGCTTCACCGTGCCAGCCATTGGCTTCATGGTTGCTCCACTGCCGAATGAAGTTACAGCTGATGCTGAACGTGTAAGCTTCTTGGCATAACCGGTAGTAGAAACCTCAGATAAATCGAAGTAGATGATATCACCCTTCACCTTACCGGTACCAATCATATAACCATAGAAGGTTTTATAATTATTGCCCTTCTCGACACCGAGACGGAAACCGTACTGGCTAGCACCTGCATCCAACACGAAGGTGGCACCACTGGCATACTTCAGGTAGATATCGCCATTGTTATTGATATACCAGGAGAATTTCAGGGTCTGCTGATCGGTAACATTTCCCTGATTATCATGAACCTCATCTATCTCCACACCACTTCCACTCAGGGCATCGCTCTGGTTTCCGCTCTGATAGAATATCATATTGGCATAAAACTCATCATAGCCTCTTGACATACCATCATCCTGGATATAGGAATACTTCACCGGACCATACCACTCACCAACCAAGGTCATCGCCTCATCGACCAGATCGTCATTACGTGAGCCCTGTGAACCTTCATACCAATAATCCTGGTTCCATCCCCAGCCGCCATGGTTGTAATCATCGTACCATCCATAAGGATCATCCCAATAATCATCATCCCAAGGATCATCATCACAACTGGTAAACGTAAAGGATACCGCAGCTATCGCCATCAGCATCACGAAAAGTCTCATTTTTCTCATATCGTAAGATTTTTATTTTATTGTTAATATCCGTACAGAACTCAGACCCTTAACAGATCTGGTTCCTTGAATGATGGTGCAAAGATAAGGCAATTTTTACACCTAGCAAAGGGAAAAGAGGAATAATCTAGGGGAAAAACCCTATTATATAACAGTTTTTCCCTACAAAACCTTGTCATTCTCAAAAAAATGCACTATCTTTGCAACAATATTTATGCATATTTACCAACCAAGGACTGACGAATAGAATGACAAGAACAGATAATATAATTAAGAGAGCCATTTTTTGTAGCCTCCTCATACTCATAACCTCACTGAAGGTTATGGGACTCCCCTACTGCGATGTTCGCAAATTCTCCATCATCGACGGACTAGCCGCCAACACAGTTTCAGGCATAGACCAGACACCCGACCGTCTGATGTGGTTCAGCACCTGGAACGGAATCTCCTATTATGATGGAAACTCCTTCCATACTTTCCGTGATGATGCAGACGACATCAATCTTCTATCTACCAACCGTTTCATGGGTATTTATGCAACAGCCAGAAACAACGTGTGGTGTATCACCGCAGGCAAACGTCTCTATTGCTATGAGACCAAATTGTGTACCTTTGTTCCCGTAGGTGACAACATCAATAAATTATATAACATCGACCTGCGAGTTGATAAGATTTACCCTATCAAGCAAGGTAATACCTGGGTAACAACCAAGGCTGGCAATTACCTGATACGTATCAAGGGCCTCCAGAGAGAAGGTCAGATTCCAGAGCTCATCAAGGTAGGACAAGACGGACTCCGAAGCGGACACGTATGGCATATCTGGTCGGACAAGAAAAAGCGCGAATGGATTCTTACCGACAAGGGAACCACCATCCACAATCAAAAGTTCAGTACCCCTATCCCCTTCAAATGGGTGAGAGAAGTAGGCGATAACATCTTCCTGGCAACTGAAGATGGACGACTCGCCGTATATGACGAGACCGACAAGCTGAATATGATACCACTCCCAGCAGGAGTAACCCGCATCAATCAGCTCAAGAATACAGGCTACCAGCTCCTGATAGCCACCAACCTGGGTTTGGTTATCTACAATCCCCGCACCTTCAAGACCGAAATCATCAATGTGCAAAGTCCAAGCCAGCCACTGGCAGAGGTAAAGAATATCTATACGGATGATTTCGGAATGGTATGGGTGTTTACGGATGGTATGGGTGTAACCCTGGTAAACCCAAAGACATCTGCCAAGCAATGGCTATTTGCCGATCAGCAAGATCCTATGGATCGCACCACCTCCGACAGTTTCTTCATCACCCAAGATGAAAACAAGACCCTGTGGATTGTGCCGAATGGAGGAACATTCAGCTATTTCGACCGCAAGGCAGGCAAACTGGTACCCTATCTCCTGAGGAGTAATTCTTCAGGCAACTACCGTGTGCCTGTAATCGGCAAGCATTTCCTCTCCGACCAGGGAATCCTCTGGATAGCAGGCACCCACGACCTTACCCAGGTAGCCTTCAAGAGCCATACCTATCGCTTAAACAAACTGGAGAATGGAGAAGCTGACGTCCGTTCGCTCTGCAACACTCCAGAAGGATCCCATTGGACCGGTTATGCGAATGGTGTCGTACAAGTAACAGACAATAAGTACCAGACTATAGGCTATCTGGCTCCAAGCGGACAGATTGTACCTACCCAGGTATCATTCTGTCCATATCCTATATATTCAATCTTCTGTGATACACAGGGAAGGATGTGGATAGGAACCAAAGGCGGCGGACTCTATGTCCGCTCGCATGAAGGCATCAGCCATTACGAGCACAATCCAGCCAACAAGGCATCGTTACCGCATAATGACATCTATGATGTGGTAGCCGACCGCCATGGCAGAATCTGGGTAGCCACCTATGGTGGCGGACTGGCTCTTATTCAGGAAGGCAATACGGGTTTATACTTCTATAGCATGAAAAACGGCATGCCATGGCCTAAGAACCATTTTGCCAATGCACGACGCATCTTCTGTACCCCAACAGGAGAGATTCTGGTAGGTACCACAGACGGACTCGTCACTTTCGGCGATAACTTCAGAAGTCCGCAACAGATCAAGTTCTGCAAGACCACCTATCTTCCCAATGATACCACATCATTGGCAGCCAACGATGTCAACTTTATCATAGAGCATAGCAATGGCAAGACCTTCATTTCTCAGTTAGGTGGAATTCTGGAAAGCATCGTCAACAAAAAACTACTGCAGGACAACTTGAAAATGAAGTATTTCAAGAACATCAACTATAATGAAGGTATCGTGCAAAGCATGATAGAAGATAACGAGGGCAACCTGTGGGTGATCCGTGAGTCGAGTATCGACAAATGTAATCTGAAGACAGGAAAGACCACCGTCTTCGGTCCGAACGACTTCGATTACAACATCTCCTTTACCGAGGCTCGCCCTACTCACGATCCAGCCACGAATGACATCTCCGTAGGAACCCCGTTCGGCTGGCTGACCTTCAATCCTGCCACCCTGAAAAAGAGTCAGTATCAGGCTCATATCATCTTCACTTCGCTGCACTTTACCGGCGAAAGCGAGTCTATCCCTATCCTGCATAGCGAGAAAATCGTGATTCCAGCCAACAAGCGAAACCTGACCATCAGCTTCGCTTCGCTCGATTATTCACGTAAATACCAGATGAAATACCGCTATCGCCTGGAGGGACATACTCCTCCAGGAAAATGGATTGACAATGGTAGCAGCAATACTATCGGCTTCAACCGAATCGCACAGGGTGACTATATTCTCAAAGTATCAGCCACCAACTCCCATGGTGTATGGAGCAAGTACATTGCAGAAATACCTATCGAGGTGCGCCCTACCTTCTGGGAGAGCATCTGGGGCAGACTCACCCTGCTGTTATTACTTGCTGCTGTAGTGGCAAGCATATTCTATTCCTATAACAGAAAGCAGCGAGAGAAGCTGGAGCACGAAATGAGTCTGATGAAGAACGACTTCTTCAGCGATGCCAGTCATAAGTTGCGCACCCCGCTGACCCTGATTGGCGGACCGCTGCAACACGTTCTGGAAACCGAGCATGGTATCACCCGAAACAGTAGGGAAATGCTCGTCATTGCCCTGAAGAACTCAAGAGAAATGCTGAATATGCTCAACAAGGTACTGAGATTCGACGACAATGCCAACTTCCTGGTCAACGGCGGACTCAACGAAAACGTCAATGAGGAAGGCAATGAGATGGAAAAAGTTGAAGGCGAAATAGACGACACCACCGTATCCAAGTACCTGAAGGAGTTGGAAGAAGAAAAGAAGAAAGAAAAGGCAAAGCACGAAGAGGAGGAAAACCAGAAGGGTACAGCCTCTAACAAACCAAGCAAGAATCTCACCATTCTTGTTGTGGAAGACAACTCCGACCTGCGCCTATATCTCAACAGCGTACTCGAAGAAAAGTACAATGTGCTCCTGGCAGAAAACGGCAAGGTGGGTCTCTATAAGGCTCGCACAGAGATGCCAGACTTTATCCTCACCGATGTAACCATGCCTGTGATGGATGGTATCACGATGATACGTGAAATCAAGCAAGACCGTACCATCTCGCATATACCTATCATCATCCTCTCGGCAAAAGCCAGTGTGGAAGACCAGTTGAAGGGATTCGAACAGGGAGTGGATGGCTATCTTACGAAACCATTCTCTACCTCCTACCTGATGGGACGTATCGAGGCTGCCATCAACAAACGCAAGGCTACGCAGACAGACATAGCCAAGATGATGAAGCAGAACGGAAAAGTTGGATATGCTGGAAAGACAGAAAATTCTGGAAATTCTGGAAATGCCGAAGCAGCAGAAATCTTCCAACCAGCTACAGAACCAAGAAAGACGCTCAGTGAGCTGAACTTCGATATCCAGGAAAAGGAAAGACTGGCAGAGGAGAAAAAGTCGGAACTGAAGAGCTATGCATTCATGGAAAGTCAGATCAATGACAAGACTATGGGCAGAATCCTGAAATACGTGACCGACAACATGGGCAGTCCAGACCTGAAGATAGACGACATCGCCGATGCCATCGGTATGAGCCGAAGTGTACTCTACAACAAGATCAAGCAGGCTGTAGGTATGACACCAATCGACTTCGTGCGCCATATCCGAATCATGAGAGCCTGCGAATTGCTGCAGCAGACCAATGATCCGCTTACCAGCATCGCTTTCGAAGTAGGATTCAGCGACCCTAAGTACTTCTCCAAGGTATTCAAGAAAGAACTGGGTATTGTTCCTAGCGAATATCGCGAACGAACCAAGGAATAAAGGTTGCCCAAGGTTTGGGCATCGTATGCCCACCCTTTGGGCATTGGTTGCCCAAGCCTTGGGTATAGAGTGCCCAAGCCTTGGGCATCATGCCCCCAACCATTGGGCCCATGGTGTCCCGGCGAATTCATTTTTGTGCTTATTCGGTAAAAAATAGCGTATAAACAGCCATAAAACCGTCCCAAAAATAAAAAAAAGAGAGCAAAAACGGGGCATTTAACGCTTTTTAATGCAAAAAAAAAAAATTAACGTTGTATATAATACAACTTACCAAAAAAATGTGTAACTTTGCACCAAGTTCTTAGAAAAGTTAAATGATAGATTAATCGTAAGGCTTCTCTCCTATTTTATATTTTGAGTTAGGAAAGAAGACGAAAGAGTCCGGGGATTGTGAAATTCCCGGACTCTTTTTATTTCACCCAACCACCTATATCCCCCTATGCACCTTACAAATGATAACTCAGGCTATTTTTTTAGAAAATTTATGCAAACTATTTACTATTTCTAAAAGAAAAATAGTACCTTTGCACAATGATAATGATTCGGCGATAAAGGAACTTCTCCAAAGTCGAAGAAAAAAGGATAGAAATAAACATAAAATTAGATACAAATAAAAAATGAGAACCGTTTACGAATTCTCCGTTAAGGACAGAAAGGGAAAGGAAGTTTCCCTCAAAGAGTACGCTAACGAAGTACTGCTCATCGTTAACACAGCTACCAAGTGTGGCTTTACTCCTCAGTATGAGGAACTGGAAAAGCTCTATGAGACATACCACCAGCAAGGCTTCGAGATACTCGACTTCCCATGCAATCAGTTTGGTCAGCAAGCTCCTGGTACTGATGAAAGCATCCATCAGTTCTGCAAACTTACATACGGCACAGAATTTCAGCGCTACAAGAAGATCAAGGTAAATGGTGATGATGCCGCTCCTCTCTTCAAATTCCTCAAGGAATGCAAAGGCTTCGCAGGCTGGGACGAGACTCATCCGCTCTACCCTGTTCTCGACAAGATGCTCTCTGAGGCAGATCCTAACTACAAGGAAAGCGCAGACATCAAGTGGAACTTCACCAAGTTCCTCGTTAACAAGAAGGGTCAGGTGGTGGCTCGCTTCGAACCTACTACCAGCTTCGACGTTATCGCAAAGGCCATCGAAGAGTGGCTTCAGGCATAAAAAAATATAAGCCAGCTTACATTCCTGTAGGCTGGCTTTCTTATTTCTTTTTAATCTTTAATCTACCTGTGGTACTGTCGCAAGGAACTTGTTGATTTCCTCATCACTCACCTTATAATCATGCAAATCTCCATTGAGATAGCTTTCGTAGGATGGCATATCAATGAGACCATGACCAGAAAGACAGAAGAGAATCACGGTTTCCTTACCCTCTTCAGTAGCCTTCTTTGCCTCACGGATTGTTGCAGCAATGGCATGACAGCTCTCTGGAGCTGGAATGATACCCTCTGCACGGGCAAAGAGCATACCTGCCTCGAAAGCTTCTGTCTGAGCTACATCTACACCATGCATATAACCATCCTTGACCAACTGAGAGATAATCATGCCGGCACCATGGTAACGGAGACCACCTGCATGGATGTTGGCTGGCTTGAAGTCATGACCCAAGGTAAACATAGGCAACAGCGGAGTATATCCAGCCTCATCGCCAAAGTCATATTCAAACTTTCCACGAGTCAACTTAGGACAGCTCTCTGGTTCTGCAGCGATAAACTCGGTATGCTTCTCGCCCTTCAGGTTATGACGCATGAATGGGAAGGCAAGTCCACCAAAGTTACTACCGCCACCAAAACAAGCAATCACCTTGTCAGGATACTCACCTGCCATCTCCATCTGCTTTTCAGCCTCCAGACCGATGACTGTCTGATGCAAAGCCACGTGATTCAAAACAGAACCCAAGGTATATTTACAGCCAGGAGTGGTGGTAGCCAACTCAACAGCCTCAGAAATGGCTGTACCCAGAGAACCAGGATGATGAGGATCGCGGGTAATGATGTTCTTACCAGCACGTGTACTCATACTAGGAGAACCCTCAACGGTAGCACCAAAGGTACGCATGATGCTGGAACGGTATGGCTTCTGCTGCATGGTAATCTTTACCTGATAAACGGCAGCTTCCAGTCCGTAGAGCTTGGCAGCATAGGAAAGGGCACAACCCCACTGTCCGGCACCAGTCTCAGTAGTAACATTGGTATCACCCTCCTGCTTGCAGTAGTAGCACTGAGGAATGGCAGAGTTGATCTTATGTGAACCCAATGGTGTTACACTTTCATTCTTGAAATAGATATGTGCTGTAGTACCCAAAGCTTCCTCCAATCCGTAAGCACGAACCAATGGAGTAGAACGGTAGAACGCATACTTTTCCTGTACATCCTCTGGAATGTCAATCCAAGCGTGCTCAGTATCAAGCTCCTGCTTAGAGCACTCCTTGTTAAAGATGTGAGACAAGTCGTCTGCACTGAGCGGCTTGTGAGTCTGTGGGTTCAACGGTGGCATAGGCTTATTAGGCATATCTGCCTGAATGTTGTACCACTGAGTAGGGATATCCTGCTCCTGGAGAATAAACTTTTTCTGTCTCATGTATATGTTTTTATTTAATTGTTAATTCTAGCCACAAAAGTACAAATAAAAAATGAAATACAGAAATATTCCCTGTTTTTTTAACGAATTTGATGTATTTTGAGCATAAAATAGGAGTAATTATTATCGTGTAAGGATTATTTAATGTTTTATAAGTGTACTTTTATCAGTTTTCGCCCCTACTAACAACAATTATTCCCCCTATGTTTTTCATTTTCTTCGTACCTTTGCATCAGTTAAAACAAAGGCGTTGTGAAACGCTATTCATCATCTTTTACTTATACAAAAATATAAAGCATCGGAAAATCTGATAAGAGAATCAGAATTCCAATGCTTTTTTTTATTGATTTCAGTTCACGCTATTTTTTTCAGTTGAAGCTGAAAAACTTGGCAGAAGTTTCATTCCTAGTCATTCACCTTGATCTGAGAAATGAAACTCAGCAGATTCTTTGCCTGTTCCACACTCTTCATATCGCGGATGCGAAGGTAGCGCTTGTTGTTCTTTTCCTTCAAGGCACAATCCTGGATATGGGTAGTGGCATAAGCGAGTACACGGGAGAACATCTCGCTGCGATAGAACGGACTATTCACATTGCTCACAAACTGAAGCTGCATGGTACCCTGCTTGAGCATGATTTTCTCACAACCCAGCGACTTGCCCAGTCGGCGCAGACCTACCACACACATCAGCTCATCCGCCTCCCTAGGAACCGGACCGAAACGGTCGATCATCCGCTTGCGGAATTCAGCCACCTCCTCTTCACTCTGCAGATGGTCGAGTTCGCGGTAGAGCAGCATTCGCTCAGAACTACCCGGCACGTAGGTATCCGGGAAATAGGTCTCCAGATCAGTCTCCACGGCACAGTCATCCACGAAGTCATCGCCCGTGAGCAATTTTCCTTCATCCATCTCCTGCTGATACAGGTCGTTGAACTCCTCATTCTTCAACTCGGTGACAGCCTGGGAGAGAATCTTCTGATAAGTCTCGTAACCCAGATCTTCCATGAATCCACTCTGTTCAGAACCCAGCAGATTACCAGCACCACGAATATCCAGGTCCTGCATAGCCAGATTAAAACCGCTACCCAAGTCGCTGAAAGTTTCCAGTGCTTCCAGACGGCGACGGGATTCCGGAGTAAGACATGCCTTAGCCGGAGCTATCAGATAGCAGAAAGCCTTCTTGTTGCTACGCCCTACCCTACCTCTCATCTGATGCAGGTCGCTCAATCCGAAACGGTGGGCATCATTCACGATGATGGTGTTGGCATTGGAAATATCGATTCCGTTCTCTACGATGGTAGTAGAAAGGAGCAGATCATAGTCGTAATTGATGAATCCCATAATGATCTTCTCCAGTTCCTCCGGCTTCATCTGTCCATGCCCGATAGCTACGCGGCAGTCTGGCACCAGTTTCTCGATGAGCAATTTCAGCTCGGTCAGTTTGGCGATACGGTCGCAGACGAAGAACACCTGACCGTTACGGCTCATCTCAAAATTGATGGCATCGGCAATCACCGACTTGTCGAAGGTGATGACCTCGGTCTGGATAGGATAACGGTTAGGTGGCGGTGTACGCATAATACTCATATCGCGGGCTCCCATCAGCGAGAACTGCAGGGTTCTCGGAATCGGAGTTGCACTCATGGTAAGGGTATCCACATTCACCTTCAGCTGGCGAAGCTTTTCCTTGGTAGATACACCAAACTTCTGCTCCTCATCAATGATCAGCAGTCCCAGGTCGTGCCACTGTACTGACTTCGATATCAGTTTGTGGGTACCAATCAGAATATCCACCTTGCCCTCCTTCAGTTCTTCCAGAATGCGTCGGGTATCCTTGGCTGTGCGGGCACGACTCAGATATTCCAGGGAAACAGGGAGATTCTCCAGTCGATGCTTGAAGGTCTGGTAATGCTGGTAGGCAAGCACCGTGGTAGGCACCAGCACAGCCACCTGCTTTCCGTCGCAAGCCGCCTTGAAGGCAGCGCGGATGGCAACTTCGGTCTTACCGAATCCCACATCGCCACACACCAGACGGTCCATCGGCCTACCGCTTTCCATGTCTTTCTTCACGTCAGCCGTAGCCTTGCTCTGGTCGGGCGTATCTTCATAGAGGAACGAAGCCTCCAGCTCATGCTGTAGATAACTGTCGGCACTATAGGCAAAACCCTTTTCACGCCGGCGCTGCGCATAGAGTTTGATCAGGTCGCGGGCGATATCCTTGATTCGCTTCTTTGCCTTCTCCTTCAACCGGTCCCAGGCACCTGTTCCCAGGGTAGAGAGGCGTGGCGGTTCACCGGTATCGCTGCGGCGGTATTTACTGATCTTATAGAGCGAGTGGATGCTCACGTCCACCTTGTCATTGTTCTTATAAACGATGCGGATCATCTCCTGATAGCTGTCGCCGGTAGGCACACGCACCAATCCACCGAACTTTCCGATACCATAATCCACATGCACGATGAAGTCGCCATAATCCATCTCCTGCAACTCCTTCATGGTGAGCGCCATCTTTCCGGCTCTTGCTGAGTCTGAACGAAGGTTGTATTTATGGAATCGGTCGAAGATCTGATGATCGGTAAAGAAGCAGGCACGCTTCTCATGATCCACGAATCCCTCGTGAATGGTTTTATCCACTGGGGTAAAACGGATCTGATACCTTTTCAGCTCCTCACTGTCGAAGATATCCTTCAGTCGCTCCTGCTGCTTCTGGCTGTCTGCCAATATATATAAGGTATAGCCCTGAAGCTGATAATCCTCAAGAGTCTGGGCGAGGAGATTGAAATTCTTGTGGAAGAGCGGCTGCGGCGCCATATCAAAGGCGATGAGCGCCTGGTTATCGCCCTTGGCAGTCAACAGGTTCTCCTGCTTTCTGGCAGCCTCACCCTCAGTCTGCTTGCCGAATTCGATACGCACGTGCTCAACCAGTGCATGCTGAAAATCTGAAGCGGAAACGAGATTCAGCTCAGCCTTCATCTCCCTTCTGATCTTCTCTGCCTCCATCTCGGTGGCACCTTCCAACTGTTCGGTTAGACTCTGGGTAGAGAATCCATCCTTGTAAATCTGCTCTATGCGGTCGTGCAGCAGCGTATAGTCATTCATCACCACGAGTGCATCCGCATCCAGGAAATGGAGGAAACACTGCTTCACACTCTGTTCGGCAGCAAGTTCCGGAACGATTTCGATGGCATCACGCTTATCCTTCGAAAGCTGGTCTTCGATGTTGAAGGTGCGGATGGTATCAATCTCATCACCGAAGAAATCGATACGGAACGGATATTCGCAACTGTAGGAATAGACGTCGAGGATGCTTCCACGAACGGCAAACTGACCCGGTTCATAGACGTAATCAGTCTCCTGAAGTCCGAAATCACGCAACTGACGCACGACATCCACCTGTGCAATCTGTTGTCCGACAGTAAGTTTGAGGATTCTCTCATCCAGAATCTGCTTGGAAACCACGAGCTCAGCCAAGGCATCTGGATAAGAAACGATATAGATTTGCTTGCCAGCCGACAATCGTGCCAGCACTTCCGTTCTCAGGATTTCGTTAGCCGCATCCCGCTGACCATACTTGATGGCGCGTCGGTAGCTGGAAGGAAAGAAGAAGACGCTCTCCTGTCCCAGCATCTGCGTAAGATCATGATAGAAATACCCCGCTTCATCTGCATCATTGAGCACGAAAAGCACGGTGCGCTTCATCTTAGCCTGCAGCGAACCGAAGAACACCGAGGCAGAAGAGCACACCAATCCCTGAAGAAAGACAGAATGAACCGACTTCTTCTTCAATAAATCAAAGAGGGCATTCGCCTGTGGCGAACGCCCGTATAGTTTTGCAATTTCCTGTAATGTCACTTTTACTTCAATTTCGGATATTTCTTGAACCATCCATCGAGACGCAGTCTCATCACGCCGAAGAAAGCCTCTCCAAAGATACCGCCACTCATCTTGCTCACTCCCTCACGGCGATTCACAAAGATAACCGGCACCTCCTTGATCTTGAAACCAATCTTATAGGAAGTGAACTTCATCTCAATCTGGAAACCATAGCCCTTGAAGCGGATGGCATCAAGATTGATAGTCTCCAATACCCTGCGGCGATAGCAGACGAATCCTGCTGTGGTATCATGTACCTTGAAACCGGTAACGAAACGCACGTACTTGGAAGCGAAATAGCTCATCAATACGCGACCGATAGGCCAGTTCACCACGTTGACACCCGAAACATAACGGGAACCGATGGCTACATCGTAGCCCTCATCGTGGGTAGCCGCATAGAGGCGAGGCAGATCATTAGGATCGTGGCTGAAGTCGGCATCCATCTCGAAGATGAAGTCATAACCCTGCTTCAGCGACCATTTGAAGCCCATGATATAGGCTGTGCCCAAACCCAGCTTACCCGAACGCTCCAGGATATGGAGACGGTCGGCAAACTCATCGGCCATCAGCTTCTTAACGATGTCTGCTGTTCCGTCCGGACTACCGTCATCGATAACAAGGATGTCGAATTTCTTCTCCAGGCCAAAAACGGCACGGATGATTTTCTCTATATTTTCCTTCTCGTTGTATGTAGGAATGATTACAATACTGTCACTCATAATGTTCTAATTTAATATGATACTGCAAAGATACAATATTTATTTGAATTATTGGTCAGGATTCTCCACGAATCCCTGATATTCCTTCACCAGTCCACTCATGATGGCATCATAGCTCTTGGTCATCTGGTTCTTGATATTCTCAGGACCCTTGCCCATCGGCTCAATCGGTTCATGGATAGTGAGCTTCAGCGGATGCCAGAATGCCCAGTAGATATCCTTCATGCGGGGCTTGACGTCGAAACTGCCATTGATGGTAAGCGGACAAACCGGCAACTGCAATTCGTCGGCAAGCATGAAGGCACCTCGGCGGAACACACCCATGTGACCGGTAAAGCTGCGGGCACCCTCCGGGAATACCACCAGCGACATTCCCTCCTTCAATACCTCGCGCGCCCTGTCATAGGAAGCACGGATCTTGGAAGGTCCACTCTTGTCGATAAAGATATGATGAGCATACTCGCAAGCCAAACCTACCAGAGGAATCTTGCGGATGCCCTTCTTCATCATCCACTTGAAGTTACGTCCCAGGAAGCCGTAGATCAGGAAGATGTCGAAAGCACCCTGATGATTGGCTACAAACACATAACTCTGATTCTTCTTCAGATGTTCCCTACCCTCTACCTTCACCGGCAGGAGAAGGAGACGGATCCACAGGATAGACCACCACTTGCCGGGATAATATCCCCAGAAGTGGCCATTGCCCAGTCTGCAGCCTATCACGGTAACAAGACTGGTCAGGATGCTTGCCAGAACAAGAATCGGCAAACATATCAAAAGCTGATATAATCGATATAAGTACTTCATAATCGCAATTTCATGAATTATTGGAAGATCGTAATTTGATCATCTTATTTTCGTTTCAATGTGATGACTACTATTTCAGGAGTTGCTCCGATGCGGATTGGAATGGTTCCTCCCAATCCGGCTGTGGTATAGAGCTGGCATCCCTCGCGCTCATAGAGTCCGTAATCGAAAGCCGAGAACATAGACGGGCGCAAGCCGAGAACAGAAACCTGTCCGCCATGGGTATGTCCGCTCAGGGTAAGCTGTGGAGCCACCAGCACGCTGTCCTTCGAACCATATTTCTCGTTGATACGTGAAGGCGTCATGTCTTTCCACATCTCCGGAATATGCTGGAGCATCAGCACAAACTGTCCTTTCTTTATACCATAGAGTGCCTGTGCCACCTCTGCACGCGAAGGCTTCTTGAAGTTTTCGGTACCGGCTACATAGATGGAATCCTTGCCGCGATGCAGCACAAAGTGCTCATTCATCAGCAGATGCCATCCCATCTCCCGTTCCGTCTGCTGCACCTTTTCTTCTATCCTGCGGATTTCAGCCTCGTCATCCACATTCATATAATAGGTGTAATCGTGATTGCCCAATACGCTCACCACGCCATCCTTCGCCTTCAGACCACTCAATGTCTTCTTGAAAGGAACCAGTTCCTCCGGTCTCACATTCTGCAGATCGCCTGTAAAGCAGATCAGGTCGGGATGCTGGGCGTTGATGCTATCTACATCCCGCTGTGGCATGTGTTTGCGCCATCCATAATAGGAACCTACATGGATATCGCTGAAATGCACGATGCGGTACCCCTCAAACGCCTCTGGCAAATCGGGTACATAGACCGTGAGATGCTTCACCTGAAACTGTCGTACCCCCATCGTAAAGCCATAGATGAAACTGAAGAAAGCCCATACGGCAAGGAAGATTCCTACCAGTTTTCCCCAGTTGCGTGCCCGATGCACACTGCCTCTAAACCTGCCATCCCCTTTTTTTGCCTTGAAGCAGCGGGAGAGCTTCATACATTCCCATCCCACAAAACTGGTGAAGGCAAAGACAAACTGCGGAACAGCCAGCAGTGCCATCATGCCAAACCAGATGTCTATGAACACCGGATTGGCAGGCAGGAAGTCAGGCTCCAGGGTGAGATAGGCAGTGTATCCTATCACGATGGCAGCAGGCAACCAATATAGTATCTTTCGTTTTCCCTTAGGAATATGCAGGTATTTCCGGTCTATCCAGAGATAGGGCAATACCGTGAGCACAATCACGGGAATCAATAATCTAGCTATCATTGTTAAAAACTATCTTTTTTATCTTCTCTAACTTCTGATTACTAACATCATCTTCTCACCTTCTATTTCAGCAGGCTCGACTGCAGGAACCTTTTCATCAGTTCCACGGGAACGCCCCTGCGGCGGGCATAATCCCTCAGCTGGTCATCCCCAATCTTACCCAGTTCGAAATATCTAGCCATAGGATGAGCGAACATCAGTCCCGACACACTGGCATGGGGCGTCATCATTCCGCTTTCCGTGAGTCGGATGCCCACCTGCTTCATATCGAGAAGCTGGTCGATGAGGAAATTTGCACTCGTATCCGGCAGCGAAGGATAGCCAATGGCTGGTCGGATGCCCTGATACTCCTCCCTAAGCTGCTGTTCGATGGTAAGATGTTCTTCCGGTGCATAGCCCCAGTAGGTCTTTCTTACCTCTTCGTGCAGTTTCTCGGCAGTAGCCTCTGCCAGTCGGTCGCTCAGGGTCTGTGCCATCATGTTGAGATAATCATCGTGCCGGTAGGCATCCATGATTCCTCCATCTACCGTAGAACAGAACACCCCGATCTGGTCTTTCTTGCCCAGAGACAATGGGCGGATGAAATCAGCCAGACAGAGATTCGGTGCGCCCGGAGCAGATGGATGCTGCTGACGGAGCATCGGAAAACGGAGCTGCTGATCCAGAAACAGGATATCATCCCCATCGCTGTTGGCATCGAAGAGCTGGAAGATGGCTCGACTATGAAACCTGTCCTCCCAGGAGGCAAGCATATCCAGTGCTTCCTGCTGCATCTTCTCCTTGTCGCTGCGTGGCTTCCCGCTCAATCCCCAGGCATGGTAGAAATAGAGCCAGTTGATATAAGGCACCAGTTCTGATATTCTGTATTGCCTAACGATTCTATCTTTTGTCATAAGTCATCTCCTCGCCACGGTAGGCTGCATCAAAGGCACCCTTGTTATAGACAAGGTGACCATTGCAGAAGGTCTGCTCCACCTGCCACTGATATTCATGTCCCTCCATCGGACTCCACTTGCACTTGCTCTGGATGACATCCTTTGTAACGGTCCATGGAGAATGAGGCTTCACGATGACGATGTCTGCCTGATAACCCTTGCGCAGGAAACCACGCTGGGCTACCCGGAAGAGCTGAGCCGGCTGATGTGCCATCAGCTCAACCATCCGTTCGATGGTAAGCACGCCTTCATCTACCAGTTCCAGCATGGAAACGAGCGAGAACTGCACCATCGGCATACCCGAAGCCGCCTTGGCACATCCCCCCTGCTTGTCCTTCCACTCGTGTGGAGCATGGTCGGTACCGATGGTGGCAATGGTTCCGTCGTTGAGCGCCTTGCGCAAGGCATCACGGTCTGCCAGGGTCTTGATGGCAGGATTGCACTTGATGAGCGCCTTCTTCGTAGCATAGTCGGCATCCGAGAAGACGAGATGGGCTATCACCGCCTCTCCTGTAATCTGAGAAAGAGGGATGCCATCTCCGGAATGCTCATTCGCCTTTCCGTTCTGATGAGCGAAGAGCTCCAGCTCCCGGGCTGTCGTAACATGGGCGATATGCAGACGGGTGCCAAACTCGCGGGCTAATTCCACTGCGAGTTTGCTGCTCTCATAGCATGCCTCTTCGCTGCGGATTTCCGGATGATGCTCCACGGCAGGATCCTCTCCGTACTTAGCCTTAGCCTCTGCCATGTTGCGGTTGATGATTCCGGTATCCTCGCAGTGCGTCATCACCGGCAGGTTCAAATCCTTAGCCGTCTTGAAGACGCGCTTCAGTGATTCCATCTTATCCACCAGCATATTACCGGTGCTGGAACCCATGAAGAGCTTGATGCCTGGCACATGGTGCATATCCAGCTGGGCAAAGGAATCCACGTTGTCATTGGTGGCACCATAGAAGAAGCTGTAGTTCACATGACTCTTCTCTGCGCCCAGCTTTCTCTTGTCATTCCACGCCTGCAGTTCGGTAGTCTGCGGCACGGTATTCGGCATTTCCATATAGGAAGTCACGCCGCCATAGGCAGCCGCACGGCTTTCACTCTCGATGTCCGCCTTACGGGTAAGTCCCGGTTCACGGAAATGAACATGGTCATCTATTACACCCGGCAAAACAAAACACCCCGCAGCATCCACTACTTCATCGTAGATGCCACGGGGAGCCATGCCTTCAAATATATCTGAAATCACTTCACCATCGACTAGAAGATCGCCCTGGAATGAGCGACCTTCATTGACAATAGTTCCGCCTTTAATTAACACTTTAGACATAGTATTTCTTTTTTCTAAACTTTGAATTTACTCTTTTGCTTCAGGAATGCTTGGCTTCGCCAGTTCGTTAGGCGTTGGTGCAGGAGCCGCATTCGGATCGATCTGCGGAGCCGCCATCTGTCCAGCCTGCATGTTCGGATCCATCTGTGCTTCGTGGGTACCGTTCATGATAGCCTGGTTTTCCTGTGCTTTCTGGTAGTAGTCCTTCACGTATGGATCGCTCTTGAAGTGCTCTGTAGCCTTGCTCATGATATCCTCTATCCATGGCGAAAGCATCGGATACTGGTTGCCCATGGTTACGAGGAAGAATACGCCTGGTCCCAAGACATTCTCGAAGTTGTCGGTAATGAAGGTAGTCACCAGCTTGTCCTCCTGTTCGGAGAGCTGCATCGCCTCAGCATTCAGTTGGGCAGTCACCGCCTGCATATCGCTTCCATTCATGATGGCCTGGTCGTGCTTATGCACCAGTTCTCGCTGCTGGCTCTGCAGCTGCTGGTATTTCTTGAAGAATCCGAAGAGCTTATCGTTGAGTGGCGTTCCACTTACTACCTGCTGTACATCATCGAGTTTCACGGTAATGCTTCCCGCCTCCAACACCAGCGGCAGTACAGGCTCATCGTCCATGAATACATTTGCCATTCTTGCAGAATCTACCGTTCCCTGGAAATGGAACTGTCCATGTACCACATCACAGGAGTCGATCTTGCTGAATTCGTTATTCTTTAAGATTTGAAGGTAGAGCATACGGCCATCCAGGGTACTCACGTTGGAAGTACCCGAAATATCGTAGCTACTGGCGCATGAGGTAAGCGCCACCAAGGTGATAAGTGCGTAAAATATCTTATTCATAAGCTTTATAATTCACATTCAGTGAACAAAAGTACAATCATTTCTTGAAGTACCGAAATAAATTGATGCAATTTAATTGAATATTACAAGTATTTATGTTTTATTTGCATTCTTCCCCCTTCATTTCGTGCGAAATGCGGAAGGTGGTGTAGAGTTCCAGGATAGATGCCACCAGCATCACCACGATCCACTTGCCGTAGAAGATGGAGTAAAAGAGCTGCGGATTGCCCAGCCATTTCTCGGTAAAGGTATAGACCGTATCCACCATCGAGATGCCGGCAAAGATAAAGAGGATGTTGGCTACATTCTGGATGCGCTTCAGGCGATGGATCACAGGCGACTTGCCCTCGTAGGTCTGCATCGACTGGATGACGCTGAAGAGCACGGTGCCCAGAAGGAACACCCAGCTCGTGGTTTCCACCAGCGAAGGATAAATCTGTTTCAGCACAAAGCTGCACGCACCGACAACCATCAGCACGCCGCCCAACAAAAACAAAGCACTCTGTATTTTATTCAACTGTTTCATCTTTCTTACTTTCTTTTTCTGTTCGTTCACACCTTATTATATATAGATAGCGTTATTAAATATAGATAGCGTTACCGGATGGAATCCTTGTCCTCCTCGTCTTCATCTATTTCCATCGAACCGGGCAGATCCGTGCTCAGCACGAAGATATCCTCATCGTCAGCCTTCATGAAGTAGCGTTCGCGCGCTATCTTGCCGAAAGCTTCCGGTCCCTTGCGCATCTCCTGCAGGATGCGGAGATCCCGGTCATACTCCGTTCTGTACTTTTCTATCTCAGAACGCAGCGTGGCTATCTCAATCTGATACTTGATATGCTGGCGGATGCTATTGTCGTCAATGACACCCACTATCAAAACACCCGCAATTATCACTATAAGATATTTATAGTGAGCGAGATAATTCCATATAATACTTAACTTTTGACTCATTAATTTCCGAATTTGTTTGCAAAGATAATATTTTTTTGTTATCTTTGCATCACAATTAAGAAAAAATAATGTAAGTGAACGTATATTCAAGCAAAAAAGAATGGAAGAATACATAGTTTCGGCTAGAAAATACCGTCCGATGACCTTTGATTCGGTGGTTGGACAGAGTGCGTTGACTACCACATTGAAGAATGCAGTGAAGAGTGGCAAGCTTGCCCACGCTTATCTTTTCTGCGGTCCGAGAGGTGTGGGAAAGACCACCTGTGCCCGCATCTTTGCCAAGGCAATCAACTGCGAGCACCCTCGCGAGGACGGCGAGGCATGCAATACCTGCGAGAGCTGCCAGGCTTTCAATGAGCAGCGCTCCTACAACATCTTCGAGCTGGATGCCGCCAGCAACAATGGTGTCGATCAGATCAAGACCCTGATGGAGCAGACCCGCATCCCGCCTCAGGTAGGCAAATACAAGGTGTTCATCATCGACGAGGTCCACATGCTCAGTGCCGCCGCCTTCAATGCCTTTCTCAAGACCCTGGAGGAACCGCCATCGCACGTCATCTTCATCCTCGCCACCACCGAGAAGCACAAGATCCTGCCTACCATCCTGAGTAGATGCCAGATCTACGATTTCGAGCGGATGACCGTGCCCAACACCATCGCCCACCTCAAGATGGTGGCCGAGAAGGAAGGCATCAAGTACGAGGAGCAGGCGCTTGCCGTCATCGCCGAGAAGGCAGACGGAGGTATGCGAGATGCCCTCTCCATCTTCGACCAGGCTGCCAGCTTCTGCCAGGGCGACATCACCTACCAGAAGGTGATAGAAGACCTGAACGTGCTCGACAGCGACAACTACTTCAAGCTCGTGGACCTCGCCCTGGAGAACAAGGTGAGCCAGATGATGCTGCTGCTCGACAATATCCTGGGCAAGGGATTCGACGGCGGAAACATGATTCAGGGACTCGCCCAGCACGTACGTAACGTGATGATGGCGAAGGACACCCAGACCCTGCCGCTGCTGGAAACCAGCGAAGAGCAGAAGGCAAAATACGTGGAGCAGGCAAAGAAGGCACCTACACCTTTCTTATATAAGGCACTCCAGCTGATGAACAGCTGCGATGTACAGTACCGACAGAGTTCCAACAAGCGACTGCTCGTAGAGCTGACCCTGATACAGATTGGTCAGATTACCCAGCCGGAAGACCAGGATGTGCCTAGTGCGGGGCGTACGCCCCACAGACTAAAATCCCTGTTTCAGAAAATCGTTGCCCAGCTTAAGCCTGCCTCTCAGGGTGCAGGTGCCGGGCAAGAGAGCGGCAGCAAGGCTCCCATTACAGGAGCACAGCCTGTCGCTGCAGCTACTGCTGCGCCTATATCAACAGAGAAAAACGGCCCAGAGGAGGCTGCTTCCGCAGCATCGCCGAAGGCAAAGACCATTCTCAAGTCGCCGGCTCAGGTAAAGCTGAAAGGCATCGGCATGAGCTTCGCCAACCTGGAGAAGACGGAGCAGAACAGTCAGCGCATCTACAATCCTATCGACCAGCTCAAGGAAGAAACACCGGCATCAACCGGAGCAGCCGCCAACCACGACCAGCCTTTCACCCAGGAACAGGTAGAAGGCCAGTGGATCAGCATGTGTCTGAGAATGCAAGGCATCAAGGACTTCATCGGACTTGCCAATCGCATGAAACCGATCGTACCTACCATCACCGACTTTCCGCATATCGAGGTAGTCATCGACAACAAGCTGCTGCTCGACGACGTGGTCAAGATCAAGGGCAGAATCCTGCAGACCTTCAGAATCGGCTTGAACAACAGCCAGGTAACCCTCGACTACCGTCTGGCTGAATCGGATGAAGTAACCCGAATCCTCTCCAAGCGAGAGATACTTGAGAATATGATAAAGGAAAACCCTGCCATCGGCAAACTGACCCAGGATCTACGGTTAGTCATGGCATAAACAAACAGAATAGTAAGACAATAATGGCAAGAAGACTTAGAAAGAAGCGTATAGCCGTGATACTGCTCACGTTTACAGCCCTCATCGGATGGACCACCCACAGCTGCGTATCGCGCTGCACCTCATCCGACAAGGAGAAATCTGCAGATTCACTGCCTACGGTACATATCAACGATTCCATCACCAATGCCCTCACCGAGGGAAAGGCATACCAGGAGATGGATTCCGTCATCGAGAGATACCTCAAGAGATGGGAAATCAACGGTGCCCAGCTCGTCATCACACGCAACGACTCCCTGCTCTATGCCCGTGGATTCGGATGGGCAGACAAGGAAAGGGGTATCCGGATGGAACCCAATATGCTGATGCGCTTTGCATCCGTATCCAAGCTCATCACCGCTGCCGGCATCATGAAGCTGGTAGAGATGAAGAAGCTGCGCATGGGCGACAAGGTGTTCGGACAGAAGGGCATCCTCTGCGATACCACCTATAACAACAGTATCAAGGACCAGCGCTACTACAACATCACCGTAGAACAGCTGCTGCGCCACCAGGCAGGTTTCAACAACTATGCCGGCGACCCGGTATCCTCCACCCGTTACATCATGATGCAGAACCACCTCACCACCCCTCCCGACCACCCTACCCTGCTCAGGATTCTCCTGAAGCGTCATCTGGGTTATACGCCTGGCGAGGGCAAGTGCTACAGCAATCTGGGCTATATGATTCTCTCGATGATTGTAGAGAAGAAGAGCGGAATGAAATACGAGAACTTCATCCAGAAGTATGTGCTCCAGCCAGCCGGATGTTTCGACATGCACATTGCGGGCACCTATTACAAGGACCGCCGTCCTAACGAGACGAAGTATTACATGCATCAGGGCAGCATTCCGGTATATGAGTACAACAACAGCGGCAGGATGGTAGAGAAGTGCTATGGCGATACCGATCTTCCCCGACTTTCGGGAGCAGGAGCCTGGTGCGGTTCGGCAGCCGAGCTGTCGAGATTCATTGCGAGCATCGACGGCATGCCTCATGTCAAGGATATCCTGAGCAGGAAGAGCGTGCAGTTTATGACGCAGGAACAGCCTAACCATCAATACTCCATAGGCTGGAACTACACGCCGAAGAGCAACCGCCCTTGGATCCGCACGGGTTCCCTTGCCGGCACCTCTGCGCTGATTCTGAAATATCCCGACGGTCAGTGCTGGATTCTCATCACCAACACCTCCACCTGGAAGGGTCATGGCTTCAGCAACGACACCATGGCATTCTTCGAGAAGCTGCGCAAGAAATATATGCCGCAGATGCCAAAGCGTGATCTCTTCCTGTAAAAAGGACAGAGGGATATTTTACCACAACCAGTATTTAAAGAAGCGTATGGATTCATTATTTCTCTTACAGTTTGCATGTTTCATATTCATGCTCATCAATGCTTTCATCGTGGCAATCTCCTATCTGCACGTAAGATGGGAGAACAAGCGGTATGAGCGGTCACGATGGATGATATTCATCGCCATGATAGGATTGGCGATACAATATCTGCTGCAGATGACCTTCGGATTCAGGGCTGCAGACGATGGGCTTGGAGCAGTAGTCAACATTCTCATCTATACCCCCTGCTTCTCGCTCATCTCCATAGGTATCTACAACATAGAGACCACGCGTGCCAACCGCAGGAAGATGAACCTGGTGTGCTGTGCCATTTACGCAGCCATCATCCTAGCCTTCGGCATAGGTACCCAGCTCCATCATGGTCTGCATATCAAGGAATGGCTCTATGTGATGCTGGTCCTGTTTTGCGGAAGTGTATCCTATTGCATATACATGATTATGCGGGAGATGATCAGGCGCAAGAACATGCTGGAAACGATGGCGGCAACGGATATGCTGCCCTACGTGAGATATTCACGGGCAAGCGTCCTCATCCTCTGGCTTTCCGCCTGCGTGATGCCGTTCGCCATCCTTTCCACTACCTTATTATATATAATAGGACCTATTGCACTGTTTGCCCTGCTGTTCTTCAGCCTTACATTCGTAGCTCTTGGCAGCAATTACATTCCTACTGAAGAGCTTCTGGACAAGGAAGCGGAAAGCAACCATCCATCTGAAACCGGAAATATAGAATGTGGGGGGGGCAGAGGAAGATTCAGACAGACAGCAGGATCCTGCAGATGATAACCCCAGGCATTTGCAGATTATTTCTGATGAACGCAGGAACTTCATACAGCAGAGCCTGGATGCCTGGTGTAAGAATCAGGGCTACAAGGACTGCAATGCGAATATGCTCACGCTTTCCCGTACGCTCTGCATCTCGAAGAATGAGCTGAGCCTGTTTTTCGACCAGTGCCAGCATTCCAACTTCAGGATATGGCTCAGCGAGATCCGCTTCCGTGCAGCCAAGAAGATGATGCGGGAATATCCCGATTACAGCAACGACATCATCTCTGCCGAGTGCGGATTTTCCTGCCGCACCCATCTTTACCGCATTTTCAAGACTAAGGCTGGATGTTCGCCTACAGAATGGCGAAAATCTATCAAAAAGGAGTAGCATTCCTAGGAATGCTACTCCTTTTTGATGGGAATGCGACACTTTGACAGGGGGAATGCGACACATTTTTCACCAAAATTCACTATTTTTGTACCACGAAACTAATTATTTGAATCAAACTAAATATAATAATATGGTGAATTTTTCAACAACACGAATCAGATTACTGGTTGCTATATTGGCTTCTATTCTTCCTTTTTCATTGGTGAAAGCGGAAGCTGGCGATAGCGTGCTCTCTGATTCCAAAGGCTGGTATCTCGGAGTGGAAGGCGGTATGCCTTTCGGCTTCTCTACATTTTCAAGTTTCGGACACGACAAGACGCACCTCGGCTGGGCTGCAGGCATCTATGGCGGCTACCGGTTCAACTCCATCTTCTCGGCAGAACTGTCTGCCAAGTATGGGGAGATGAACCTGTCGGCACAAGACTGCTGTGTGGACCGCAACTACTGGCTGGGAAGCGACGGCGTACTCTACAAGGCAAGTGTTCTGGGTATGGACAGCTGGCAATATGCACAGCTGAAAAGCCAGGTCAGGACGGGCTGGTATGGAGCAAGAGTAAACGTCAATCTGCTGGGCTTGTTCCACAAGACGGCTGACAGCCGCTGGACCGTAGCCCTATCACCTCATTTATATGCGGTGACCACCCAGGCAGATATCCAGACCCTGACCGATGGCGCAGAGGTGATGAATGGTACTACCCGCTGGCATCTGGGTTACGGAGCAGACTTGCAGGTAGGCTACCGGCTATCCTCCAACCTCAATCTGGGCATCTATTCCGGTTTGACCCGCCTCACAGGAGAGCGCATGGACGGAATGCCGGAACATCTGCACAAGAACAACTTCGTTTGGGAAAGCGGCATCAGACTGGGCTTCAGCTTCACCAAGGCAAAGAAAAGAAAGATGACAGAAACCTCAACCATTCCTCAACCGGAAGTTAAGCAACAGCTGACTACCCCAGAGGAGAACACCCAACAGCAAGAGACGGCTGCCAAGGCAGATAAGGCAGATAAGGCAGAAAACAAGGTTGCAGAACAAGACATTACAGAAACCCCAGAGGTGAAATACCCGGTTATCTACTTCGATTTCAACAGTATCGCCATCAACCCTAAGGAGGAATCCAAGCTGAACGAAATCCTCCATATATTAAAGGAGAATCCGAATATGAAGGTGACGGTGACAGGCTGGTGCGACACCAGGGGCAGCGTGGCGGTGAACAGGCGCATTTCTCGCCAGCGAGCAGAAACCCTGAAAGCCTGGCTGGTAAAGAAAGGCATAGCGGCAAGCCGCATTTCGGCTGCAGGTAAGGGAAGCGACGGATCTCGCGAAGCCCAGAAAGCTCGCCGAGTAGAGACTAAAGACAATAATAAGTAACCCATAAAACAAGATAGAGAATGAAAGCAAAAAGAAGATTTAATATTTGGTTATGGGTGCTGTTATGCGTCCCATGCCTGTTGGCAAGTTGCGACCATGATGTTCATGATGGTGAGGAAGAAGGTGGCTTGTCAGTATCGCTCACTTGGGCAGATGAAGCCGACCAAGGTACGGAAGTGAAGGATGTGAAGCTCTGGATATTCAATGCCGATGACGGTTCGCTTGTAGAGGAAAAACATGATGGCAGTGCGCAGGAGGTGGCAAGCCAACGCTTCCAACTCCCGGAAGGAACCTATCGCATCCTGACTACCACCAACCTAACAGAACCGTTCTTTATCAGCGAACAGACCCGGTCTTTGACCAACTGGAACAATATCCAGATAGGCTTGACCAATCCTAAGGATGTAAGGAACAATGCCTATTTCGGAGTGACCGACGTGAAGATAGATAACAAGGAAGGCAGCTATGTGGTGCAAAACCCTATGAAGAGTGTGCTTTCGGAACTGACCATCATCATTGAGAATGTGCCGAAAGGCACAGAGATGAGTGGCAAGGCTTTAGACTGTGCCTGGTGTCTGTTCCCTACACAGAAGAATAGTGATGGAGAATATGGATTGCCGAGCATAGAGCCAACGGAAGTGGAACTCCCTACCCTCCTGGCTACGGAATCAACCCTGAAATCGGAAGTCATCCGACTGATGCCGACCATACAGGGAAGCTCATCCTCTCATATCTATCTCCGCCTGCTGCTCCCTGACGAGACCTTGCAGGAGTTTGACATCACCGCTCCTATGATGAAGGTAGGAGGAAAGTATGAACTAAGGTTCAAGTATGAAGAGATGCGGCCGAAGATGAATCTGCAAACAGGCATCAATGGCTGGAATGACCTCAACAAAGAAGTAGAAATCAAATAAAAAAATAACATTTAAAACGTTTTGTAATATGAAAAAGATGACAAAGCTTTTCGCCCTTGCACTCTTGGCAGGTGCGATGATATCATGCAGTACAGACGATACTGCTTCTTCAACGCCAAATGGTAAGGTTGCCGTTCAGTTTACTGGTGGTATCAACGTAAACACCCGTGCTGCTGGTGTAGCCTGGGCTAATGGTGACAGGATTGGTATCTTCATGACAGAAGCTGGCAAGACACTCTCTGCGGATGTAATCAAAGAGGGTGTTGACAATGTTTGCTATCAGTCAAATGGAAGTATAGCCTTTTCACCTATTTCTGGAGGTAAGACTATTTTCTTCCCGATAGATGGAGATGTGGACTTCTATTCTTACTATCCACAGACCACTGTCAATGACTACAAGGTAGCACTTGATGTAACAGACCAAACGAAACAAGAAACTATCGACTTTATGTATGCCAAGACAGAAGGCTGCAACAAAGCTACGCCACAGGTTGACTTGACGTTCTTTCATAAGTTAAGCAATCTTATTTTGGATGTTCAACCAGGTAACGGTCTCACGCAAGAAGACCTTAAGAAAATGACTGTGACAGTGAAAGGTCAGAATACCAAAGCCACTTTCAATCTTGTGGATGGAACTATCTCTGGTGAAGAAACTCCTGCGGACATCACGATGAAAACTACCGAAGCTGGCAAGCTGTATGAGGCAATCCTGCTCCCTACAGAAGAAGCAAGCCGAGTGATAGAGTTTGACCTCAAGAATGGTTACGACGCTCCTTTCGTATGGACAATGCCTGTAAAACTTGAGGGTGGCAAAAGATACCACTATACAGTAGTAAAATTGAGTCGTTCTGCCGT
>ERZ1034973.249-NODE-249-length-38864-cov-40.648432_pt1 | contig 38864 bp, 42 predicted proteins | sample MGYA00520686_ERZ1034973 | MGnify/ENA primary metagenome ERZ1034973 (study PRJEB33766, sample SAMN09781775) | gut metagenome | biome: gut microbiome | host: Homo sapiens | place: Madagascar | study: EMG produced TPA metagenomics assembly of the PRJNA485056 data...
AAGCCAACCCCGCCTCGCTGCGCTCGGCAGCCCCTTCCAAGGGAAGGGGCTTGCGTGGATACTCCCTCCTTCCTATGGAAGGAGGTGCCCCGAAGGGGCGGAGGTTAGATGGGGATGGCGGTATGAAAAAGAGCGAGGAAATGCATCTCAAGCAGGCAATTAACGAGAGCACCCTATCCACCGCTGACGCGGTTCCCCTTCCCCAATGGGGAAGGCTGCGATACGAGAACAACGCTATCCTCGACACAAAGCCTTCCCCTCGAGGGGAAGGTGCCCCGAAGGGGCGGATGGTGAAGCCGTTGCCACAACCCTGAACCCTGAACCCTTAAACCCTTAAACCTATCAACCACCCTATATATTTGTATTAAATAAAGGAGGGCTGTCATGCGTTCTGTTTATAAAATGTTTGATCGAGCTCTTGGCTGCGTGACATGCACGGCTGCTGCGATCGCGGGGCTGGCTATTCTGGCGACAGCCTTCATCATCTGTTATGAGATCATTGCCAGAAGCATCCTGCATCGCCCGACTGTCTGGGCGATGGAGATCTCTACTTATCTCCTGATCCTTGCAGGCTTTTTCGGCATGTCCTATACCATGCGCACGCATGGTCATATCTTTGTCGATTTCCTGTACTCCCGCTTCCCGAAGGGGGTGCGCAGGGGCATGGATATCTTCACTTCGCTTCTGTCGCTCTTTGCGCTCTATGTCTGCATGACGGAGTCTACGAATTACATGCTGATGAGCCTTGAGAATGGCATCGTTTCGCCGACGCTTCTGCGTGTGCCGCTCTGGATCCCGCAGACCTTCATGGTGATCGGCTTTGTACTGCTGTTTTTGGAAACCCTGAATCATTTTCTGGGTGATTTCTTTGCACAAGAGGAGGACTGACCTATGATCCTTGCAGGTTTTGCGCTGTTCATCATCTTCCTCCTTGTCATCGGCATGCCGGTCGCCTTTACGCTGAGCATTGCCGGTATCCTGGGGATCATCCAGTTTATCGACATGTCCACCCTTTCGCAGGTGCCTGTCATCGCGTACAAGACGCTGGACTCTTATGTCCTGACGTCGGTGCCGCTCTATATCCTGATGAGCCAGATCATGCTGACGGGCAAGGTCGGCAGTGGGCTTTTCGAGCTTGGCAGCAAGTGGATGGGCCATCTTCCAGGCGGCCTTGGCATCGCGACTATTTTCGCCTGTGCGATCTTTGCGGCGATCTCCGGCTCTTCCGTGGCGACTGCGGTCACTATCGGTGCGATGGCGATCCCGGAAATGCTGAAGCGCGGCTATGACAGAAAGCTCGTCGTCGGCTCTGTCGCTGCCGGCGGTACCCTCGGCATCCTCATCCCGCCGTCCATTCCGATGATCCTTTACGGTACCATCACCGATGAATCCGTCGGAAAGCTGTTCATGTCCGGCGTCGTACCGGGTGCGCTTTTGACGCTCGCTTTCGTGGCGTACATCGTCATTGCCTCTTGGAATAAGCCAAGAGAAGAAAAGGTTTCGACGGAAGAAAAGATGAAAGCGCTCCGTGAAAATATCTGGGGGCTTCTGCTGCCGGTCATCATCATCGGCGGTATCTATACCGGCGTTTTCACGCCAACGGAAGCCGCTGCTGTCGGCACGATCTATGCGCTCGTCATCACATTCTTCGTCTACAGGAGCCTTTCTGTCAGTGATATGCCGGGGATCCTCCGCTCGACCATCAAGACATCCTGCATGATCTTTGCCATCATGGTTGGCGCCATGCTCTTCGGCTATATCCTGACTGTGCTGCAGGTTCCGCAGGCGCTCATGTCTCTCGTGACGGAAGGGCATATGAACCGCTGGGTCATCCTCATCGGCATCAATATCGTGCTTCTCATTCTGGGGTGTGTGCTGGAAACAGTTTCCATCATCCTCATCACGCTGCCGATGCTCTATCCGATCATCAAGGCGCTGGGCTTCGATCCCATCTGGTTCAATGTCGTGCTCCTGATCAATATGGAGCTGGCCCTCATTACACCGCCGGTCGGCATGAATCTCTTCGTCATCAAGGGTATCAGCGAGGACAGCTCGATCCAGGATATCATCGCCGGCTCTGCACCTTTTGCTTTCATCATGGTGCTGGAGATCGCGCTTCTCTGCTTCTTCCCGGGCATTGCCACATGGCTGCCGTCTGTACTGAAATAAGGGCAAATAAAAAAAGACCGCTTCGGCGGTCTTTTTATTGAATGAGAAATGCGAAATTAGAAATGAGAAATGGCGGTACGGTGTTAAAAAGTGAAAAGCGCTGCGAAGTATAAAAATGGGACAGGGAGGTGCAGGATGCCATTTTCCATTGGACAACGATTTAATCAGTGTTTCCCTATACAAACCACAACTAGCAAAAAATCATATGCAGTCATTGGCATCATCCCCCCCCTTGTTGTTGAACGCAGGGGCAGAAAACATACCGCTACCGTGCTTGCTGATGGCACCTGACCTATTATGCCATAAAAAAGACCGCCGAGGCGGTCTTTTCGCTTGCATGGGAAACGAGAGGCAGCATGGTGCATGGCAGGACAGCGTTTACGCCGGGTGAGCACGAATTTCTAATCCCCAGTCACTAGTCCCCAGTCACTAGTCCCCAGTCACCCTTTACACATGCAGCGGATTATGCACATTGAATGGCATGAGGTGATCGAGGCTGTACGGGGTCTCCTGATAGACGAAGTTCAGCCAGTTGTGATAGAAAAGGTGGGCGTAGCTGCACCAGACGAAGCGCGGCTTTTCCTGCGGATCGTCGTAGGGATAGTAGTTTTCCGGCAGGCGGATGGGAAGGCCCTTCTCGCGGTCTCTTTTATATTCCCATTCCAATGTGCGCAGGTCATACTCGAAGTGGCCGAGGACGAAGATGCGGCGGGACTCCTGATCGGAAATGATATTGATGCCGTTCTCGGAGGAGCGGGAGAGGACGGTGAGTTCCGGTGTCTCATCGACCTTTCTGTCGTCGATGGAGGTGTGGCGGGACTGCGGGATGAAGTAGCGGTCGTCAAAGCCGCGGAGGAGCGGGTGGTAGTCCATTGTGAGGCCGTACTGGTAGATGCCGAAGAGCTTGCGGGGGAGGATGCGCTTCTCTACCCCGTAGTCACGGTAGAGCCCTGCCTGCGCCGCCCAACAGAAATGCAGGGTGGAGAAGACGTGGGTATCCGCCCATTCGAAGTATTTCATCATCTCCGGCCAGTACTCGACTTCTTCGTAGGGCATCTTTTCGACGGGGGCTCCAGTGATGATGAAGCCGTCGTATTTCTCGTCCTTGATGTCCTCGAAGGTGAGATAGTTCTGCGACAGGTAGGAGCGATCCGTGTGGGTGGTTTCGCGGGACGCGATGCGGGCGAAATCGACCGAGAGCTGCAGCGGGGTGTCGCCTAAGAGGCGGAGCAGCTGTACTTCTGTCGGCTTTTTAATGGGCATCAGATTCAGGATCAGGATCTTCAGCGGGCGGATATCCTGTGTCCGCGCGCGCGCTTCATTGATGGTGACGATTCCTTCTTTTTTTAATTCTGTGATGGCGTCCAGGCCATCAGCGATTTTGATCGGCAAAGTAAAGACCTCCTTGGACAGACAGTCAAGTAAAGGATTTTTGGGGGATGAGGAGTGGCAGGGCTTGGACCAAAGGTCTTTGGAACCATAAAAAAACTCTCGTCCCCAAAGGGACGAGAGATCGTGTTACCACCCAATTTCGCAACTGCGTCGCCGCAGATGCCTTTTAAGGTACGATGTTTCCATGATACCCAAGCTCTGTAACGGGAGCGCCCGGGCTGCTTCATCATTCAGCATACCTGGCTCAGAGGCCATCTTCCATGGTCTGACTGCACGCCCTTTCACCATGTGGGCGCTCTCTTTGCCAGTCTGCGATCATGTACTCTTCTCTTCACTGCCTGTGTGAAATTATTAGTAATATAGCACGTTACAAGGGAGAAAGTCAAGGGGATAGAATGGGCCGGCGTTTCCCTGGTCCTAGGTTAGCCCATGGGGCGTGCCGCCCCCCTTGATTGTGGATGAAAGCTCGACTTGAATGAGGAGTGAGGAGTGAGGAGTGAAGGTGGCGGCTTCGCCGCAAATATATATGGGGCGATGCCCGAAAGTCGTATTCAAGTCACCAGTCACTTGAGACTCCTAGTCACTAGTCACTAGTCACTCATCCCTTTTTCAATTCTTTGTACACTTCTTCTGCGATCTTTGCATTGCTCTCGTCCACCATGGCAGGGAGGCGGTAGAGATCGAAAAGCATCCAGAGGAAGCAGCCTCCGACGGTCATGAGGTAGAAGAGATTGCGCGTGGAATTTCCCAGATAGAAGTAGTGCAGACCGAAGAACCAGCAGAGGGTGGCGATCCAGAGTTTTTTCTTTTTCGCGGGGAGGCGTTTTTCCATGCCGCGTTCTTCTTCGGTGGAGAGCGCACAGATCCAGTAGGGCCAGCCTTTCTGATAGCCGTAGAGGATCTCTGCCGCTTCCTCATAGATGGCGTGGGTGGAGCGGGCGCGTTTCAATGCATCTGTTTCTCCTTGGATGGCGGCGATGCGCGCCGTAAAAGCCGCGGGATCGTCCATGAGAGGAGTCACCTCTTCATTGATGGGGAGGATATCAAGCGTGGTGTTCGTGAAGAAGGCATCGCAGTATTCCTGATATAGCTTTTCCATGGCAGGCATATTCTCACTGATGTCTGCGGTGAGGATGAGGTCGTCTGCCAGAAAGGCGTGAAGGGCCTTCATATCCTTGGCAATGGCCTGTCTTTCCTTTTGGTCGCAGTCCTGAAAGCAGAGGGAGTCGACCTCTTCGCCTTCGCGCACGCGCAGGGCGGCGAGGGACTTGACATGAAAATCGGGCATTGAGCCTTCTTTGATGAGCACCAGAATGGTGTAGTTATGCACTTTTCGTCTGAGCTGACCCATGAGAAAGACTCCTTTTATATCAATGGTGACTGGGACTTGAATACGACTTTCGGGCAGCGCCGTTTACAAAAATCGGCGCGAAGCGCCGCACCTCTGCGAATACCATATATCCAAAACTCCGCGGCGCTTCTATATTGTTATGCGCCGCACCCCCCCTTGAACCCTTGAACCCTTGAACCCTTGAACCTTTGAACCTCTTTCGTAAACGATCAAGGGGGCACGCCCACGGGCTGAACCCTGAATCCTGAACCCTGAACCCTGAACCTTTTATTTCACATTCGACTCTTCGCCCATGCGCTTTAGTGTTTCTGCATTTCGGCTTTCGGAGAGGATGTAGAGGAAGTCACCGGCGCGAAGGCGGGTATCGGGGTCGGGAATGAGGCTTTTCCCGGAGCGCTTGATCTCTACGATGACGGTCTGCTTCATGGGAGGAAGCTCGGAGATCGGACGGTTTTCCAGAAGGGAGCCGCTCGCGATGGGGACTTCGATCATATTCTTTTCTTCTTCACAGGCGGTATCGGGGCTGGCGGCGAGAGATCTCTGGAGAAGGGCATCGTAGATCGGGCGTCCTCTCAGGATCTCTGCGGTGATATAGGCGATGGCGGAAGCAAAGGCGAGGACCATGAGGTGATCGAAGTCGCCAGTCATCTCAAGGATGAGGAGTGTCCCGGTGATGGGGGAGCGGACGCTCGCGGCGAAGAGGGAGACCATGCCGATGATGATGACATTCGGCGTGTACACCGCAGAGAGAAGTCCCGCATTGACGAGGAGATTCGCCAGCACGGCGCCGGTCAGGGCGCCGATGACGAGCAGGGGCAGGAAGAATCCGCCGGGCGCGCCGCAGCCATAGCTGATGAGGGTGAAGATATATTTGGCTGCCAGAAGAAGCAGCAGAAAGGCGAGCGGGTAGCTCGTGACGGCGAGCTGGTCGACAAGATGGTTGCCGCCGCCCAAGACCTGTGGGAGGAGGAATCCGAGCACACCGGCACAGAGGAGGGCAAAAATGATCTTGGATGCCTGCGTCCTAAAGACCTTCGGATGGTAGAAGGCGCCGATGTGAAGGAGGCCGTAGTTGAAGACGATACCGGCGAGGCCGCAGATGAGGGCGATGAGAGCCACATACCACAGGTACTGGGCGGGGAGCGGGACGAGATCGATGAAATGGAAGCTGGTCCCATCCCCGAAGAAGCAGCGGGTGACGATGGTCGCTGTGATGGCGGATGTCATCGTGGGGAGAAGGACGGCGCCGGAAAAATTGCGGTGGAGCTCTTCTAGGGCAAACATCATGCCGGCGAGCGGCGCATTGAAGGCGGCAGCAAGCCCTGCACTCGCACCGCTGGTGATGAGATATCGCTCTTCCATGCGTGTCCGGCCGAGCATGCGGGAGAGGCCCTGCCCGGCGACGGCACCGATCTGGATGGAGGGGCCTTCGCGGCCGAGCGAGAGCCCTGCGCCGATGCCGATGGCTCCGGCGAGGATCTTCACCCAGAGGATGCGCAGCCATTTCATCTTCATGAGGCCCAGGATGACGCCCTTCACCTGCGGGATGCCGGAGCCGCCGGCCATGGGAGCGTAGCGGCACATGGCATAGATCGCGCCGCCGATCACAAGGAGAAGGAGCGTGTAAGAAAGAAGCGGCAGGAGGTCATCCCTGCGCAGCGCCGGGATGAGGCAGGCGTAGTAGAGGTGGGTGCGCAGGTCTTCGGATTCATTCAGGAGAAATCGGAAGAGACTGATCGAGAGTCCGCCTGCGATGCCGACGAAGATCCCTTCGATGAAAAGACGCAGACGGAACTGGTGCCAGTTGTCGAGCGCCATGTAGGTTTCGAAGAGCTGGCGGTTCAAGGAGGAACCGCTTTGATTTTTGGAAAACATAGGGCCTCCTTTGGGAAAGTGACTGGTGACTGAGGCGGGTTCAGCGGGGTTTAGCGGGTTCAAAGGTTTCAAAGGGTTCAAGGGGGCGGCTTCGCGCCTTATACTTAAGACCTTCGGGCATCGCAATTATTTGTACTCAGCGTTTCCTTAACATACGACGTTTTTCTCCGCTCAGGATGACGAAATGCGCCGCCACCACAACCTTGAACCCTGAACCCTGAACCTTACACCTTTTTCTTACAGATCCACCTGATAGGTCAGTACGGCATCGATGGCGGAGATGGCATTCTCCCATGCGGTGATCGTGTCATTCATCTCATGTTCGTAGAATTCATCATCGATGTATTTCATGTTGATCCTGACATTCAGGATGGAGGCACGGATGCAGGCCATGGCAAGCTGGGCAGCCATGATGGCGTCGCTGATGGCGTTCTTATTTCCTTTGAGGAGAAGGTTCGTGAAGCTCGGGAGCAGATCGCTCATGGTCTGCGCCATCTGCTGCGGGACTTCGATCGCTTTCTTGAAGGCTTCGAGCTGTTTTTCCTGTCGCTCCGCCAGCGGAAGCGGACGGATGGCGCGCAGGGTGTTCATCAGCTCTAGGAAGGACTTGGCATCCTCATCCATCAGATCGAGGAAGATGGAGCGGGCCATCTGAAAGACGGCGGCATATTCGGCTGCTTTTTCGTGGAATTCTGCGTAGTTTTTATTGGATTCTGTCAGATGGCAGACCATCTCAGCGAGCGCACAGGCCTGTGCGCCTACGAGTCCGGCTGCTGCGCCGCCGCCGGGGGCGGCTTTCTTGCTGCCGAGATCGTCTAAGAATTGATCGATGGTGCCCTGTCGGAAAGGTTTGTTGTCCATGGTGTGTACCTCATTGATAAAAGGATAAATAATAAAAAGAAGCACTGGTATGACAGATCCTGCTTGGAACCAGTGCTTTTAAGTTGTTTATTATTATACAACATATAAAGGAGCGGAGGAAGGGTGGAGGTTGGGTTCTGGAGTGAAGAGGCATCAGAGCTCTTGAGGAGGAGCGATCCATCCCCTGCACCGGGGATGGGACGCTCTCTTTCCTTTAATGAATCTCTTTATATATTGCAAGAGAATTTTTTTGTGACGGGTGATGGACGAAAAAAATCTTTCGGAAAACTATTTGACGGATATTTCTTTCTATGGTACAATAAACAACGTCATATGGCGAAATGCCTGTGACGGGAAAAATATGGCGGGTGTGGTGAAGTGGTTAACACGGCGGATTGTGGCTCCGTTACGCGTGGGTTCGAGTCCCACCACTCGCCCCATTTTTTTTTGCCTGAAATCCGATATTGTCGGACTTCATGGGGGCATCGCCAAGCGGTAAGGCAACGGACTTTGACTCCGTTATCGGTGGTTCGACTCTACCTGCCCCTGCCAGGAAACAGGAATGAGCCTGAAGATCTTTTCGCGAAGAAAATTTCTTCAGGCTCATTTTTTTGTGCATTTCGCATTGATAGATTCCTATGTAAAAAAAAATTCATACATTGCGGATTATATAACCATGCGATAATTGGACTCTTTTGATTGTTTCATTTTTCCATAGGATGTGATACTATAAATACAATCAATATGGAAAAGAGCCTCTCCCGGTGAGAAGCCCTGAGGAAAATGAGGGGAGTCAATGCACTATGAGAGTGATCATGGCTGGGATGATTCAGGAGCTGTCCTCGGCATGAGGCGGCGCGGTAAAGCAACGCAAAATCATATACTTTTTGCTTGAAAGCATATCTTTTCCTGCTCGTTACTTGATGCAATAGAAGCGATCAGATGCTTTTATTGCATTTTTTTTATTCAGAGATCTCCGATAGAGATATATGGCTTTGGCTTCGGTGAGGAAAGGTGGTCGCTGTGGGAAAACAGGTAGTATGGAATGATAAAAGGATCGTAGGTTCGCCTGTGGTTCACATGGGATGCCTCGCGGTGGTGCTGTTCGCCTTCTGGATGGCGCTCTCGGGACATACGGAGACGAAATTCATCGTATACGGCGTGATCACGGCGCTGGTGACGACATGGCTGACGTATCCGCTGCTTCTGGTGCCGAATAAGGAGGAGAGCCGTCTCTACTATGTCTTTGGCTTCTCCCCTTTGAAGATGATCTGGTACTTCATCTGGCTGATGTGGCAGCTCGTGCTCGCAAATGTCGATGTGCTTCTTGCCGAGACGTCGCAGGAGCTCCAGATCGATCCGAAGGTGGTACGCTTCTATTTCCGGGCGGACAATCCGATGGCATCGACGCTCCTGGCCAATTCCATCACGCTGACGCCGGGGACGGTCACCATGAATGTGACCGATGACGGGCTTTATGAGATCCATGCGCTGACGAAAGGGGCGGCGGATGGTCTTGTGGACGGCGGGATGCAAAGAAAGGTGGCATGGCTCTATGGCATGCCGCTCGATCTCGAGGTGGTCGAAGAAAAGGAAGGTGAGGAATGATCATGATGGTTCTTCTCTATGTCGTGATGCTGGTGCTTCTCTTCGTCATCGCTCTCATGCTCCAGCGCCTCTTCAACGGGCCGACGATCTTTGATCGGATGAATGCTTTGGGGGTCATCGGGGCGGATACGATCTGTCTCATCGTGGTCTTCGGCTTCATCGACAAGCGTCCGGATATGTATGTGGATATTGCGATCTCTTACGCGCTTTTGGGATTCTTGGGATCCCTCATCGTGGCGAAGTTTATAGGAGGGAATAAGATATGAGTGAACTCGGCTTTACCTCTCCTCGGGAAATGGCAGCGGCGCTTTTCATCATCGGCGGGCTTATCTTTTTCATCGGCTCGGGCATCGGGATGCTCCGGCTTCCGGATTTCTACAGCCGCATCCATGCATCCGGCAACAGCGAGACGCTGGGCTGCATGCTGACCTTCATCGGCCTTATGATCTACGAAGGGGCGACACTGACCTCTCTCAAGATCGCATTCGTCTTTCTTCTGGTTTTCATGGCGAACCCGATCGGCTCGCATATCCTGAGCAAGTCGGCCTATAAGTCCGGCCATCCGATCTGGACGCTCAAGACGAAGGGCGCGAAGAAGCTCCTCGGTCTTGCGGGCCCGGATCATAGCATTGATGAACCGGTGGGACATTTGGAAAAGGAGGAAAAATAATGGAAATCTATACGATCGAAGCCATTCTTCTGGTTTTCCTGATTCTGATCACCTGCGCGGTCATCTTCTGCAAGGATATCCTCTCCGCAGCTATCATCTACAGCGCATTCAGCTTCTGCGCGGTGCTCTTGTACCTCATGATGGGTTCTCCGGATGTGGCTTTCACAGAAGCGGTCATTGGTACGATCTCTACGATCTTCTTCGTAGCATCGCTGAAGAAAATTGATAGGTGGTGTAAGTAATGCGTGGACTGGTAGCGGTACTTCTGTCGGTCATGACGGCGCTCTTCGTCTCGGTAGTCACCTATCTCCCGGAGATCGGGGATCCGAATACGGCACCGAATACGCATGTCACACCGACCTATATCTCACGCAGTGAGGAGGATACGGGCTCTCCGAATATCGTCACTGGCGTCATCATCGACTATCGAGGCTTCGATACCATGTGGGAGACCTCGGTCATGTTCCTGGCAGGGCTGACGACGGTCCTCATCCTGACCAGCAATACGGTGGGCCGTCGTCCTGAAGAGGAGCCGGAAGATCCGGAGGAAGGAGAGATTATCAAATGAATAAACCATTTGGCGGTCTGATCCTGAATATAGCCTTCCGCATGCTGGTACCCTTCACGATGGTATACGCGGTCTACATCCTCTGCCTTGGCGAATTTTCTCCGGGCGGCGGCTTCCAGGCGGGGGCGCTGCTCTCAGTGGGCGTGCTGCTCGCGCGTCTCATTCTGGGCTTTGATACGAAATTCAATGTGCTGGGGAAAACATCGGTCGTGCTGGCCGGTGTCGGCACCTTCATTTATGCATTGACCGGTTGGCTGACGCTCCTGGGCGGGGCGGATTTCTTCCTGAATTACAATTACATGCCGATCCGGATGGAAGCGCAGAATGAAATGCACGCGACCGGGATCTTCCTCATCGAGATCGGCGTCGCCATCTGCGTCATGATGACGATCATCAATCTGCTGGATGCTATCGTGAAAAGGGGTGAAGAGCATGGACGTACTGAATGAATTCCTGAAAACAAAAGGTCTTTACACCCTGGTCATGATCCTTTTCTTCCTTGGCGTATATGGCATGGTCCTCAGCAAGAACTACATGAAAAAGCTGATGGCGATGAATGTCATGCAGGTCGCTGTCATTTATTTCTACCTGTGCTTTGCGCAGAAAGACGGCGCGATGATCCCGATCCAGAATGGGATCACGACGGATCCTTCGATGTATATCAACCCGCTGCCGCATGGTCTGATGCTGACGGCTATCGTCGTCAGCCTTGGTACCACGGGGGTCGCGATCGCGCTCCTCATGCGCATCAAGGAGATCTATGGCTCCGTGGAAGAGGTCGAGGTACTGAGGAGGGCTAGTAAATGATACAGCACGCTCCCGTATTTATCGTACTCCTGCCGCTGACCGGGTCGCTTCTCTGTATGCTTTTCTCCCGCATCAGCCGCAACCTCGGCTCCTACATCGTGATGGCTTCCATCGCGGGCGCCTTTGCGAGTGCCTGCCTGGTGCTCCAGCATGTGCTTGAAAATGGCGGAGCGACCTGGCACTACATGATGGGCGGTTGGCTCCCGCCGATCGGCATCGAATTTGCGCTGGACCCGTTGAACAGCATCCTCGCGGTGCTGGTCACCTTCATTTCCATGCTCGTCTCTCTCTACAGCCGGCCTTTTGTGAAGGATGAGGACTGGCTTCACGTAGGCGGCTACTATACGCTCTTCGGCCTTCTGACGGTCGGCCTTTCCGGCATGATCATCACCGGCGACGTATTCAACCTCTATGTGTATCTGGAGATCATGTCGCTTTCCGGCTATGCGCTGATTGCGCTGGGCGGGCGGAAATCCATGCTGGCGGCCTTCCGCTACCTCCTCATCGGGACCATCGGCGCGTCCCTCTACCTGCTGGGTGTCGGCTATCTTTATGCGATGACCGGTACGCTCAATATGGCAGACCTCGCGCAGCTCATCATCCCGCATCTGCATTCGCCGCTCTTTGCCATGGCAGTCGCCTGCTTTTTGATCGGCTTCGGCATCAAGATGGCACTTTTCCCGCTGCATGGCTGGCAGCCGGATGCTTACACCTACGCACATCCGGGCGCAGCCGCTTTCATCGCAGGCCTTATGAGTAAGGCACCGGCGTATGCACTCATTCGTTTTATTTACTACATTTTCCAGGTCGATAATCCGGTCGTGGAAAGTGCGCTGAATGTGCTGGGGATCTTAGGCGTGTGCGGGATCCTGATCGGCTCTGTCATGGCGATGGCGCAGTACGACTTCCGCCGCATGCTTGCGTACTCCTCGGTCGCACAGATCGGCTACATCGCCATAGGTCTGGCGATGGGCAATATGTACGGCTTCATCGGCGCGGTGATGCACATCATCAACCATGCCTTCATGAAGAGCTCGCTCTTCCTCGTCATCGGCGGGATCCAGTACCGCTTTGGCGAAGTGAATCTGTACCGCTTGGGCGGCCTCAATAAGAAGATGGCTATCAGCTCCATCACCGTGGCGCTGGCAGCGCTTTCCATGATCGGGCTGCCGCCGACCTGCGGCTTCTTCAGCAAGTGGTATCTCATGCTGGGGGCTTACACCGGCGGAGAGTATTTCTATATCTTCGTACTGGTTATCAGCTCGCTTCTCAATGCGATCTACTTCTTCCGCATCATTGAGCAGATGTTCGTCCAGCGGGAAGCCTCTCTGACAGAGGTGCATCCGCATAAGGGCAAGCTGGGGCTGCCGCTGCCGATGGTCATCCCGATCCTCATCATGGGCATTATGATCATCGCGCTGGGCTTTGGCAATGCGACCATCGTGACTGATGTGATTAAACTGGGACTGCCGGGGGTGTTTCTGAGATGACGATCATAGACTGCAGACCATTTCTGGCGGTAGGCGTTTCCTTCTTCGCTGCGATCCTGATCGCATTCAGCAGGAAATGGCCAAATGTACGTGAGGCATGGAGCGCCATCGCTTCCGTGATCATGTTTGGCATCATCCTTTCCATGGTGCCGGGGGTCCTGGATGGCAATCAGTACGAGTGGACCCTCTGCCGCATCACCGATACCCTGGGGCTCACGCTGAAGACGGATCCGGCGGGCATGATCTTTGCTACGCTGGCCTCCATGCTCTGGGTACCGATGAACTTTTACTCCATCGGCTACATGCGATGCAACAATGAAAAAGAACAGACCGGCTATTTCGCGGCTTTCGCGGTCTGCCTCTCTGCGGTCATGGGCATCGCTATGGCGTCGAACCTCATCACCTTCTTTATTTTCTACGAACTTTTGACCCTTGCGAGCTACCCTCTGGTGCTTCATAAGAGAAATGCAGAAGCGCTCTCTGCGAGCCGCAAGTACCTCATTTATACCCTGATCTCCGGTCAGCTCTTCCTCGCCGGCATCATCGCCGTCTACTGCATCGCAGGGACTGTCGACTTCAAGCCGGGCGGCTTCCTCACCCCGGACATGGCTCCGAAGTGGGTGCTCCAGTTCATCTTCATCCTGATGATCATGGCAGGCTCCGTAAAGGCGGCTGTCATGCCGCTGCACGGCTGGCTGCCGGCAGCCATGATCGCGCCGACTCCGGTCTCCGCCCTGCTTCATGCGGTGGCTGTCGTCAAGACCGGCGTCTTCGCTGTCCTTCGTGTCATCGGATTTGTTTTTGGGCCGCAGCTCCTCTCCCAGATCGGCGTCGTAGACGTCCTGGCATGGTTCGCTGCCGGCAGTATCATTATTTCCTCCCTCATCGCTATGCGGCAGGATCACCTGAAACGCCGTCTCGCTTTTTCGACGGTCGGACAGCTCTCCTACATCGTGCTGGGCGCGGCTCTGCTCTCGCCGCTGTCCATCAAGGGCGCGTACCTGCACTTGGTCGCGCATGCGGTCATGAAGATCACGCTCTTCATGTGCGCCGGCCTCATCATTGCGCGAACGCACCGCAATAACATCAGCGAGCTCTATGGCATCGGGAAGAAGCTCCCGGTCACCATGGCCTGCTTCACCATCGCTTCTCTGGGGATCGCGGGCACGCCATTCCTGGTCGGTTTCGTCAGTAAGTGGAACCTCGCTCTCGGCGCGCTGCAGGCGGGGAAACCTCTCTACATCCTGATCTGGGTCGCCAGTGCGCTCCTCGCAGCGGCTTACTTGATGCCGGTCGTCCGCATGGCGTACTTCCGGCATGATCCGCAGGAAAAATTCCGTAAGTACGGGGCATTCAGCTATTCCATGCTGATCCCGATCTGCATCACGACAGCGCTTGCCGTCATCCTCGGCGTACTGCCGGATGTATATCCGCATTTCTATGATCTGGCCGATATGGCCGCAAGCGGCATCTGTGCCGGATGGAACGGGGGGTGGCTGAAATGACGAAGAAAAGAATTTATATCCTGGCCGCTGTCATCTTGCTCGTCTCCTGCGTGGCTGAGATCGCAGGCGTACATCTGCACAGCCCGTCATGGTGGCCGCTGCCCTTCGGCTATGATATTTTCTTCGGGTTTGTGTCCGGATGGATCCTGATCATCCTCGCCAAGCTCATCATGGCGCCGCTCCTGCAGCGCAGTGAGAACTACTATACACGCGGAGGAGGTGGTCACATTGAGTAATGCATGGCATCCTGGCATCATCCTCATTCTCGTCGGACTCATTGCGGCCATTGTACCGAAAGCGCTTCGGAGAGTGGTCCTTGCCATCGGTCCCTTCGCCGCCCTTGCCACGGCGCTCTCTATGCCGATGGGCACAGACCTCTCCATGGAATTCTTTGGCACCGGCTACATCCTAGACTACTTCCATGTGGACGGTTTAAGCTATGTCTTCTGCATGATCTTTGCTCTGATGGCCTGCATCGGCGGGATCTACTCCTGCCACAATGACAGCCGCATCGAAGCCTTCGCCTCCATGGCCTACGCCGGATGTGCGCTTGGCGTCACTCTTGCCAAGGACTGGATGACCTTCATCGCCTTCTGGGAAGGCCTTGCGGTGACATCCCTCTTCCTCATCTGGGGCCACCACACCCCGGCCTCGCGCCGCGCAGGCTACCGCTACCTCATGGTCCACATGCTGGGCGGAAACCTTCTGCTCTATGGCATTTTCCTCGAGGTCGGCGCTGGAAACGGTCTCGTCATGAACCTCTCAGCGGGCGCGCACGATCTGCCCTTCTGGGCGATCCTCATCGGCATCGCCGTGAATGCGGCCATTCCTCCGGTGAATGCATGGCTGGTCGATGCGTATCCGGAAGGCACCATCACCGGCTCCGTTTTCCTCTCCTCCTTCACCACGAAGGTCGCCGTCTATGCGCTCATCCGAATCTTTGCAGGGACCGACTTCCTCATGGCTGCCGGCTGCTTCATGGCGCTCTATGGGGCGCTCTATGCGATCATGGAAAATGATATGCGTCGCCTTCTCGGCTACCACATCATCAGTCAGGTCGGTTTCATGGTCGCCGGTGTCGGCGTCGGCACGGCGATGGCACTGAACGGGGCGGCGGCGCATGCCTTCTCGCACATCCTGTATAAGTCGCTCCTCTTCATGTGCGCGGGCGCGATCATTTATGCGACAGGCATCCGCAAGATCAATCAGCTCTCCGGCATGGCAAAGAGAATGCCATTCGTCGCTCTCTGCTTCTTCGTCGCCGCCTTCTCCATTTCCGGCGTACCGTTTTTCAATGGCTTCATTAGTAAGACCATCACCATCGCGGCCGCGGCAGAAGCCGGCTATGACTGGGTCTACACCCTGCTTGAGCTTGCCAGCGTCGGTACCTTTTTATCCATCACACTGAAGATGGGCTACTTCATTTTCCTTCGGAAAGAGGAAAAAGACATTGTCATGAAGCACAAGCTCCCGAAGAATATGTACGTCGCGATGGGCCTTGGCGCCTGCCTCTGCTTCCTCTACGGCGTATATCCGGATCTGCTTTACCGCTTCCTGCCATTCGGCACCGTCACCTACGAGCCCTTCACGGCAGCCCACCTCCTGTCTTATGTAGAGATCCTTGTCGTCACCATGGTGCCGTTCATGATGTTCCTTCCGAGGATGGAGCCGCACACCGCCCTCAGCCTCGATACCGACTGGTTCTACAGAAAGCCCTTTGCGGCGATCATGAACTTCGTGAGCGGACTCATGTGCGCACTCTGCAAAGGCCTTGGCGATGCCTGGGGCATTGCGAATGATAAATTCATGGATCTCACGAGCAATCCGATGGACTTCCTGGATGCACGTCCTTTCCGGAAACGCACGCATTACAATCCGGAAAACTACCGTACCTCCATCGCCGATCCGATGATGATCATACTGACGGTCCTCGTCAGCTGCGCGGCCTACTTCATCACGTCGCTCAGATTTTAAGAAGAAGCTCTTCCGAAAGGGAGAGCTTTTTTGTTGGGATGGTTCAGGGGGGAGCCCGTGGGTGGGACGCCCATGGATTGCGGATGAACGCTTTGCTCGAATTAGAAATTAGAAATGGTGGTGCGGCGCATAAAAACAGGGAAGCGCCGCGAATATTTATGAGGCGATGCCTGTGGGAGAAGCGTGAGTCCCTCGCCGCGAATGACAAAGATTTCTCGCTTCGCTCGAAATGACGATACAGGAGACTGATGTCTCCTGGCCTCTTAATCACCCAATCACTCGAAACTCTTAATCCCTAGCTGGAGATTAGGTTTGCGATACGAGAAAACGCTAGTCTCAAACCTCCGCGGCGCTTCTGATTTTTATGCGCCGCACCAGCACTCCTCACTCCTCACTCCTCACTCCTCATTCGAAGCAGAGCTTTCATCAGGGATGAAGGGGGCGGCACGTCAACGGGCGAACCCTGAACCCTGAACCTTGAACCCTGAACCCAATTTAAGTCTATCCTTATTTCATAAAAACATGTCATTCTTGCACATTATGCATTTGACATTTTATTCAAATAGGTATACTATAAGTGAAGTGATTTGAAATTAAGTGTACATTTCAAGCTAACGATTCTTATCTTCATTGTTTAGGAGGACATGATGGACGCAAGAGAGAATGCTTATGTATTGTGGTTTGATGAACTGCACAGAAAAGATGTCAATCTGGTCGGAGGGAAATCTTCTTCTCTGGGTGAACTGACGACCTCGACCGGCGTGCCGGTACCATACGGCTACGCGACGACAGCTCATGCTTACCGTTATTTCATGGATGTCACCGGACAGAACAAAAAGATCCACGAGCTGCTGCAGGGCCTTTCTGATGTAGAAGACTCTGTCGAACTCCATGAAGTATGCACTAAGATTCGCGAAAGCATCGTTTCCGCTGAAATGCCGGAAGACCTCGCGACTGCGATCGGCGATGCTTACGAAGAACTCTCCAAGAAAGTCAACGAAGAAAATCCATATGTAGCCGTTCGTTCCTCTGCTACCGCAGAAGACCTGCCGGATGCTTCCTTCGCAGGCCAGCAGGATACCTACCTGAATGTCACCGGCCGTGACATGGTCATCCGTAAGGTCAAGGAATGCTACGCATCCACCTTCACCGACCGCGCTGTATACTACAGAGCGAAGAAGAACTTCGACCATGAAAACGTCGCTCTCTCCGCTGCCGTACAGATGATGGCTGACTCCAAAGTCGCAGGCGTCATGTTCACCGTAAACATTGCCAACGGCGATGACAAGTCCATCATGATCGAAGGCTCCTGGGGCCTTGGCGAATACGTCGTACAGGGCACCGTCACCCCGGATAACTTCATCATCAACAAGGAAGACCTCACTATTGCTTCCCGCCATATCAATGAAAAAGCCATCGAGCTCGTTCGTAAACCGGGCGGCGATGTAGAAGAAAGAAAAGTACCGGAAGACCTTGCCAAGGCGCAGGCTCTCACTGATGAACAGGTCGTCCAGCTCGCTACCTATGCGAAAGCCATTGAAAAGCACTATGGCTGCTACATGGATATGGAATGGGCTGTCGACCACCAGAACCGCGTCTGGATCCTCCAGGCTCGTCCGGAAACCGTTTGGTCCAAGAAGAATAAAGAAAAGAAAGCAGGCAATGAAGTGAAACTGACCACCGATCATAAAGTACTCGTCAAAGGTCTTCCGGCCAGCCCGGGAATGGCAGCAGGCAAATGCCACGTCATCACCGACCCGAAGGATATCAATGAATTCCAGGAAGGCGAAGTCCTCGTCACCACGATGACCTCTCCGGACTGGGTACCGGCTATGAAGAAAGCCATCGCGATCGTCACCGATGCTGGCGGCATGACCTGCCACGCTTCTATCGTTTCCCGCGAACTCGGCATTCCATGCGTCGTCGGCACCAAGAGCCGCAGCGTAGAAGCGACCAAGGTACTGAAATCCGGCCAGGATATCACCATCGACGCACAGAACGGCGTCGTTTATGATGGTATCGTCGCTGACCTTGTGAAGAAAGACGAACCGCAGCAGGCACAGGGCGCTGCTCAGACCGTAGTCGCTGAATACTTCGCACCGACCGGCACCGGCGTCATGATGAACCTGGGCGATCCGGATCTCGCTGATAAATATGCAAGCCTCCCATGCGACGGCATCGGTCTCATGCGTGAAGAATTCATCTGGACCACCTTCATCCATGAACATCCGCTCTACCTCATCGAACAGGGTAAACCGGAAAAAGTCATCGACATGCTCGCTGAAGGCATTTCCAAGGTCTGCCGCGCGCTGGCTCCACGTCCGGTCGTTCTCCGTTTCTCCGACTTCAAGTCCGGCGAATACAGAAACCTCAAGGGCGGCGACAAGTATGAACCGGTAGAACCGGCTGACCTGCTCGGCTGGAGAGGTGCTTCCCGCTACTACGATCCGACCTACACCGACGCATTCCGTCTCGAACTCAAGGCAGTCAAGAAGGTCCGTGAAGAATTCGGCCTGAAGAACCTGAACTGCATGATCCCATTCTGCAGAACCGTCGATGAAGCACGCAAGGTCACCTCCATCATGAAGGAAGAAGGTCTGGAAAGAGGTCCGGACTTCAAGCTCTTCCTCATGGCAGAGATCCCGGCCAACATCATTCTGGCAGATAAATTCAATGAATTCGTGGATGGCTACTCCATCGGCTCCAACGACCTCACCATGCTGGTACTCGGCTGCGACAGAAACAATGACACCGTTTCCGCCCTCTTCGATGAAAGAAACCTCGCGATCAAGAGAGCTGTCCGCCACCTGATCGAGACCGCACACAAAGACGGCAAGACTGTCTCCATCTGCGGCCAGGCTCCGTCCGTATACCCAGACTTCACTGAATTCCTCGTCAAGAGCGGTATCGACTACGTATCCGTCAACCCGGATATGGTCAAAGCCACCAAGAGAAATGTCGCTCGTATCGAACAGAGACTGATGCTCGATGCAGCTACCGGCAGAGGAATCAAAGATACAGAAGACTATACCTGGTGATCTCGGGCGCTCCGAAGGGAGACTGCCTGCCCCGTGAGAACGGGTGCGGTCAAGTGAAGAGAGAGACACGCTGCTCTCCCGGTGGGGACGCATGCGGCCTCAGATCTCCTTGACCGATCCGGCGATAGCTTTGAACTGAAAAATTCCGGTGACCGGGGCTGTTTTCGAGCAGTCCCGGTTTCCTGTCAATACAAAAAAGGAAGCAAATTATGCAGCTGACCAGCCGCCAAAAAGAAATTACCCGCATCGTGCGGGAAAATGGGCCGATCACAGGTGAAATGATCGCTGAGCGTCTCCATGTGACCCGAAGCGCCCTGCGGGGAGACCTGGCGGTGCTTCTCTCGGGAGAAGTGATCGCCGCCAGACGGAGACTGGGCTACTACTACCTGGGAGGAGGAGAGGACCCGGCTGCGGCAGAGATCCGTTCCTGCACCGCAGAGTCCTGCATGTCCAGACCTGTTCTGGTCAGTGCAGAGTCGAATGCCTACGATGCCGCTGTCCTTCTTTTCACCGAAGACATCGGGACCCTTTTCGTGGGCAAGCCCGATGACGTCATGGGTGTAGTATCCAGAAAGGATCTGCTGAAGACCGCTATGGGCCGTGAAAATCTGACTAAAGTGCCGATCTCCATGGTCATGACCTCCCGGTCGAAGATGATCTTCGCAGAGCCGGACGAAGACATGGTATCCGTTGCCCAAAAGCTCATTGACTATGAGATCGATTGTCTGCCTGTCGGCATTTTTCAGGATGCCGAGGGCGAGAAGAAATTCAAGCTGATGGGCCGCATTTCCAAGACTAATATCACCCGCCTCTTCCTCGATCTCGGAACGAAGAAGAGATAAGGGGCTTCATGGGTTAGCCCAAGGGGCGTGCCGTCTCTTGCTGCTCATCTCATTTCCAATCAATACCAAAGGAGGTCATCCTTTTGTCCAAAATACCAGAAGTGTACGTGGTTTCCGACTCTTTGGGAGAAACTGCGGAAAGTGTCGCCAAGGCGACCATCAGCCAGTTTGATGAAGACATCGACGTTGTGCGCGTTCCCTTCATCCGTCATGCAGAACAGATCCAGAAGGTCATCGAAGAGGCGGCAGAGCATGGCGCTGTTGTCTGCCATACCTTAGTCAGCCCTGAGCTTCGTGCGCATTTCGAGCGCATTGCAGAAGCTAACCATGTGAAGTATGTGGATATCCTTGGGCCGATGATGGACATGGTGCAGACCATTTCTGAAACGAAGCCCCGTATGAAGCCGGGCATCATCCACAAGCTCGATGAAGAATACTTCAAGAAGGTCGAAGCCATTGAATTCGCCGTGAAGTATGATGACGGCAAGAATCCGGCCGGCTTCAAGAAGGCAGATGTCGTCCTGATCGGTGTATCCCGTACCTCGAAGACGCCGCTCTCCATGTACATGGCACACAAAAAATTCAAGGTGGCCAATCTTCCGCTCGTGCCGGAAGTGCCGCTGCCGGAAGAGATCTTTCAGGTGCCGCCCTATCGCATCATCGGGCTCATTATCGATCCGTACAAGCTGAATACCATCCGAAGCGAACGCATGAAGGCGCTCGGCTTCTCCGGGACGGCGAACTATACGGACATTGCCCGCATTGAGGATGAATTGTCCTACGCGAAGGAGATCATGCGCCAGCTCCACTGCCAGGTACTCGATGTGTCGAATAAGGCCATCGAAGAGACGGCCAGCCGTATCATGTCGATCGTACAGAGAAATAAGGAGCTGTACGGAGATAAATATTAAGAAAACAATAAAAGCCCATCTGGCTCATAAGAGCCGGATGGGCTTTTGTTGTTGGGTTCAGGGTTCAGGGTTCAGGGTTAGCCCGTGGGGCGTGCCGCTCCTTGATTACGATGGAAAGCCTCACTTGAATGAGAAATTAGAAATGAGAAATGCGAAATGGTGGTGCGGCGCATAAAAAGAAGAAGCGCCGCGGAGTATAAATAGTGGCGATGCCCGCGACTGGCATTCCAGTCACCAGTCACCAGTCACTTGAGACTCCTAATCCCTAATTCCTAGTCACCAGTCACTCATTCTCCCAGATGGCTTTCTTCCTCGATGAGCTTGTACACGAGAAGTCCGGCATCGTAGAGATCCTGCTCCTTGAGGCTTTCACGGTTGGTGTGGAAGTCGGTCATGCCGACGCCGACCAGGACAGCGGGGAAGCCCTTCGCGGTGAACCAGTTCGCATCGCTTCCGCCGCCGCTCTTTGCGACGGTCATGGTCTTATCCATGGAGGCGGCAGCTTTCCGGAAGAGCTTCAGCGCGGGGTCGCTCTCCTTGACGAGGAAGGCATCATACGATTTCTCTGTATTGACGGAAAGAGAGCCTTCGGGGAATTTCTTCGCTGCGTCTTCGAAGGCATGGACCATCGTATCGACGAGTGCTTCGAGCTTCTTCGGATCGCGGCTTCTAGCCTCTGCGCGTACGACGCAGGCGTCCGGGACGATGTTCGTCGCAGTGCCGCCGGTGATGATGCCGATGTTGCAGGTGGTCTCCTCATCGATGCGTCCTGTCGGGCAGTGTGTGATCGCCTCGGCTGCAATGGCGATCGCATTCGTTCCCTTTTCCGGCGCCATGCCGGCATGCGCTGCGACGCCTTTCAGGGTGAAGGAAAGCTGGTACTGGGACGGGCCGGCGTTATAGAGAGAGCCGGCAGGGCCGTCGGCATCGAGCACGTAGCCGAAGTCAATGCCTTGGATGTATTTTTCTTCGATGTACTTGGAGCCGAAGAGACCGATTTCCTCCTGTACGGTGAAAATGACAGTGATCTTGCCGTGCGGGATGTACATCTCCTTCATGAGGGCGATGCCTTCCAGGATGGCGGTCACGCCGGCCTTGTCATCGCCGCCTAAGATGGTGTCGCCTTTCGAGGTGAAGACGCCGCCCTCCAAGATGGGCTCGATGTCCTTGCAGTGTTCGACGCAGTCCATGTGCGCGGTGAGTGCGATGGAGGGAAGGCCCGGGGCATTGCCATTCCAGACGGCGATCAGATTGCCGCAGTTCCCGCCATTGACGGAGCCGTCATTGTCTTCGATGATCTTCGAGGCGCCGAGGCTTTTCAGCTTCTTTTTCAAATATTCGCAGACTTCACGCTCGCCTTTGCTCGGTGCGTAGAGGGAGACAAGCTCCGTGAAGGTGCGTTTCATTCGTTCTGTATTGACCATAGTAAGACCTCTTTTCTTGAAAATGATAGGGATACTTTCATTATAGCGCATGAAGGAAGAGGGGGAAGAGGGTTCGGGTTGTCGGGTTCAGGGTTCTAGAAAATTAGGAATGAGGAATGAGGAATGAGGAATGAAGGTGGCGGCTTCGCCGCGAGTATATATGGGGCGATTCCCGAAAGTAGTATTCAAGTAATCAGTCACTAGTGACTAGGAGACATCAGACTCCCGTATCGTCATTTCGAGCGAAGCGAGAAATGACGATGCGCCGCGCGAAGCGCTGTCAAAACTCCGCGGCGCTTCTGATTTTTATGCGCCGCACCAACCCCTTTGAACCTCTTGAAACTATAGAACCCGCGGAACCTCTTTCTCGTGCGATCAAGGGAGGGAACGCTACGCGGGCTAACCCCGAATCTATTTTTCCAGCCAGAATCCCTTCCGAAGCGCTTTCCTGCCGTATTTTTGCTGGATACTGTCCATGGCTTTGGCGGCACGGGCGCGCTTTTCCTCTTTGTCTGAGAAGAGCGACGGGATGGACAGAGGCGCGCCAAGATTCGACGCGGTGACGCCGATGAGGCGGATGCCTTCGGTGAGCGGGATGCGGGAAAGCAGGGTCTGGCAGGCACTGTCGATGGTCTCCTGCAGATTCGTCCCTTCCTCCAGAGACAGACTCCGCATGATGGTTTTGAAAGACGCGAAGCGGATCTTGAGAGAGATCGTGCGCGCGGCAAGATCGTGCCTGCGAAGGCGCTGTGCGACGATGTCACTGTGGATCGCGATCTCCCGATCTATCGCCCGTCGATCGGTCAGGTCATATTCATAGGTGGATTCATCGCCGATGGATTTCACCTGCCGGGAAGAGATGATGGGGCGCTCGTCGATGCCAAGGGAGAGGGCTTTCAGCAGAGGCCCCTGATTGCCCAGAAGGGCGGAGAGCTTTTCCGGCGCTGCCTCTTGGATGTCGGCGATGGTGCGAAATCCGGCGGCCAGGAGTTTTTTCTCCGTGACACTGCCCACGCCCCAAAGACGGCGCACGGGAAGGGGTGCGAGGACTTCCTGCTCTCTTCCGTAGGGGATGATGCAGAGGCCGTCTGGCTTATTCATGTCACTCGCCATCTTGGCAAGGAATTTATTCGGCGCGATGCCGACAGAGGCCGTGAGATGCACGGCGCAGCGGATCTCTTCTTTGATGGCACGTCCGATAGAGCCAAGCGTCGGATACTGGCTTCCCATGCCGGAGATGTCGAGGAAGGCTTCATCTAGGGAGATCGGCTCGTAGGCGTCCGCATAGTGGAGCATGACCTGATGGATCGCATCCGATGCTTCACGGTATGCTTCGAAGCGCGGCGCGACGAAGCAGCCGTGAGGGCAGAGGCGCTTCGCCTGCGAGAGAGGCATCGCCGAATGTACGCCAAAGGCGCGGGCTTCGTAGGAGGCGGTCGCAACGACGCTCCGGCGGCTCTTTCCGCAGACGATGACAGGCTTGCCTTGGAGCGCGGGGTCGTCTCTCTGTTCGACAGACGCAAAAAAGGCGTCCATATCGACATGCATGATCCAGCGACGCATACGAACCCTCCTTTGTAAATGTATCAGCAAAATGTGGAATTGAAGTTTTCTGAGTGAGGAATTAGGAGTGAGGAGTGAGGAGTGTTGGAGCGGCGCAAAATAATTAAAAAGCGCCGCAGAGTATAGAAATGGATAAAGTCACATTATTTTTCATGATAGTGATTTTTATGAAGCGTGTCAATTCTTTGACAAACGAGTGCAGTCTGTGGATAATGGGGAAGACAGGAGCATGAGAAATTAGTTTATTATGCGGCGCTATATGAATTGTGCGCTGCTACCTTCACTCCTCACTCCTCATTCCTAACTTGTTATAAAAGGAGGTTTCTATGAAATCATTAGTTCTCTGGTCTTCCCGCACGGGCAATACGAAGGCGGTCGCAGAGGCGATCTTTGAGGCGCTGCCGGGGGAGAAGAAGATCATGGAGGAGGGGCGCGAGGGAAACGACCTCTCTTCCTACGACCTTGTCTTTGTCGGCTTCTGGGGCTACCGCCGGGGCGCAGATCCTCTCGCGCAGAAGACGCTTTCTTCCCTTTTCGGAAAACATGTGGCGATCTATGCGACCGCCGGTACCTGGCCTGACTCGGAGGCGGCCAAGATGTATCTGGCAAATGCCGCCGCTCTTCTTCCCGAGGATGCCACTTGTCTTGGCACCTTCCTCTGTCAGGGGCGCGTGAATTCCTTTCATCAGAAGAAGCTGGCAGGGCTTGCCCAGGAGACGGCCCATGAAATGACCCCTGAACGCCTTGCCCGACTGGAAGAGGCCGAGAAGCATCCGAATGAAGAGGACTTCGCCCGCGCCAAGGCATGGGCGAAGAAAATGGCGGATCTGGCGGCTGGTGACTAGGGGCGGGAGACTGGGAGACATCAGACTCCCGTATCGTCATTTCGAGCGCAAGCGAGAAATCTTTGTCATTCGCGGGTGGCGGTTGATGTGTGGAAACCCAAAACGGGAAGCCTGCCGTCCGCTGACCTTCGGGCATTGCCCTGTTTCGTCATCCGGAGCGGCGAGAAGCGTCATATGTGAGAGTACGAATGCCAGAACAGCTGCGACCTCGTCATCGATCTCGGCGAAGCCACCACGAGAGCCCTGAACTCTGAACCCTAGTTACCAGTCAAAGGAGTCCGCTTTTCTCCCTCCTTCCTTTGGAAGGAGGTGCCCCGAAGGGGCGGAGGTTGGCTGCGTGAAGCGGTATTTTCACACGCGGGGATGCCAACCCCGCCTCGCTTCGCTCGTCTGCCCCTTCCAGAGGAAGGGGCGAGAATGATTCTTAATCGGGCATCGCCCCCATATATATTCGCGGCGAAGCCGCCACCTTCACTCCTAATTCCTAATTCCTAATTCCTCATTCCTCATTCGAGCAAAGCTTTCATTCAGGGTCAAGGAGCGTCCCGCCCCACGGGCTGCCCCTGAATCTATTGAACCCAATCATGACTACAAAACCTTCTTCTATGACACTCGGCATCCTCGCCTCGATCCTGGCCGCGCTTCTTTTCACACTGATGGACGTGTCTGCGAAAGCGGTCTCCTATCTGGGGACCGGCGAGCTGACGTTTGTACGCGGCCTCGTGGGGCTCTTCTTCCTGCCGTTCATCGCGAAGAGAGAGTCGCTCCCGCTTTTTTCCGGGAAGGACAGACTGCTCCTTCATACGCGCGGCATCTTTGGCGGGGTGGGCATCCTGCTCTTTTTCTTCTGTCTCAAGGGGCTGACACTGGGCGATGCGGAGATCCTTGTCCAGCTCGCCGCGTTCTTCATGTGCATCCTTTCGCCGATCTTCCTAAAGACCACGCCGTCTGGGCAGGTGCGTGTCTGGCTCTTCATCATCGCTGCCGGCGCGGCGGTGGTGCTGAGGATCTGGGATTACTCCTCCTTTAATGTTTATGCACTCGTCGGTATCGTATCGGCCTTCTGCTCGGCGTGTGCCTACACCTGCATCGGCAGGCTCAATGAAAAGGGCGGACACTCCGGCGGAGAGATCGTCTTTTATTTTCAGTTCTACAGCATGGCAGGCGGTCTTTTGCTGATGCTCGGAGAGGATCTTCGGACACCTGATGCGGCAGAATGTCTCTGGCTCTTTGCCCTGTCCTTCTCTGCCATTTTTGCACAGGTCTGCTTCACATGGGGGGCGACGCACATCCATCCGATGATCGTCACCTTTGTCATGTACACCGGCGTTCTCTTTCATATCGTGGCGGGCTGGGCGCTTTGGGGAGAGGTCCTGACCATGGCATCCTGGATCGGCGGCGCGCTCATCGTAGCAGGAAGCGGGATGCTATTGTGGAAATCGAAGGGGAGCTAGTGGCTGGTGGCTAGTGGCTAGTGACTGGTGACTGGTGGCTAGTAGCTAGGGATTAGGGATTAGTGGCTAGGGATTGGTGGCGCAGGGAGACGAGGAGACATTAGACGTCTGCCCGCTGACCTTCGGGCATCGCCCTATTTATATTGCGGCGAAGCCGCCACCAAAACCCTGAACCCTGAACCCTGAACCTTGAACCCTGAACCCTGAACCCTGAACCTTGAACCCTGAACCCTGAACCCGCCAACCCCTTGTCAAGATTTCCTTCCAAATTTTATTGACATCCCCTCTTCTCTTAGATATAATTATTCTGTTATGGTGCAAATAAATGGCACAACACGATGTAAGGAGGTGTTTATACATGGCAAAAATGACATTCCAGCCGAACAACCATTGGAGAAAACAGACCCACGGTTTCCGTGCTCGTATGAAAACAAAAGCAGGCCGTATTGTTCTGAAGAGAAGAAGAGCAAAGGGCAGAAAGGTATTAAGTGCCTAATCAAGAAATCAGCGAGGAGAGGGTGGGGTATACACTGCCCCGCTCTTCTCGTATCAGACAGAACAGGGATTACCGTCGGATCTACAGATCCGGCAAACGTTTCAGCAATCGGGCCGGGCTCTGCTATGTGGTGAAAACCAAAAAGCCGGGCACCCGTATGGGCTTCGTGACTACGAAGAAGATCGGCCACGCCTTTGCGCGAAACCGTGCAAGACGTCTTATGAAGGAGGTCTACCGCCTTCATATGGCTGAGCTTTCGCCCCACTATGAAGTGGTGATGCTCTCAGGCATCTTCCTGACGGGCGCCACCTATCAGCAAGCGGAAAAAGCGATCCTTTCCTTGTGGCGCAAAGCCGGAATTCTGGTGAAATAAGATGAAAGAGCTTCTGATCGGTCTTGTCCGATTCTATAGAGCGTTTATCTCTCCCCTGAAGCCTCCTTGCTGTCGTTTCTACCCGACCTGCAGTGAATATGCACTGCAGGCGCTTCAAAAATATGGAGCCCTAAAAGGCAGCTGGCTCGCGATCAAGCGGATTTCCAAGTGCCACCCGTTTCACAAGGGTGGATACGACCCGCTCCCGTGAAGAGGCTGTCTTTTTCTATGTTTTGAAGTGAAGCGTGAAGGGGAAAATGAGAAATGATTGTGCGGCGCAAAATAAAATGAAAGCGCCGCGAGTTTAGAAATCGATATCCTCGTATCGCTTATTAAAACTGGCAGCGCTTCCTACATTTGATGCGCTACACCGCCATTTCTCATTTCGCATTTCTAATTCTATATATCCCCCTAATCCCTAATCCCTAATCCCTAGTGACTAGTCACTAGCTACCAATCCCCGGCCATCCATCCCACCATAACCGCCGATCGATTTCCCGAAAACTCACCGGGCTCTTGAAATTCAGAAGGCCCGGGCATGTAACGGCTGCAATATAGGCCGTATAAGGAGTAACCAATGAGTGATTTTCAGATTCCGTTTCTGTCGAGCTTAGTCGGACTCCTCGCAGAGGTCATGCGCGTCTGCCTGGAATTCTGCTATAAGATGACAGAAGACCTGGGATTTCCGAGCTATGGGATCGCCATCATCGTCCTGACCGTCATTATCAAGACGCTGCTGCTCCCGCTCGCCCTGAAACAGATCCGGTCCATGAAGGCCATGCAGGCCATTCAGCCGGAAATGCAGAAGATCCAGAAGAAATACAAGAATGATCCGCAGAAGCTGCGTGAAGAAATGGGCAAGCTCTACAAGGAAAACGGAGCCTCTCCGCTCTCCGGCTGCCTGCCGCTCCTCATCCAGATGCCATTCCTGATCTCCATCTACTACGCACTCCAGGGCTTTTCCTATGATCCGGCCCACGAGAGCTTCCTGTGGCTGGAAAGCCTGGCTGTACCGGATGAGACCTACATCCTTCCGATCCTCTCTGCTGCCTCCACCTTCATCATTTCCTGGCAGACCACCCCGAAGGACGCACCGAGCAACCAGAAGACCATGCTGCTCATGATGCCTGTCATGATCGGCTGGATGTCCCTGAACTTCCCGAGCGGCCTTGTCATTTACTGGATCGTTTGCAACCTTTACCAGCTCGTCCAGCAGACCATCATGTACTGGGGCGAAATGAAGGAACGCATCGGCGGCAAAGCTCCCAAAGGAACACTCACCGTTCATGGAGAGAACCAGCCGAAAGCGGAAGTGAAGAAGAAAAAGATCATCCGTAAGAAAGTCATCAAGAAAGTCGTGAAGAAGCCTGCGGATGCACCAAAAGACGAAAACAAAGAAGCCTCTCCTTCCAAAGCAGAAGCTCCTGAAGAAGTAAAAGAACCGGCCGGCAATGAAAAGCCGGCTAAGGCAGAAGTACCTGCTAAGAGCACCGGGGAGGCTGATGAAAAATGAGAACAGTCAGAATCACAGCAAAAACCATCGAAGCTGCTGTCGCTGAAGGCTTGGAAAAGCTCGGCATCAGCCGCGAAGAAGCTGTCGTCCATGTCGTCGAACAGCCCTCGAGTGGACTCTTCGGCCTCATCCACAAGAAGATGGCGGTCGTAGACATTTCTGCACCGGATGAAGAAGCGGAGGAAGACACTGTCGAAGAAGCATCTCCTGCCGAAGAAGCACCGGCGGCAGAAATCCCTGCCGAAGAAGCGAAGGAAGAAACGCCGGCCGAAGAACCGAAGGCGGAAGAAGTCGCTCCGGAAGCCGAAGAAGCACCGGCAGAAGAGAAGAAAGCTGAGCGTGAAGAGCCGACCTTCGATCCGGAAGAACAGAAGAAGGTCGCGGAAGAAGCAAAGACCTTCCTTGCGGGCGTCTTTGCCGGTATGCACCTTGCCGTCACCATGGAATGCCGCATGACCGAAGAACGGATCATGATCAATCTGGTGGGCGATGGCCTGGGCATCCTGATCGGCAAGCACGGACAGACACTGGATGCGCTCCAGTACCTGACGAACCTGGCCGCAGGGAAGTCCTTCCGCCATCACTACTTCATCCTGCTTGACGTCGAAAACTACAGAGAGCGCCGCCAGGATACCCTGGAAGCCCTCGCCAGACGCCTCGCAGGCAAGGTGAAACGCACGGGCGAAGAGATACGCCTCGAACCGATGGCTGCCGGTGAACGCCGCATCATCCATCTGGCTCTGCAGGACGACCACGCCGTCTCCACCGATTCCGAAGGCGAAGCACCGTACAGATACGTTGTCATTCGTCCGAAGGACTGAGCAATATAAAAAAGCAGCCGTGAGGCTGCTTTTTTATTTGCGATAGTATGGGTTGGCTTATCATGGAGGAAAACTGGAACTTAAAATGAGAAATTAGAAATGAGAAATGTTGGTGCGGCGCATAAAAATAGAAGCGCCGCGGAGTATTGAATCTATCGCAACCAGCCCCGCCTCGCTGTGCTCGTCTGCTCCTTCCAGAGGAAGGGGCAGACAAGCACCCTAATCCCTAATCCCTAATCCCTAGTCACCAGTCAATCCATGTCAGAGCTTTCTCCAGCTCGTAGAAGCTCTTTCCATCCCAGAGGATGTCTTCGGTGAGGTGATTCAGGACATCCTCTGCATCCTCCGACTCGTAGTGATAGACAAGCTCCATGAAGTCTTCGAAAGGCTCCTTCGTGAAGCGGTACTTCTCGATGCTGATCCGATACTGATGCCGTCCGGCGTGGTATTTCAGACCGGAAAAACGATAGACAAAGCTCCTGTGACGGACAGAGGCCTCTCCGTCATTCATATAATCGATAAATTCATCTGCGTCTCCGCCGTGCATAGTGGGTTCTCCTTTTTTTGAATATATGATCCTCCTTATTATAACTTGTCAAACTCTATGAAATCAAAAAATTTCGAGCGGTATCGGAAAAATTTTGATTTCATGGAGCTTTTTCTTTATCAGAGAAAGGCTTTTCACGAAAAAGCGTATACGAAACGGGGAGAGAGGACCGATTTTTTTCAAACATCCGCCTTGCCATCTATGCTATAATAAGTTGGTTATAGGAAAGCGAAAGCCCCATGCCCCGACGCGGCTCGTCCGGCTTTTTCCTATCCGTGCGCCAAGGCGCACCGAAAAATATCCATCTCAGTTGTCATCTGAACACCAACTATAAAAAACAGGAGGCAAGATGAAAAAAGCTATTATCCTCTCCAGCGGCGGCGTGGACTCGACCACCTGCGTCTCGCTGGCGGTAGACAGACTGGGAGCAGAGAACGTCGTGACTGCTTCTATTTTTTATGGGCAGAAGCACAAGAAGGAGATCCTTGCGGCACGCAAGGTCGCAGAGTATTACCATGTACGGCACTACGAATTTGATCTTTCTGCCATTTTCCAGTATTCGAACTGCTCCCTCCTCGCGGGCTCCACAGAAGAGATCGTCCACGAGAGCTACGCGGAGCAGATCGTCAAGAACGGGGAGGGCAAGGTCTCGACCTATGTGCCTTTCCGCAACGGACTCATGCTCTCGACGGCGGCCTCGCTCGCGGCGAGCCTCTTTGAGGAGGATGAAGTCGATATCTACATCGGCGCGCACGCAGACGATGCGGCAGGCGATGCCTATGCGGACTGCAGCGAGCCCTTCCTGAATGCGATGGGCGATGCCGTCTCCATCGGCACCTATGGCAAGGTGCATCTCGTCTTCCCCTTTGCGGAAATGAATAAGGCCGGCGTCGTGGCGACCGGTCTGGCTCTCCATACGCCCTATGAGCTCACATGGAGCTGCTATGAGGGCGGGGAGAAGCCCTGCGGCACATGCGGCACATGCATCGACAGGGCAGCCGCCTTCGCAGCGAATGGCGTCAAGGATCCGGCGCTGGAAAATTAGTGGCTAGGGATTAGGGATTAGGAGTGACTGGTGACTGAAATGCCATCTTCGGGCATCGCTCTATTTATACTCCGCGGCGCTTCTAATTTTTATGCGCCGTACCACCATTTCGCATTTCTCATTTCTAATTTCTCATTCAAGTGAGCTTTTCAAACGTAATCAAAGGGCAGCACGCCCTACGGGCTAACTACCCATTCATATAAGGACGACAATCTATGTTTACAGTAACGAAACGAATCGAAGTATCCGGTGCGCATTTCCTGCATCTGGACTATGAAAGCAAGTGCACGAATCTCCATGGACACAACTGGATCATTACGGTCACGGTGCAGAATGACACGCTCGACCACAATGGCATGGTCGTGGATTTCTCTAAGATCAAGGAGATCGTGAACCAGTTCGACCACCATGTCATCAACGATGTCTTGGAGGGACTGAATCCGACGGCGGAGAACATCGCGAAGTGGCTTTGCGACCGCATTCCTCACTGTATCCGCGTGTCGGTGCAGGAGACGGAAGGGAATGTGGCAACGTATGAAAAAGACTGAAGCGTACCGCTATGATGACGGGCTCTTCCACGTGACGGAGATCTTCGACAGCATCGACGGCGAAGGGAAACGCACGGGCCTCATGGCGATCTTTGTGCGCCTTGCGGGCTGTAACCTGCGCTGCAGCTACTGCGATACCGCCTATTCGCTCTCGCTCACGGACACGGCTGAAGCGTTGACGGAAGAAGAGCTTCTTTCCCGCATCCATGCCTTCCCGTGGAAGAAGGTCACGCTGACGGGCGGTGAGCCGATGCTCCATCCTATTCGGCACTTGTGCGAAGTCCTTGGCAAAGAGGGCTATGAGGTGAATATCGAGACGAATGGCGCGGTGGCTCTCTTCCAAGAGCGGCCGCAGGGGACATTCTACACGATGGACTTCAAATGCGGCGGAAGCGGCATGAAGGAACGGATGCTGGAGGAAAATTTCAGGCTCCTCGGGAAAGAGGATGTGCTGAAATTCGTCGTGAGCTCTAAAGCCGACATGGATGAGATGAAGGCGATCATTGCCGCGCATTTCCACAAGGGCGAAGACCCGGCCTTCTATGTGAGCCCGGTGTGGGGACGCATCGCCCCTGCCGACCTGGTGGAGTATGTCAGACGAGAGAGATTGAATGATGTCCGGGTCCAGGTGCAGCTGCACAAGATCATCTGGGATCCAGAGAGGAGAGGCGTATAATGGTCGATCTAAAGAAATTGGAAGAAGCTGCGCGGCTCATCATCGAGGCTGTCGGCGATGATCCCACACGCGAAGGCCTCGTCGATACCCCGAAGCGCTTTGCGGACATGATGGCGGAGCAGTTTGCTTATAATGCGGTATCCAATGAAGATATCGCCCGGGAATTTGAAAAGACCTTCGAAACGCCGGAGAGCGATATGGTCGTGGTGAAAGACATCGACATCTTTTCCCACTGCGAGCATCACATCGCACTGATGTACAATATGAAGGTCGCGGTCGGCTATATCCCGCGCGGCCGCGTCATCGGTCTTTCGAAGATCGCCCGCATCGCAGATGCTGTCTCGAAGCGTTTTCAGCTGCAGGAACGCATCGGTACGGACATCCGCGATATCATGCGCCTCGTGACACATGCCGATGACGTCATCGTATTCATCGAAGGGGAACACTCCTGCATGACCGCCCGCGGCATCAAGAAGCCGGGAACAAAGACACGGACGCTGGCGTCCTCCGGCGCTTTTAAGACGGACAGCGCGCTCAGAAAAGAATTCTTGGAAATGGTGAAATAGAAAAAGCGGAATCGTTTCGTAGAAACGGTTCCGTTTTTGTTTGGAATTTTGGAATTTTGGTGACTAGTGACTGGTGACTAGGGATTAGATGATCAATCTCGCCCCTTCCTTTGGAAGGGGCAGCCGAGCGCAGCGAGGCGGGGTTGGCTGCGCTTTTGTTGGATAGTCGTTGTTGGATTCCTCTAAGCGGATTTCTCGCATACGACGTTTCCCGCAGCGCAGGATGACGACATGCGCTGCAAATTTTTATATAAAAGGGGATTGGGATGCTCGGTGTATTTTGCGCCCCCTCCATCCCTGTTGAAGTTTGAAAGCAGGGATGGATAGCCAAGGATTGGGGATTAGACGTCAGACATCTGATATCTGACGTCTGCCCTCCGGCCTTCGGGCATCGCCTCCTATATATGTGCGGCGAAGCCGCCACCGCCATTTCTCATTTCTACTTCAGCCCCACAGTCCATCCTCCCTCGCAGAGGACGAAGAAGAGGAGCAGTGAGACGAAGATGGCGATGCAGGCAGGGAGATGGTAGCTGGTATAGAAGGGATCTTCCTCTTTCTTGACAGCCTGATAAGGCATGGCGTGCATGACCTCGTAGAACTCATCGGGAATGAGGCCTTTGCAAAAATCCGCAAGGAACTGTGCATAGCGGAGCGTTTCCTGACTGAAGAAATAAAAGATCGGTGTGTAGAGCGGTACATGATTCTTTTCTGAAAGGATGGTGAGACAGCTCGTGATGATGCTTTTCAGCCGCTGATTCCGTTCCAGCGGCTTTTCTTCCATTTGGGTCGAAACGGCATTGAAGATATTGTAGAAATGATCCATTTCCTCTGCCCGGTATCGCGTATCCAGATCCGGCGGGAGGAAGGACTGGTCGCCGACCGCACGCCCCGGGTCTGCCTCTTCCCGGAAGAAGGCAGGGAAGGCATCCTCGATCTGATGGATGCCTTCGAAAATATGAAGGAGCGGGGTGTAGTCTTTCGCATAGTCCTTCAGGATATACTTGGCGATGTAGAGGCGAAAGACGATGTAGTCTGAAAGGAAGGCGCACCAGTTGTCCCGATCACGGTCGTGCATCAGGATCTTCTTCTCCTTCACGAATTTTCGGAAGATCACGTGAAGTCCGTAGCTTCCCTGCGGCTGGCTGGTATAGGAAAAAAGCGCTCGCCGGCAGAGAGTGATGCCCATACTGGTGAGGTACTGTGAATGATCCATGGCGAGGCTCCTTTCTTGGAGGGTCAGCCCGTGGGGCGTGCCGTCCACTGATTCTGAATGAAAATTTTGCGCGAATGAGGAATGAGGAATGAGGAATGAAGGTGGCGGCTTCGCCGAGAATATATATGGGCGATGCCCGAAAGTTTGCGATGGCAGGTTTCCCTCGTATCGTCAGCCTTCCCCTCGAGGGGAAGGTGCCCCGAAGGGGCGGATAGGGCACAAGCGGCATGAAAGGGAGTGGGGGAAAGCGGAGAAGTGCGCGGCATATGTGTGGAAGCGCGAGCCCCTGACCGCGAATGACAACGACTTAATCAGTGCTTCCTTAAAAATTATTCGCGCCCTTTCCTCTGGAAGGGGCAGACGAGCGAAGCGAGGCGGGGTTGGCTTCCCTGAATGTGGGAGTACCGGTTCACGCGGCCAACCTCCGCCCCTTCGGGGCACCTCCTTCCAAAGGAAGGAGGGAGAAAAAAGGGCTGCGTGTATCGTCATAGGTATAGTTGAATAGTCCGATGCTATCGATATTCCAATACTTTCATGCAATACCGCTACGTAGCCCCCTCATCTCACTTCGTTCGAAATGGCGTCTCACTGGATTTTCGCGTCGCTTCACTCCTAAAAATCCAGTTCGCTTGCACAAGCCCTTCGGCAGCTCCCCCGATGGGGAGCCAAGAACGTTCTTCTGCTTAACTTAATAGCATTACTCATGCAGGGAAGGCTTAGGCGGAGCGACACTCCGCGTCGATTTTTGTAAACGGCGATGCCCGAAAGTAGCATTCAAGTCACTAGTCACCGTTCCTCAAGATACCTTTCTGTATTATAGCACAGGCGATGAGTGAAACAAGAAAAGGCGATACGAGAATACCATCTTCTAAAAAAAGGCGGCGAAGCCGCCACCTGAACCCTGAACCCTGAACCCTGAACCAAATGAAAGCAAAGTAAAAAGGGGCTGTGAAGAAATGAGGATTCATTTCTTTACAGCCCCTTTTTATTTTGAGGAAATGGGAATCCCATCCCTTGTCAGGCGAACATGAAGAGGAATCCGGTCATGATGCCGGCGATGAGGGTGAGGGACGGGTAGATGTGTTCATAGTTTTCACGGGAGAAGACGGAATGGTGTGTATGGACGAGCGTCTTTCCATGCGCCTTGTGATGGACGCTCTCCGGTGTCATTTCAGATAGACGGAGAGAGAGCGCGCGCATGAAAGCCCGGGTCTCTTCCTTGAGATGACGGAGCAGGGAAGGATTTGGGACGAAGTTGATCTCCTTGGCCATCGCCAAAAGAGAGCTTTCGATGGAAGAGGTGAGGCGCGCTTCGCGATCCCCTGCGACGCAGGCTTTTTCAATGGCAGCGTAGCATTGGAACATCGTTTCCACATGTGCTTTCGTCAGCTTTTCTACATAGCAGCCAAGAAGCAGGTAGGACCCGTTCAGATCATGCTCGAGGGCGAGCATTTTGAGCGCAGAGGGCAGGGAAGACAGCGTGCTGGAAAGACCTTTTAGGATCGCATCAGTGCAGCCGAAGCCGCTCTTGTGCTGACGGATCATGCAGCGAGCAATGTAGAGACGGTACAGGGTATACTCAAAGGAGAGAGACTGTAGTGCATCCTGTTCTGCCAGAGACAATTCTTTCTGGCCTGCAAGGACGGCGTGCTCGATATCATTCACCAGCGAGCCGGTGGAAGCTTTACTGTATGTTTTCATCGCATAGTCTAAAAGCCGTGAGCCTTCATATTCCAAGTAGTCCAGATTGTTCATGGCGGATCCTCCCTCATCACAACAGGGAATGCTTTGCATGATTTCATTATAGAAGAACCTATAAATGATAGCCAATTAAAAATATTTATGATGATTTACAGTTTATCCTTTGCATCTTACCGGCGATAAGCTGCATCTTACCGGCGATAAGCTGCATCTTGCAGGGGAGAATAGAGGACTTTTCCGTCATTTTGCTGCCTTGGCATCTGCTTTTCCCCGGTGCCTCTAGCCAAAATCTTTGTCATCCTGTACTATAAAGAGAAATGCAGGAGGGACTATGACACCGAAAAGAATCTCAATCACCATGAAAATACAGATGACCAGAGACGGCCGCCTCTCTGCGGCGATAGAAGAAGACCGCCGGCGCGAAGTGATCACCTCATACTCGCAGCTGCTCTGCGGCGCCTTTGACATCGCGGGCGAGCATGAAGCAGAAGTCATAGAGACGATGGCGCGGCTCGCGACCGGACACACCAAGGATGAGCTCAAGAAAATGGCAGAGGATGCCTGCCATGGCGGATCATCCGTATGACCCCGATCACCGCTTTTGAGGCGCAGCGCCCGAAAGCGGCATTTCAGACGTGCAAGGAGACGATCATGGAAATATTTACGATCAAAAAATCGGAGGAGGGCAAGCGCTTAGACCAGTTTCTGATGGAGCAGAAGCACTGGCCGCGCGCTTTTTTCATGAAAGCCCTTCGCACGAAGAAGATCAAAGTGAATGGCCGAAAGGAGGAGGCGGCCTTCCGTCTCGCTGCCGGCGACGAAGTCCGCTCCTTCGTGTTGGAGAAGCGCGATGCGCTGCGCCCCGTCCGCATTCTTTACGAGGATGAAAACCTTCTTGTCGTCTACAAGCCTGCCGGCGTCTTGACGCTAGACGTCACGGGGAAGGAAAAGGATACAATGCTCTCGCGTGTCTCTGAGGCTCTCCTGCAGAAGGGCGGCGTGGCGGCCTATCCCGTGCATCGCATCGATTTCAATACCGAGGGACTCCTCCTTTTTGCAAAGACAGAAGAGATCTGTGACCTCCTCGGCCGTCTCATCCGTGACCGCAAGATCAGCAAGTCCTATCTGGCCATCGTCCTTGGAAAGATCGAGCCGGGACACGGGACGCTCACCCATCAGATCTTCAAGGATGCGAAAAAGAATCAGGTCTTCGTCACGGACGAACCTGTGAAGGGATCGAAGACGGCCATCACAGAGTACGAACGTCTCGCGTACAGGAGCGGTCTTTCGCTCGTGAAGTGCCACCTCATCACCGGCCGTACCCATCAGATCCGCAGCCAGATGGCACATGTCGGGCATCCGCTTTTGGGCGATGACAAGTACGGTGTGAAGACGACGAACCGCAGCTACAAGGAAAAACGCCAGCTTCTCTGCTCGGCTGAGATCTCCTGCGATTTCGGGAAAGAGGCAGGGCCCCTCTCCTACCTCGCCGGAACCAGATGGAGCGTGGGGGACGTGGGATTTGTGAAGAAATACTTCGGGGGACAGTGATGGGCATTTCTCTCCGATTGCCTTTTACGGCACACTTTAAAATAAATATATGGTAACGCACAAGACGGATGAATTGTGGATGGATTCATCCGCTTTTTTCATGCTATGATACAAGCAGAACGAAATGTATCTTATCCGCATGAGCGTATCATAGCAGGATGCCTATGCGGTAATGCAGAGAGTGTATGGTAAAGGACAGAGAGGTGGAGATCATGGAAAAATTATATGAAGCATTCCTGGATAACTGGGAAAAGCACGCACCGGATTTTTTACTCTTCTTATGGGGGTCAGGGATCTTCAAGCTCCCTGGCAGCGGAAACGAGCCTTTCGGCATGGAGTAAGCAAAAAGCCCGATGAAAGACAGGGGATCTTTCATCGGGCTTTTTATTGTGCAGGCCTTTTGCCATACCGTTTCCCTAAAAAAGGCGAGAACTGGATCGCCTTGGGAAATCAAAATGAGTTGAGAGTTGAGAGTTTAGAAAAGGAGTTTGGGGCGATCCAGCTCTCTGTATATAGGATACCAAATGGACAGGACAGATGATGTCATTGCGGATTTTTTTTGAAAATTTTTTCAAAAAAATGGGGGGAGGAGCCAAGGGACAGGTCAGGCGGGGGTGGTGCGGTGTTTTTCCCCAGTCCCTAGTCTCTCACCTTCACATACTCCTCCCCGTCCTCTTCGATGACGGCTTTCCCGCCTGTGAGGTCTGTCAGGAATTTGAGATGCGTCTTCGCTTCTTCGGGAAGGGTGAGGAAGGTCACCTGCACTTCGTCTGTGAAGGCACGGTCCAGGACGCGGATATCCTTGTCTTTGATGTAATTTTCAAAGCCGCCGACTGCGGTGTAGGGGAGGGTCACGGTATAGCGGGCATACGGCGTATAGGTGACGATGGGCGCCGCCTTCACGGCATCGGAGAGCGCGCCGCTGTAGGCCCTTGTGAGACCGCCCGCACCGAGCTTGATGCCGCCGAAGTAGCGGGTGACGACCGCGAGTACATTCGTGAGCTTTCGCATCTGGAGCACATGGAGCATGGGGTGTCCCGCCGTGCCCTGCGGCTCGCCGTCATCGCCCGATTTCTCAAGGATGCGCTCCGCATTGATGCGCCATGCGTAGCAGTTGTGCGTGGCGTCCTTGTATTTCTTTCTGAGATCAGCGAGTGCCTGCTGTGCTTCTTCTTCCGAGTTGACAGGCAGGATGTGCGTGATAAAGATCGATTTCTTGATTTCCATGTCCTGTCGATAGAGCTCGGCCGGCGCAGTGTAAGGGATAAGCATGATGGGTCCTCGTAGGTGTAAATGGTCAGGGATGGGATCGGAGATCAAAATGATACCGGCTCTATTGTACCAAAAAACGACCCGGGCACCAAATGCTTCACAAAAAAAACGATAGCGGAGAGCCATCGTTGAAAGGGTTCAGGGTTCAGGTGGCGGCTTCGCCGCATTTTAGATGACGGTATTCCCGTATCGTCA
>ERZ1034973.252-NODE-252-length-38667-cov-112.824252_pt1 | contig 38667 bp, 34 predicted proteins | sample MGYA00520686_ERZ1034973 | MGnify/ENA primary metagenome ERZ1034973 (study PRJEB33766, sample SAMN09781775) | gut metagenome | biome: gut microbiome | host: Homo sapiens | place: Madagascar | study: EMG produced TPA metagenomics assembly of the PRJNA485056 data...
TTATGAGATAAAAACTTATCTCATTCTCAATCACTTATAAAAAATACGTACTTTCTGACAAGGAAGATGTAAGCTACGATGCCAACGAAGGCCAGATCAAAGCCACAAGCGCAGCTGTAGCCGAACTCGACCTTTATGCGCCAGAAGGAACAGGCATCGACCTGCCTACAGGAACCTTCGCTGCCTCTGAGGGCAACTTGTACTACAATCCCGATCTTACTTACGTGGAGAATTTCGACGACAAGGGCAACAGCGATGGCGGTGTGGACATAGCAAGCGACATCAACGTGAGTAAGGCAGAGAACGACGGAATCGTAACCTACACGCTCTCGTTCAGCGATGCTAACGGAACACAGTATTCATACGTCGGCGAAATGGTATTCAACAATATGTCAGCGGGAAGCTCTGATGTCTATCCTCAGATTTCGACAGACATCAACACAACGTTCCATGGCGGTATTGGATACTATTACGGCAACCTCATGGACTCTAAGACTGGCAACATGGTACTCAACCTCTACGATGGAGAATACGACACCGAGACTGGCGGAATGACGGGCAAGGGACACGACCTCGTCATCAACCTCTACAACCGTCTCTTTGGCGACCCTAAGACTGCCACTGTTGTGCCAGGCACCTATACCGTAGCACGCAACTTCAAGGTTGGCACTTTCTTCCCTGGTATGGAAATCGACTACAATGGTATGACTGTTGTAATGGGAACCTACGTGAAGCGCCGCAAGGCCGTGACAGGAATGGACACCGACTACGACTACTGCTACATCACAAATGGAACCATCACCATCGCCGACGGCGAGAAAGAGGGAACCTACGACATTACCGTAGACTGCACCACCGACCGCGGACACAAGGTGACAGGCACAGCCAAGGGCATCTCGTTCATCTACTACGATAAGTCGGAGAAAGACGACAAGGACGTTGACTCCAACCTCGAGGAGGATGTACATCTCAAGTTCGACCGCGTGCAGAATTCACGCATCTACTCGCTCGGTGTGCAGAACGGTGTTCAGGTATTCTCTGTCGACCTCGGTTCGCCAAGCGGCAAGGACGATCAAGACTATACTGGTGACCAGGATCTGCTGCGCATGGAATTCCAGGCAGCCGAAGGCAGCCAGTATCTTCCCGAAGGCACCTACACCCTCATGGAGGAAAGCCATCTGTGGACCAACATGTACGCTCCATTCATGATGACCCGCGGCTACTTCTACAACAACGGCGAGCGCACAGGCACACGCTACGAGCACTTCCGCCTGAACCCCGATGTAGCCACCCGTCTGCCATGGGTAGTTGACAAGTGGGCAACAGTCTACGCAGGAACCGTGGGCGTAAGCAAGACCGACGACACACACTACAAGTTCGTCATCAACCTCTACGACGGCAAAGGCTTCCAGATTACGGGCGAGTTCGACAAGGAGATGGAATACAATTACGAACCATCTTCCATCACTGGCATCGAAGGCATCAAGGCCGACATTACCGGCAAGACCGAAATATACTCTGTTGGTGGTCAGCTCATGCAGACCATCGACGGCACCAAGGCTGCCAGCACCGCCAACCTGCCAAGCGGCATCTATATCGTAAAATCAAACAACAAAACCACTAAAATCGTAAAGAAATGAAAAAATATATAGCTACAGCAGCACTCTGCCTCGCAGCAGTGCTCCCTACATTCGCACAGACAAGACGCGTGATGACCGTTCACCAGAAGGACGGTACAACCAAAGTATATAAGGTAAACAGCATAGAGAACGTCACCTTTACCGACGAGGCTCTCGCAACCCTCAGCAACCAGTGGGCATACAACGACGACGTGAAGGATCTCAGCAAGGTAACCATGCTGAATGCCAACGGCTCATACGAGTTCGCACTCTATGGCAGCGACATCAAGCCTGTATTCGTGCTGACCATTCCACAGAGTCTCATGGGTCATGAGATTACTCTTGGTTCTGACGACGCTCAGGATGTTAAGGTGGCTTACAATGGCGAGACTCCTAAACTGACAGGTACACTCCAGGCTCGTTTCGACAAGAGCAAGAAGAATGTCACCATCACACTCGAGGCAGAGACTGCCGACTACAGCGACCTGCGCTGCAAGTGGGCCAACAGCGCGTTCACCCAGATTTACTCTGCCACTAACAGCATCAAGACCACCAATGTGAACGACGTGAATACTTATGATGTTGCTTCTGCTCTCGTGCTCAACCCTACCACTACAGGTGCGGCAACAACCTTCGCCTTCGGTGATGTCAAGGCTACCACAGCCGACGGTTTGCTTACAGGCAAGATTGGCGTTGCTGTAAGTATATCAGCTTCCAAGCTCTACAATGGAACTATCGACCTGGCTGCCGATGCTGACAGCTACACCCTGAAGTACATCGACTACGCCACACGCGTCACCTACGAGAATGTAAAGGCCGGCACCATCACCACTGCACAGGACAAGGCCGGCAAGCTCTACATCAAGATCAATGCCACCTTCGATGACAACCGTACCATCGAGCTGGAGTATTACGGCGCAACCACTGCCGTAGAGAGCCTCGAAGGTATGACTCCTACTGTGGTAAGCAACAGCTACAAGTTGTACAATGCAGACGGAAGCATCCTTATAAACAAGGACATCTGCAAAGTGCTTTTTAAGCAAAAGAACAACATCTACACATTCTACCTTTATGGCGGCGAGTTCTCAAGCAAATACAGCAGCGAAAAGGTAACACTGCAGGTAGATGAGAGTTTCATCAATGCCGGCACCATCAATTTGGCTGAACTGAAAGACGGCGACAACTTCCAGGTGAAATACTCAGACGTACAGTTGTATTCTCCCGATGCCAAATATGGTGGATACAACAACACTCCAGACAACGGTACATTCTCCATCAAAAAAGACGCTGCCGGCAACTATGAAATCTCACTGGATGTTGTCAACACTTATACCAACGCTAATACACCAAATGGTGCAGGCAACAAGGAGCGTTTGGTATTTAATTACAGCGGAGAAGTAGGAGCATACTAATAACAGATTTAAAAAGAAACGTAAGAATTAAGAAATGAATAAGAAAGCCATTCTTATGGTATCATTCCTGCTTGTCGGCAGCTTCAGCTTTGCGCAGAAGCTGTCGCCAAGCACAAGCATGATGCTTCACGAAGCAAGAACAGCACAGAAGAAAGCCAAGGAAGCAAATGCCATCCCACAGACTGTCAGCGCATTCATCACCGTCAAGTCGCAGGATGCCATTGCCAAAATAGAAGCTCTGGGAGCCAAGGTGAACTCACGCATCAGCGAGACACTCGTCACTGCCGACATGCCTCTGTCTGCCATCGAACCTATTTCCAATCTCGATGAGGTTGTTTCGGTTTCGGTAGGTACTGAGGCCAAACTGCTGATGGATAACGCCCGCAAACTGTTGGGCGTAGACGAATGTCACCAAATGACAGAGAATAATGGTCCCTACACCGGCAAAGGCGTAGTCATCGGTATCGTGGACAACGGATTCCAGTACGACCATGTAGACTTTCTCAATGCCGACAAGAGCGACACTCGCATCAAGCGCGTATGGGATCAGCACGGCACTGGCAATGCTCCCGAAGGTTTCGGCTATGGAGCTGAATACAAAACCACAGCCGAGATAAGAGCTGCAAAATATGACCTGACCAGCGGCTTCCATGCCACCCACGTATCGGGCATTGCCTCGGGCAGCGACAAGAGCACACCTTACTACGGAGTGGCTCCCGATGCCGACCTCGTGTTCGTGAGCTTCAAGAGCACCAATGCACAGATTGTAGATGGAATCAAGTATGTGTTCGACTATGCCAAGAGCGTAGGAAAGCCTGCTGTTGTCAACATCAGCCTCGGCTCACACATGGGTCCTCACGACGGAAGCTCCGACACCGATCTCTCGTTTGCCAACCTGGTTGGTCCGGGCCGCATCATCGTTGGTGCCGCAGGCAACGAAGGTCTTGACAAACTGCACGCCAGCAAGACCTTTACAGCCACCAACAAGCAAATGAAAACCATGTTTGCCTATGGCAGCGAACAGGCCAACAGTTCCTACAAGCAGGCTTACGTCGACATCTGGGCCGAGAAGAACTCAAAAATTTCCGTTAAGGCTGTTGTCGTAAACACACTCAACGGTAAGATTATCGCATCTTCTGAGGAAGTTTCCAACGATGGTACGAAAGAAGTGAACTGGGTTGCCCCCGACGGCAGTGGCGTAGTGGTTCAAGTAGGTTTGTCGCTCCAGGAAAACCCTGTCAACGGTCGCACCAACGTGCTGCTCATGAGCCGTGCCACTTCCATTAACACAGGCTTTGCCATCGGTGTTGTGGTGACTGGCGAGGCTGGCAAGACCGTACACATGTGGAACAATGCCTCCTCTGGCGAGTTCACCAGCTTCAACAAGCGTGGCTGGACCGACGGCGACACCAACTGCACAGTAGGCGAGCTGGGCGGCGAGAGTCCTGATGTCATCTCTGTAGGTTCGTTCAACTCGAAGGTACAGTACCAGCCCATCAATTTGCAGGGCACACAAAATGCTTACGGCCTCAACGAGGAACTCACGGGCAAGTTCCTGGAGCACTCCGCCTTCTCAAGCTACGGTCCTACTGCCGATGGTCGCGTCAAACCCGACATAACAGCTCCTGGCTGCATCATCGTGTCGGCAGGTTCAAGATATTGCTCAGGATGGAGCGACGACACCAATGTCATTGCCCGCACTGGCAACGATCTCTATACCAACGACGTAGGTACTTCTATGGCTTCGCCTTACGTGGCAGGCTGCGTAGCTCTCTGGCTGCAGGCCAACCCCAACCTGACACCTAAACAGGTGCTCGAAGTCATCGGCAACACAGCTGTCCAGAATGACGAATATATGCCAACAGGACAAATCTTCCCCAACAACACATGGGGCTATGGCCGTATCAATGCCATCAAGGGTCTGAAGCAACTGCTCGGCACAACAGGCATCGATGATGTCAAGACCACTGAGTCTATGTACCGCATCATAACCGACCGCCAGGCTCGCACCGCCACATTCTACATTGGCAGCGACAAGGGTCAGGCTCGTGTAGCAGTCTACAACCTCACTGGCCAGTTGGTATATTCTGCACCTATCCACAGCAACGGTGAAACCATCAGCTTGTCAAGCCTGCCCCATGGCGTGTATGTATTCAAACTGACACAGGGAAGCAACACACAGGCAATCAAGTCGACATTGTAAACTCTCTTTCTGAGATAACTCTATCCAACGAGAGCGTGTCAAAACTCCCAATATAAATAACTAAAAACTCGTTGTACATTCTTATGTGGATATACAACGAGTTTTTGTTTTTTACGAAAAAGAGCCTTGTAACGCCAATTTATATGGCGTTATATGGGTCAAATAAGCCCTCAAATAAGAGAAAAGTCCTCTCTTGGTCATTTTTGCCACCATTTTCTTAATATTAAAGGCAATGGCAAAGAAGGCAAAGTCCATTTTGACCTTGTCTACCCCAGTTCGGGATAAGAATAGTTCATAAAAAAGTTGGTAGTCTCACAGATATTTTGTACCTTTATAGGTGATTTACAACAAGTTACAAACATATTTGATATGACTACCGATTACAAAGTTACATAATTATTTTGTATTATAGACGAGTTTTTATCCCGAACTGGGGTAATAAATTAGTCTTTATTTTTATAATTTGGCGTTAAAGTAGTCTGTTTCATTTTATGGTATATTGCAAAAAGTGTGGCGCAATGCTACAATCAGGAATGAAGTATTGTACAAAGTGCGGACAACCAGTCGACTTGCAATCTCAGGCTCCTAAGCAACCGATGTCTCCTAAGCAACCGATGGTGCCCCAGCCCGTGCGTCCTCAAGTACCGATTATGCCACAACGACCGATGCAACCGCAGCGACCGGTTATGCCACAAGCCCATACTCCGCAATCGCCACAAGCCAGCAAGGGAATATTTACAAATGCCGTTCGCTCTGTGGCTAACATTTCTTAAAGTTAAACTACAAGGTTCTTGGCATTCCTAAAAAATATAATATTAATAAGCGTCCCTTCGTTCGATAAGTTCGAATGAAGGGACGCTTATTATATTGTCTGTAAGTAATAATGAATATTTCTTACATCATGACCAAATAAAAAATGTATTTTATACAAGCTTTAGATATTCAGCTAATGTCCTTAGATTATTTCGTCAGGCCAAGGACAAGGCTTACCGGTTTTCTTAAATGATGGACGCTGAGCGTCAACTTTTCTTAAATAATTGCCCAACTCTTTTGACAGGCGTTTAACTATATCAGGATGTGAGCTTGCCACATTGTGTTCCTCGCTTATGTCGTTAGGTATGTTATATAGTTCCTTCTTGCCAGTATCGTAGTTGTATACAAGTTTCCATTCGTCCTTTCGGATGGCACAGTTTAGATTGATACCAGGACCATTATTACCCCAGATGTTAGGGAAGTTCCATATCAATGCTCTACCCTTAGATGTATCCCCAGTCTGTCTAAGCATTGGAACCATAGAAATACCATCGATAGGATTAACGGTTTTATACTTTCTTATACCAGCCATCTCAAGGATAGTGGGATAGAAGTCCTCAATCATAGTGTACTTATCGCATTTAGATGAAGGTTCAGTAACACCAGGCCAATCTACAATCATCGGTTCACGAATACCTCCCTCGTACAGTGAGCATTTGCCACTATTCAAAGGATAGTTCTGATGATACAATTCCCCATCGCGCCATTTAGGGTTGGTTGCCAATCCGCCGTTGTCACTCATAAATATTATGATGGTGTTATCAGCCTCTCCGCTCTTGTCAACCCAGTCCATTAAGTCGCCCAAACTCTTGTCCATGCCTTCGATAAGCGAAGCGTATGCAGCCTCCTTGTCCGATAATCCCTTGCGTACATATTTAGAGAAGAAGCGTTCGTCGCGATCTACAGGGATATGTATTGCGTAGTGTGACATATAAAGGAAGAATGGCTGGTTGTATTTCTTAGCCTTGTTAAGAGCCCCGATAGCCTCTTTTGTAAGAGCCTCAGTTACGAAAGTTCCGGTACCCCAATACTTCTCCAGTCCAGGAATAGACATCAAAGAGGTAGGTGTTCCGTCCTTCTTATGGCCGTAGTTAAGTTCGCTAAGATATGTAGCAAGACCTCCAGCTGCATGTCCAGCGATATTAACCTCAAACCCCCAGTGTGTTGGATTCTCTCCTGGAGTGTCCATTGCACCAAAGTGAGCCTTTCCGCAATGTATTGTATGATACCCATTCTGTCTTAACAAGTCGACGAAAGATGTAGCCACATAAGTATTAGGAGTGCCTTCAACTTGCGACACGCCATTTATATTCCAGTCGGGACAATTCACTACATCACTTGGAAAGTCAACCGACTTGTCTCTTTCCAAAGTCCAGTTGGTAACTCTGTGTCGAGCATTATTGGCGCCAGTAATTAAGCTGCAACGTGATGGCGAACTAACACTTGCCGCATAAGCCTGAGTGAACATCATACCCCTCTTGGCAAGTCGCTCCATGTTTGGCGTTTCGTACACCTCATTATAGTGAGTTTTTTGTGTCCAGAAAGGCAGCGAAGTATCCTGCCAACCCATATCATCCACAAGAAAGAAGATGATGTTAGGTCGTTTGTTCTGTTGTGTTGAGTTTTGTTGACCAGTGCCGTTAGCAGCATCTACGTTAGATGCCACAGCCATCATTGTGGCAAGACTTAAAATTGATTTGTTCATAGGTATATAGGTTTTGTTTGTTTATTATTCTTCTGAATTTACAGATGTAGTTGTTCGTTGCAGTATTGCAGAACTGCAGGTCTGTGAGTGATGAATATCACAGTGCGACTGTTATTGTCAAGTATGTTTCCAAGCAGCCTACATTCCGTATCACCGTCAAGAGCCGATGTCGCCTCGTCGAATACCATAATATGTTTGTCTCGTAGCAATGCCCTTGCAATGGCAATGCGTTGAGCTTGTCCTTCCGACAATCCGCCGCCTTGTTCTCCGCATTTAGTAGACAGACCATCAGGTAGTGAGAATACAAAGTCGGCACAACTCATCAGCAATGCCTCCTTCATTTCCTCATCAGTAGCCGAAGGTTTACCCAGTCTAAGATTTTCTCGTATTGTTCCGCTCATAAGTGTATTGCCTTGAGGCACATATACAAAGTTGCAGCGCATTCGTGGCGACAGCGTATGTTCTTCCATGTCATTATATAATACTATTCTGCCCTCTTTAGGTTTCATCAGAGCCAATAGCATACGCACAAGCGTAGTCTTGCCAGCACCCGTTTCTCCAAGGATTGCCGTACACGAACCAGGTCGGAAGTCGAACGACAAATTGGATATAACATTCTTTGTTCCGTCTTCGTATTTATATGTTACGTTTTCCAGGCGTATGCCGCAAGGAGCACCAACCGTTACGGGTTCGCCTTGCTCCTCAAGAGGTTCAGCTGCCAATTCCATAAGACGTTCAGCTGCAGTGAATACGCTCACGAAAGCAGGAGCAAGTTTAGTAAGATTTCTTGCCGGACTCTGTATCTTGTTTACCAATTGCAGAAAAGCAGTCATTCCACCAAATGTAAGTGTGCCAGCCGACATTCTTATTGCAGCCCAAAGGAAAGCAATGAGATATCCCAATGCAAAACCGAAGTTGATAATAAAGTTGGAGAAGATAGAGAACGATGTGCGTCTCACCACATTCTCTCTAAGTTTTGCCTGAGTGTTCTCAAGCCGTTGCACCATATCGTTGCAAGCCTCAAGTGTCTTTATAACCATACGGTGTTGTATAGTCTCTTGCATCACAGCCTGAACTCTACTGTCCGAGTCTCGTACCTCGCGTGTAAGGCGTCGCATCTGTTGCATATATATCTTGCTTACTGCAAGAAACAATGGAATTATAGCCACGAGAATCACAGCCAGTGTCTTGTCCATTGCGAACAGACAGAAAAAGGCGCCGATGAACATCATCAGTACCGAGAGTGTGTTAGGTATGGTCTCTGTCAGGAATGTCACAACGTTCGACACGTCAATCTCAAGTCGGTTAAGTATATCTCCCGAGTGATGGTGAGCCTTGCTATGCCATTCCGACTGCATGATACGGTTTAGCATTTGTTGTTGCATACGGTTTTGCGCGCGTATGCCAAGAATGTTTCTCACCCAAACACCAGAAATATTAATAGCAAAATTGCCCAGAATAAGAGCAGCCATAATACCTACTGCCCAGTATATAGAGCCTGTGTCGGCACCCGATGCCACATCAATGGCATGCTTTACCGCCCACACCTGAGCCAGACTCAACACCACATCGGCCACACCGATAAGAGCGTTGAGCACAGCTTGCAACCGATTGCCTCGCCAAGCCTCCCACAGCCAAGCAAGTATAGTGCGTGTGGGATATTTGGTTTTGGGTATTTTAAGTAGCGTGTTTAGTTTTATCATAATATGGGTCAGTTTTAGGTTTAGTGGCAGAATACTAAAAGACGAGATGTCGCTTTATCTCTTGTCGGCCCCCCACATCATCTTGTCTCTAAGTGATGAGAAGTAGCGTCTACCGTTTGGCTTTACAATTCTTGTCACAAATGGAGCCTTGCTTATTGTTACAGTCGATCCTTCATGCATAGTGTAACTTCTGCCGTCCACCGCAACAAGATAGTTGTGCGATCTTGACTCTACCTCAAGAGTCACCGTCGACGAGTCGCTTATCACGATAGGTCTAATGTTCAGACTATGCGGCGCCACAGGTGTAAGACACAAAGTACGGGTTTGCGGTACGATGATAGGACCTCCGTTAGACAGCGAATAGGCTGTCGACCCTGTAGGTGTTGATACAATCAGTCCGTCGGCCTGATAGTTTACAAGGAAACTGCCGTCAATACTTGTATGTATGCCAATCATCGATGCGATGTCTCTTTTCAGCACCGCAATGTCGTTCAATGCATAGTGGCATCCGTCAAAGTCGCCTCCATTTGTAGATATCTGTATGGCTGTGTGCTCCTCTATGTTATAGTTGCCTTCAAGTACAGCCTGCAATGCCGTCTCCACTTCTCCCGGCAACACATCGGCAAGAAATCCGAGACGTCCCATATTTATGCCTATAAGTGGAATCGACTTAATGCCAACCCTCACTGCCGCTTTAAGAAAGGTTCCATCGCCTCCCATTGATATCACGTAGTCGGCATTGAAGTCATCGCCTTCGAATGTGCCTACCTCGCCAAGTTCCTGATTCTGTTCAGCAGTAAGGAAGTCGTAGAATGTGCGGTCGAATATAATGCTTGCTCCCTTGCTGCGAAGGAAGTCGAGCACACGCATCAGCGATTGCGACTTGCGTGGCTGGAACGAATTGCCGAATATGGCGAATGTCAGATGCTTATTTGTCATTACAGATATGTCTATTGTTTGTTATCTAATTACAAAAGTACAGAATTTATAGCATATTTGAAAAAAAATGAGTAAGTTTGCAATAGTTAAAACAATAAAATTGCAAACTTATGGCACGATTCTATTCTTTGAAGAAGAAAGACGAGGACAATGACAAGATAGCCGATCCGTTCAACGTTCTTCGTCCCAAGGTAAAAGAAAAGGAGAAACCAACAATTAAAAAACACGATATGGCAAAGGTATACGAATTTCTTGCCAACGGCTTCGAGGATATCGAGGCGTTGGGCCCAGTAGACGTATTGCGTCGCGGAGGATTGGATGTTAAGACTGTTAGCGTCAGTGGCGATTTGATGGTATCATCGGCCCACGGTGTACAGGTCAAGGCTGATATGCTGTTTGAGGATGTCAACTTCGATGATGCCGACCTTCTGCTTATTCCTGGCGGTATGCCAGGAGCTAAGAACATCGACGAGCACGATGGTGTGCGTCGTGCATTGGTGGCACATGCTGCTAATGAAAAGTTGATAGGTGCCATTTGTGCAGGTCCTATGGTGTTGGGTCATTTAGGGTTGTTGCGTGGCAAGAAAGCCACATGCTATCCTGGTTTCGAGGATCAACTCGACGGTGCCGTATATACTGCTGCTCCATTCACTATTGACGGCAACATCATTACGGGCAAGGGTCCTGGTGCCACACTTGCCTATGCCTACGCATTGCTTGGTCAGTTTAAGGGTGAGCGTGTAGTGGAGGAGATGAAGAAGGGTATGATGTATTATTAACGACAAAATTCTTAGTAAGGTGGATTATATAATAATAGTAGCTGGTGGCAAGGGCTTGCGTATGGGCGGCGACCTTCCCAAGCAGTTCTTGCCTATTGCAGGCAAACCAGTGCTTATGCACACCATAGAGCGTTTCTACCATTACAATCCCGAGTTGGGTATCATCCTTGTTCTGCCACGCGAGCAGCAAGACTATTGGCGCCAACTATGTGTCAAGTACCATTTTTCAATCAATCATAAGGTAGTTGATGGAGGAGCCACACGCTTTCATTCTTCGCAGAATGGAGTATCAGCATTGCCCGATGATGCCAATGGTGTTGTTGGCATACACGATGGTGTTCGTCCGTTTGTGTCCGAAGAAACTATTGCCCGTTGCTTCGAGGCTGCCCGCAAGCACGGAGCTGCTCTTCCCGTATTGCCTGTTACAGATACTCTTCGACGTGTAACCGATGACGGAGGCTATAATGTTCAGCGCAACAACTTCCGCACCGTGCAGACTCCACAGGCTTTCGATATACAGTTGCTTAAGCAAGCCTTTCGCCAGCCTTATAGCGATGCCTTTACCGACGACACATCTGTAGTAGAGGCAATGGGACATAAGGTTACAATGGTGGATGGCAATCGCGAGAATATCAAGCTTACAACTCCGTTCGACTTGCTTATTGCAGATATAATCAGCAAGAAGAGTTTTGAATTATTACCAAAGGAATAATTCAAAACTCTAAATTTCCAACTCTCAACTCTCAACTCTCAATTCTCAATTCTCAACTCTCAATTCTCAACTCTCAATTCCCAACTCTTGGACATTCTCTCTCAAGACATAATGTTTCTGCCTGGCGTCGGACCGCAACGTAAGGAGATATTCAACCGCGAGCTCAACGTGCGCACATGGGCCGATTTGCTCGAGTACTATCCATATAAATATGTGGATAGAAGTCGCATTTATGCCATACACGAACTGACAAGCGATATGCCGTTTGTACAGATACGTGGCAAGATACTGTCGTTTGAGGAGTTTGAGATGTCGGCACGCAAGAAGCGTGTTGTTGCCCATTTTACAGATGGTCGTGGTGTGGTAGACCTTGTGTGGTTCTCCGGAGCGCAGTATGTCTACAAGACGTATAAGGTCAACGAGGATTATATAGTCTTCGGACGTCCTACGGTGTATGGCGGACGTTTCCAGTTCTCTCATCCCGAGATAGATCGTGCCTCCGACCTTAAGCTTTCCGAGATGGGCATGCAGCCATATTATACCACAACCGAGCTTATGAAGAAGCGCGGACTCACATCACGCTCGCTCGAGAAGGTAGTCAAGGCTATGCTTCAGAAGATAACCACACCTCTTGCCGAGACTCTACCCGATTTCATCACACGTCGCCTTCATCTTATGTCGCGCGATGCAGCCATGCGTTGTGTTCATTATCCCAAGAATGCCATAGAGATGAAGCAGGCGCGCGAGCGTCTCAAGTTTGAAGAACTCTTCTACGTACAGCTCAACATTCTGCGTTATGCCAGCGACCACCGCCGCAAGTATCGTGGCTACATATTCAATAGGGTAGGTGCCGACTTCAACCGTTTTTATTCCGACAACCTCAAGTTCGAGCTTACCGGAGCCCAGAAACGTGTTATGCACGAGATACGCAACGACATGTGCTCGGGCCGTCAGATGAATCGCCTGTTGCAGGGCGATGTAGGTTCGGGCAAGACACTCGTGGCTCTAATGACTATGCTTATAGCCTTGGGCAATGGTTTTCAAGCCTGCATCATGGCACCTACCGAAATTCTCGCCGAGCAACATCTCGACACCATACAGGCCTTTCTTAAGGGCATGGACATACGTGTTGAGTTGCTCACAGGTGTAGTAAAGGGCAAAAGACGTCGCGAGGTGCTTGAGGGATTACTCTCAGGCGATGTCAAGATACTTGTAGGCACGCATGCCATACTCGAGGATACTGTGCGTTTTCAGCGCCTTGGCGTAGCTGTTATCGACGAGCAGCACCGTTTTGGTGTTGCCCAACGTGCACGCCTGTGGGCCAAAAGCGAGAATCCTCCGCACATACTCGTGATGACGGCTACGCCTATACCGCGCACTCTTGCCATGACCATATATGGCGACCTCGACGTTAGTGTGATAGACGAGTTGCCGCCAGGACGCAAGCCCGTGCAAACCATACACCGATACGACAACCAGATGACTACTCTATACAACGGTATTCGTCAGCAGATACGTCTTGGTCGACAGGTATACGTGGTTTATCCGCTTATAACCGAGAGCGAGAAGAGCGATCTGAAGAATCTTGAGGAAGGTTATGCCGCCCTGTGCGATATATTTCCCGAGTTTCATATCAGTAAGGTGCACGGCAAGATGAAGTCTGCCGAGAAAGATGCCGAGATGCAGAAGTTTGTCAGCGGCGAAACACAGATACTTGTAGCAACCACCGTCATCGAGGTAGGCGTAAATGTGCCCAACGCATCTGTTATGGTTATACTCGATGCCCAACGCTTCGGCCTCTCCCAGCTACATCAGCTGCGTGGACGTGTAGGCCGTGGAGCCGAGCAAAGCTATTGCATACTTGTTACAACATATAAATTGTCCGATATAACGCGCAAGCGCATCGACATAATGTGCGATACCAATGACGGGTTCCGCATAGCCGAGGCCGACCTCAAGCTGCGAGGTCCGGGCGATCTTGAAGGTACACAGCAGAGCGGTATTGCCTTCGACCTTAAGATAGCCGATATAGCACGCGACGGCCAGCTCGTGGCACTTGCACGCCAGGAAGCACAAAAGATAATAGATGCCGACCCAACATGCACCTCAAACGAGTATGCCATGCTGTGGCGACGCCTGCGCCAACTGCGCGACACCAATATAAATTGGGCTGCCATATCCTAACGTTAAAAACGCTAATTCATTAAGAATGAACTCGTTTAATTGTTAAATCTGTTACAAAAACTGTTAACGTGCCATTGTTTTTGCAATAATGTGCAATATTTTCTGTAATTTTGCAACGCAATTACAAAAATGCTATCCTGGCATTACAAATGATGTTGAACTTTTATTCTTGTTCAACGACCACCTTTTGAAGGAATGATATACTTGTTCCAATTAAAAAAAAGAAGTCTAACGAAATGAATTTGAAGAAAACTATTAAAACATTTGCAATATCTCTCATGTTGGCTGTTGCTGCAGTGCCTGCACACGGGCAAGACCTTCTTGCCAGACAAGCACCAGTTGACCGCAAGATGGCAGCCGTCGACACTATTATGCTTCGCAGCATATCTGTGAGAGAAGAATCTGAATCACCAGCATCCGAGCTTTATGCCAATTGGGACAACCGTTACGCCCATCGCGCTACCGAGCTGCCCGAGAATTACCGCATAGACCTACGTCATTTCTGCATGCCCACCACGAGCCGTGTAATAACCAGTAATTTTGGTTCGCGCTGGGGACGTCAGCACAAAGGTCTTGACATCAAGGTATATATCGGCGACACTATCCGCGCTGCATTCTCAGGCAAGGTTCGTATTGTGCGTTACGAGGGTGGAGGTTATGGCAAATACATTGTCATCCGTCACAACAATGGTCTTGAAACCATATACGGCCATCTATCCAAGCAGTTGGTTCGGGAGAACCAAGAGGTTCGCGCTGGCGATGTTATAGGTCTTGGTGGCAACACTGGACGAAGCACTGGTTCTCACCTACATTTCGAGACACGTCTTTGCGGAGTAGCTCTTAACCCAGCTCTTATGTTCGACTTCCGCGAGCAAGATGTAACGGGCGATTATTATGCATTCAGTCGTTCCACATACGATGCCGAATCGGCTACAGCCACACGTTTGCGTGGCAAGCAAGACGGTTCTACTATGGCTCGTGAGAATTCCGACAACGACTTTGCCACAAACAAGCGCATGACATCAGGTCTTACCGACCAGGTGCAGTATCACAAGGTTGCCAAGGGCGAAACGCTTGAGGCTATATCCAAAAAGCGCGGTGTGTCTATCGAGAAGATTTGCAAGCTCAACCATATCACAAAGACAATGCGTCTGCGTCCAGGTCAAATCCTGCGCTACTCGTAACCTCTTGAGGCCTAGCGCCGATATGGTTCGTGCAATAACGATTTTACCATTTGTATTAGAATCTGGCATCAGACGAGAAGCGTGAGCTCCTTTCTGATGCCTTTTCTTTATCCATTTCGCGGGTTTAAAGCGTAAAACATGGCGAAAAACTTTGCTAATTCACAAATAATCAGTAACTTTGCACCCGCAATTACGGCATGGTGCCGTTTTTACGAAATATTGTATAACCAAATAAATAAAAAGAAAACAAAATGATTATTGTACCAGTTAAAGATGGTGAGAACATCGAAAGAGCTCTCAAGAAGTTCAAGAGAAAATTCGAAAAGACAGGTGTTGTTAAGGAGTTGCGCGCACGCCAGCAGTACAACAAGCCTTCTGTTTTGAAGAGACTCAAGATGGAGCACGCTATCTATGTTCAGCAGCTCCGCGCTAACGAGGAATAATATATATTCCTTTTAGCTATTGTTCAACAACTAACAGACCATGCGTCGCTCCCTCTCAAAACAAAGCGTCGCATCGTGTCGGATGGACCAGGAGGTGTACAAACACTTAGACATATAATCATTTATAGATATTAAGTCCAGCATGCGACACGTCGTGTGCATGGTATCAGCGAGATGGCAAAAGATGCTTTCCCCCTCAGGGTGCGTTTTTTGCCATCTTTTTGTACGCTCGGCATGAGCATTGCCTAACGGGTGCAAGTCCCGAGTAAGCCCTAATAGCGGGAATTACATACCCAAGAGCAAGGGTGTTCACCGTAAGGTGAAATCTGAAGGAAGCTGGCGGCAAACATCTGACCTAACGAACAGAAACTTCATATAAGTCATTTGACCATGAATAAGATTGCAAAACAAATCAAAGTCCCATAGCTATTCGTAATGGTTGGTGGAGTTTCCTTGGGCTTGCGAAAAAATGAAGTAGGCCTCAAATCCGCAACTAAGCCCTTCAACGTCCTTATTGCGTGCACATGTCCTCTCATTACTGAATTAGCAGATAAATTGAGGCAGAAACACCCATTTTTGCCTACAATATCCCTTTACCCCACAATGCGACTTGAGACAATACGCTGTATCATATCCATAAGTTGTAGGCGTTATCCAAAATCTGTCTGGAATACTTCTGTGTAAGCATTGTTGTAGGTATAGATATTCAGCACATACCGCCTTGATGTCCTGATCCACTTGGCTGGCACAGAGATAAACCTGAAGACAAACGCTTTTATGCGACTTGTTGTATTGAGGCCGAACTTCTTTACGTCAAGTCTTTGGATAATGGCCTTGTAGAAGTTACGGATAAGTGCTGTAAGAAGAAGGAACACAGTATTCTCTGCCATGAAGGATTTGGGCAATCTGTTCCACCCGAAACCATTGTTCATATCATCGAAGATACGTTCCTTTCCTCCACGAAGGTTATAGAACTCGACAATTTCTCTTGCGGAAGATTCATAGTCGTTGGTCAGGATACAACGGTATGTGTATTCTCCTTCCCAAAGATCCTGCATACCATCCATCCGTTTCTGTCTTTGAATCACAAGTCGGTATGCTTTACCCTTCCCCTTCTCAACAAGGATAGAGTTCAATTCAAACTCAATGCCATTGATTTCCTCGGTTTTCCAGCCTCTGAGAGCAAAGATGTCATTGTAGAGCGAACTGCAGCGGTTAGCGCGGATATAGAAGGACTTGCAGTGTTTCTCTATTTCCTTCACGATTTCCTCGGAACATGATCCGCAATCAGCTCTGAAACGATTGACAGTGAGCCCTTTCTGTTCAAATCTCTCAAAGAACCTCTTCAGCGTGTCCTTCTGATGGAAACGAACATTTGTGTTGCCATCGCTATTCTCAATGCCGACAATCAAGTCGCCAATAACCGCCACACCAGGGCGATAACCGGAAAACTTCTTGTATGTAGGCTTTGCATCATACTTCTCAGTCTCTATGAACTGATGGTCAAAATCGACATCATACATCTCACCCTCTTTCAGTTGACCAGATGCAAACAGACAATTGAGCAGTTAAGTATTGAGAGTATCCGCCGTATTGAAATCGTAGCTCTTACCAGTATCTGATGTATATGAGATGTTTTCTTGCGTCAGTTCCTTTATCGCTCTGAGGATAGTATCAGAGCTACAAGTACGAAGTGTCGGATGAAGCGAGAGATGGTTCATAAAATGAGTAGTGACATCCTGGGGCACATGAGCCACCACAGAAGTAGATACTCATGAGAGAGCGGATGATTTCGCTGTACTGATAACCGGATGTTCTACATCTTGGACCGAGGGTTGAATCGATTACAGATGACAATGTGGAGTCGAATTGCTCCATGATTGGAAATAGTCCACCAAAAGATGTAAGTTTCTCAGATTTAATTTGTATTTTTGTCATGTCTTGTTGACTTTTTGTCGTCTTTGGATTTGCAACACTAAGATAGGTGAAATTTCTGACATGGCAAAATTCTGGGCAACTTATTGTTGTTCAGGATGTTATAAATAACGTTAAACTAAAGAGTTGCGGAATTAAGGGTTAGATGATCCTGAATATAGTATGCTCAAAAAACTAATAGAAGTAGAATAACCTAATTTTCAAGTTGGTATGAAATTTCGTCACTCAATAAGAAACTCCCAAAGCTTTCTTTTCTCGGCAAAGGAATCTGATGAAGCATATTATGATGTTGCCTATGAATTGACAAAGAAACTTTTCATAGGTATGGCTAAACATGCATTGGCTTTCAACTCTACCAAGTATGATATTTATGAGCCACCATTTGTCTTTAGAGAACGCCAATTAGATACACTGATTATGCCGGTATTGGCTTCACTCTGCAAAGGACTTGCGTTTGCTGAATATCCAATGACTCGAAACAGCAAAAAGAAGGGATTAGAAATAGAGAACTCTCAAGGACGTATTGACTATTGGTGTATTTATAAAGACTACAGCGTTGTTATTGAAGTGAAGCATAGTTACGACAATTTCGAAACACCATGCACAAACGATGGGCGCTTACTGCAAAGATGGAGAACCATGAATATCATTCAACTTGGAAATGTAAAAGACGATATAAAACACTTTGAGGAAAAAACAAAAGGTGTAATTCGCCTTGGTCTGCATTTCGTTACGTCTCACAGCAGTACAAATCCGTCTGACAATATACGCGAGACTTATATCTCACAAGAAAGAGTGATGCTTGACCGACTTTACAAAGACTTAATGACAGTTGCATCTCCAGATTTTATGTCTGTATGGGAGATGGATAAAGATATGGTTTATTATGACAATGATAGAGCATATCCAGGCTTGATAGTCATGGCAAAGTTTTTCAAAGATATTAAACACAAAGGTTCAGAAGATTGATATGAATACAATTAAGTACGTATTACTTAAAGGAAATGAAAGTTTCCTTGATCATACAAAGAGTATTGCTTTATACGGCAAACTCTATTGGCGCAAGTCTGACAAGAAACTTAATGTTGGTGACATCGTGTATCTTTTTATGTCAGGTAAAGGACATTATCAAATCAGATACAAATTAGAAGTAACCAACACAAGCGTGCCAAGACAAGACGAAAAATGTTGGTTGGCTCCATTTGTTCCTGATAATGATTGCTTTGAGTTCACTCCTGTTGCAGCCATATATGAAGGCGAAGAACTTGGATATAATGAACTGGAATCGATAGGTATCAGCAGATATGTTCAGTATTCTGTTCTCAATAATGAACAGATAAACTTCATCGATAAATACTTTGAGTAGCACTATACCTCAAATCCGCAACTAAGCCCTTCAACGTGCTTATTGCGTGTACACGTTCTCTCATTACTGAATTAGCAGATTATTTGAGGCAGAAACACCCACTTCTGCCTACAATATCCCTTTACCCCACAATGCGACTTGAGACAATACGCTGTATCATATCCATAAGTTGTAGGCGTTATCCAAAATCTGTCTGGAATACTTCTGTGTAAGCATTGTTGTAGGTATAGATATTCAGCACATACCGCCTTGATGTCCTGATCCACTTGGCTGGCACAGAGATAAACCTGAAGACAAACGCTTTTATGCGACTTGTTGTATTGAGGCCGAACTTCTTTACGTCAAGTCTTTGGATAATGGCCTTGTAGAAGTTACGGATAAGTGCTGTAAGAAGAAGGAACACAGTATTCTCTGCCATGAAGGATTTGGGCAATCTGTTCCACCCGAAACCATTGTTCATATCATCGAAGATACGTTCGCTTCGCGCACCTTTTCTCGCCATGGCATAACTCGAGCAAGCTCGGTTCTGCTCATCTGGCTTAACGAAAACGTTCGTTTCCATCAGAAGGACACGCTGAAGAGGTTCTTTGAGAGATTTGAACAGAAAGGGCTCACTGTCAATCGTTTCAGAGCTGATTGCGGATCATGTTCCGAGGAAATCGTGAAGGAAATAGAGAAACACTGCAAGTCCTTCTATATCCGCGCTAACCGCTGCAGTTCGCTCTACAATGACATCTTTGCTCTCAGAGGCTGGAAAACCGAGGAAATCAATGGCATTGAGTTTGAATTGAACTCTATCCTTGTTGAGAAGTGGAAGGATAAAGCATACCGACTTGTGATTCAAAGACAGAAACGGATGGATGGAATGCAGGATCTTTGGGAAGGAGAATACACATACAGTTGAATCCTGACCAACGACTATGAATCTTCCGCAAGAGAAATTGTCGAGTTCTATAACTTTCGTGGAGGAAAGGAAGGTTTTCGTTAAGCCAAATGAACAGAGTCAAGCTTGCTTGAACTCAGCCATGGCGAGAAAACGTGCCACGAAGTGGAACATTTGTGTTGCTATCGCTATTCTCAATGACAACAATCAAGTAGCCAATAACCGCTACACCAGGGCGATAACCGGAAAACTTCTTGTATGTAGGCTTTGCATCATACTTCTCAGTCTCTATGAACTGATGGTCAAAATCGACATCATACATCTCACCCTCTTTCAGTTGGCCGGATGCAAACATACAGTTGAGCAGTAAAGTATTGAGAGTGTCAGCCGTGTTGAAATCGTAGTTCTTACCCGTATATGATGTGTATGAAATGTTTTCTTGCGTCAGTTCCTTTATCGCTCTTAGGATAGTGTCAGAGCTACAAGTGCGAAGTGTCGGATGAAGCGAGAGATGGCTCATCAAATGAGTAGTGACATCCTCAATTCATGAGCCACCACAGAAGTAGATACTCATGAGAGAACGGATGATTTCACTGTACCGATAACTGAACGATCCACACCTTAGACCGAGGGTTGAGTCGATTACAGATGACAATGTGGAGTCAAATTGCTCCATGATAGAAAATATTCCTCCAAAAGGAGTAAGTTTCTCGGATTTTATTAGTATTTTTGCCATGTCTTGTTGACTTTTTACCGTCTTTGGTATTGCAACACTAAGATAGGTGAAATTTCTGACATGGCAACATCCTGAGCAACTTATTGTTGCTCAGGATGTTATAAATAACGTTAAACTAAAGAGTTGCGGAATTAAGGGTATGAAAACATTAAAACTACGATTAGCTTGTTTAGTCGTTCTATTATTAGGACTGACAATGAATATTTGTGCTCAAACTACATATGTGTTCCACACAATATCGCGTTCTGCACTTCCTATTACCGTGACAGTGAATGGACATATTTATAAATTGACAAAAACTTGCGAATATCCTAAACCTAATGATGGAACTTGCTTGACTGTTAATGTTCAAGGAAATATGTCATGGTATGCAACAGATTGCGATGGTGACCGTATAACTAAATATGATAGGGGGCAAACTATAAAAGATGGTAGAAAAATTGTGTATATAAAAATTATGGCAACAACAAAAATACACAAGCAACGTATTAATTCTTCCAATAGCAACTATAGCAACAATACTTATTCTAATAGGAACTATTCAAGTTCGTCAAGCGGTGGTAGTTTTAAGAGTAAGCTTGCTGATGGATTGGCAGGTTTAGCAACGCAAGCTATAGGAAACCTTATGAGTTTTCCATCATTGTCTGAAATGTTAATTTCTCGTGCAAACAATGGAGATCCTGATGCATTGGACACATATGGTAAAATTTCATTCTGGGGTGCCCAAAATACATGGGCAGCTAATACTTATGAAGACATTCCTGCAAATAATAGAGTTACTATAAATTGTCTCATAGAAAACAATCACAATTATATACCTTATTTAAAACGCTGTTATGAGCATGATGCAGAAATTGGATTTATGTGGGGACGTGGATTTGGAGTTGAAATAAACTTAGAAGAAGCAGATAGATATTTTCAACAAGCTTATGAACGAGCTAATGATTCAATAAGGCCTATCTATAACAATATGTTTGCTAATTTAGCCAAAGCTGATGTGTTGATACAAGTTGCAAAAAAAGACACATTAGAAGCTTTAGATTTAATAGCAGCAGCAATGAATACGTCTTCTGAAAATATCTTGAATGGTAATCTACCAAAACAGATAAGAATTAGCGAAGAACATGACCCAAAAGATCCTTTTGATTGTATGTATAGTGGAGGAACCAATGGTGTTATCTCTTTCATTAGTTTAAGTTCGTCTTTAGATTTAGGCAACATATTGTGGTATGGATGTAAATCATTTGAACCAAACAAAGAGGCGGCTTTGAAAGTGTTTAGAAGGATAAAGGATGCAAATGCTAAAGAAGATGGAATGGCTCAACTTCAACTTGCTAATGCTTTGATAGATATTTATAATGATGGATACAGAGAACGTGAAATTTTAGATTTAATTCTTGAAAGTGGTAGCATAGCTGCACAATGTAAATTCCAACATTACAGAAGTAATGCAGCTTATTCTTTAGCTACAGTTTATATGTTTGCGAAAGCAGTTCGTGATTTGGATAAGGCAGAATTGTATCTGAAAGAAGCAAAAAAATATAAAAGTCCAACAATGAAGGCAAAAGTAAAAAAAGCGTATGCCGATTTGAAAATATTAAAGAAAGAGTCACATAAAAAATAACTCAAAAGGACATTTGGAGTAATACAAACTGGAGATTAAAATACATGAGGTACTGCAAATAATAAAGTGGTAGGTATAACCCTTTTCAGCCTTTGTCTTGCGTCCCATCGCAAGACAAAGGCTGTTTCTTTCTTAAATCTCTCCAACTTCTCATTTCTTATCTGCAATAAAGAGTGTACCTTTGTAAGAATACACAGCAATAATGAATACACTTTGGAATTAGTTGACACAAAAAGAACCAATGAGAATTGTGAAACATCATCCGTTAAGGATTCTCATAAGAGCACTTCTTTTCGCAGTCTATACAATAGTTACAATAAAACTCGTTCGGTGTAAATACCAAACCACAACATTGACATTTTGTTTCTTTTTTTGAATTGATATTGTTCATTTTTTTAAAGAGGCAATGTGATGCTTTCGTTTATTAATAGTAATTGAAATGTATATTGGTTGTAATATATACGTTAATAAAATACAAAAGATAAGTAAGTGATCTAAATTATTTATATATATATATCAGTACTAATATGGTTCATTTTCCGTTTTATAGAAAAAGTAGATTATGAAACCAATAAAAGTACTTGAATTATCAGAGGTTGATCGCCTCAAATTAGAGAAAGGCTATCATAATGGCCCTACTAATAGTTTTCGTATCAGATGCAAATCCATATTGCTGAAGTCAGAAGGTAAATCAGCTCCCAAAATAGCAGAAATGCTTGAGGTAACAGTACCTACTGTCTACACATGGGTAAAACGTTATGAAGAAAATGGCATCAAAGGCTTGGAGACACGTCCTGGTCAGGGGCGAAAGCCTATTATGGATTGTTCTGATGAAGAAGCAGTCCGCAAGGCAATTGAGGAAGACCGTCAGAGTGTGTCCAAAGCACGTGAAGCATGGCAGAATGCGACTGGTAAAGAAGCCAGTGACATTACCTTCAAACGTTTTTTAGAAACATTGGTGCAAGATATAAGCGTATAAGAAAACGCCCAAGGGGCAAACCCTCACCGCAGCTCTACGCATACAAGAAAGAGAAGTTGCAAGAACTTGAAGAACTTGATTCCAAAGGAGAACTTATGCTATATTATGCCGACGAAAGCCATGTTTGTACAAATGGTTATGTTCCATATGGCTGGCAATTCAAGAATGAGGATGTTTACATCCCATCCGAGAAAGCTGCCCGGCTTAATATCTTTGGTATGATTACCAAAAGGAACCAATATAAAGGCTTTACCACAAAAGAGTCCATCAACGCAGACAAGATTGTGGACTATCTTGACAGATTCTCTTTCAATGTCACGAAGAAGACTGTAATTGTCTTGGACAATGCTTCTGTTCATAGAAATCGGAAGGTGAAAGAACTGAGGAAAATTTGGGAGAATAGAGGATTGTTCCTCGTCTATCTTCCACCTTATTCTCCAGAACTTAATCCTGCCGAGATTCTTTGGCGTATACTTAAGGGCAAATGGATAAGACCGATAGATTACGAGACTACGGACTCGCTTTTCTATTGTACGAACAGGGCCTTGGCCTCTGTGGGTACGAACTTATTCGTGAATTATTCATATTTGTAAAATTAATTTTGAACAGTTACTTACTTAATGTACTATTAAATACACTTTATTATCAAAACTGATACTGTCGCCTTACCCATTCGTCCTAACTAACCCCATATTGCGTCGCCAAAGGCGGCATTGACTATAGTGTTTTATCCTTTTGTTCTATTGTAATACGTAACTTTGTGCCACCGCTTGCATGTAAAAATCTCAAACTATAAGACAGCACATCCTACAGTTGGTTTGGATTTGCTCGCATTTTTAGCGAAAGTTGGTTTGGATTTGCTCACATTTTTAGCAAAAGTTGGTTTGGATTTGAACTTTATTATGTATCTTTCCTCTATAAAACAAAAATGAATATCTCCGCAAAAGGTAAATAAACACCTGTATAATAAAAATGAGGCGCATAGTTTCCTTGACCCAAGTGCAAACAAGGGTCTATTCATATAATTATACTTTCCTCTTCGGGTTTGTACTCAAACTGGCTTCCATAGCCGTCCGTCAGTATGGTTAATTTGCAGACGAGGTGTTACCATCACAAAGATGATAGCCTGCTGACGGGCGGTATATCGTGTTCATCCCCTTGTTGTGGATGTTTTACGATCAGTAGTGAAGTCAATATAATTTGTGTTGTCATGCAACACATGCCAAACGGCGATGAGCATCTTTCTTGCCACAGCCACCAGGACCTTCATCTTGTTCTTTTTCCTTACTTGCATCTGATGGTATGAGAACCGGCTGAAGAAGCAGTCCTTCGTCCTGCTGGCTGCCCATGCACACTCTATGATTGTCTTGCGGAGATATACATTTCCGTGAGTGATCTTCAAACTGATAAGTTAAAACTCCGAAAACTTTTTCAATAAGTTCTCCAAACTCACTCAAAATACAAAGATAAACGCTATCTTTGTGCACGTCAAGACCACATACTGATTTCATAGGCTTGCATATTTGGGGTTAATGATTTCTTCCCAAAAATAAATAAAATTTGTGACTTAGAGCACGTTGATGCAAGATTTTAGGTATGTCGGTCTTGACATTTTAACTCAAGCAGCGAGCACTCGGAGATATTCATTTCTGTTTTTTATCCAAACTGGCTTATAATTCGGAAATTTTATCTAAATTTGCGTCACCTAGTATTGGGTAACACAATGATGAAGACCGGAAAAAGAGAGATAATGAACAAGACAGAGGATAAAATAATTGTGATTTAAAAAAATTAACATAAGCTGATGTCGATTATTTGATAACTTGTCATATATTTGTGACCGAGTTCTAATAATTATTTATACACCGTTAAATTTTATATGAAATCATTCAAGGTAATGGCATCTCTTCTTATTGCTGTAGAATCCGTCAAAAAGTTGTTATTTTGTTTCTCTGCATTGACACTGTTGTTTATTGTTGCGTCTTGTTCGAACGAGTTCGATCTTGATGGGTTTTCGCAAGAAAGTAAGGTTCTTTCTCTTGCCAATGCGAAAAAGCTGAAAAACACTGTTGATTCTTTCAATAAAACGTGCTACTCCTACATTTATACCGGGAAGTCAAGGGCTGTTAGTTGTGGCGCATCAGACAGTATCATATCTCGATAATAATTCTTCCTCAACACGTGCAATTACAGGAAATGTTTACATTGATTGTGCGCTTTCTGTCATTGGATTGGATTTGGCAAATACTGTTAGGACTGCTATCGAAAAAGGAGTTTCGAAAAAAATTGCGCTGCAACTTGTAAAACAAGCAGCCAAAACAACGTTAGGGTCTACATGTGCAGTTGTTGTTACTGTTGGATTGTGGGGTCTTTGTGTTGGAAGTATAGGATGATGTTATCAGTTTTATTCAAAGCTTTGTTTTTGATGGTTGCTGCCGAACCTGGCATAGCTACGTTCAAGAGCATGGTTCGCTTGTACAGACAATATAAAAACAAAAAAATCTCTAATGTGAAACAAGTTGTTAGGCAAATGACTATTAGTGGCATTGGCCTTCTCGTTATATTTGCAATTTATGTTTTCATAGTACAAGCTTTCCTGTAGGGTGCTTCTGTCTTTTGAAAGTGGCTTATCCACTCAGTGGATTTCTTTTTAAGTGCAGGTGTGAAACAAATCGTGCCTGTTTTATAAAAATACGGTCAAAGTAATGAATGGGGTAATGTACCCAACACAGATTTATCTTGCACGCATTAGCCTATGGAAGGTTTACCGTGTTGTAAATAAGGTGTATGATGGAGTGTTAAGAGTTGGGTGTTATTGATAGCAAGCAAAAGTTCGTTTGATAGCAAGCAAAAGTTCGTTTGATAGCAAGCATAGATACGTTTGATAGCAAGCATAGATTGAATTTATATGTTATCAACATCTTATACTGTCATTTTTAAAGCTGCAATAATATAGGTTTTCTGTACAAAAGAATGGCGAGCACCGATGATTGTTAAAAGATAAGAAAAACATGCTCTCTTTTTTTACGTCAACTGTTTTTGATGGTCTTTATATTGTGACTATGTCAGTAAAATAGATAATAATAAAATTATGAGAAGATTATTTATAAGTCTGATGCTGACTTTGACAGCATTCGTAGCAAACGCTCAGCCTTCTGCCATCGCTCCACAAGACTATCAGCAGATGCTGAAGAAGGGAATAGATGTAGATTGGTGGGGAAGAAGTGAGAAAAATAAATATGGTGCCTATTCGGAAACAGCTGTAAAGAGATTTGCCCAGCAAGGTATCAAGCATGTAAGATTCCGCCTACATCATTATCGTTTTACGGATGAGGATTTCAAGAGACTGTTTTCGCAGATAAATACCTGCATGCAGAATGACCTGATTCCAATTATAGCCTTCTCTGCCAAACCTTATAAGGAGAATCCAAATGCTGAGGAGCATGAGAAAGTAGTAGAGTGGTGGAAGATAATGGCTGAAAGATGCAAGGATCTCTCACCAAAGGTATCGTTTGATTTGATTGTAGAACCTTCGGACAAAGTAAAAAAGGATGTGGCTGAACTCAACTCTCTTTATGAGGATTGTGTGGCGACCATTCGCAAGACCAATCCAAAGCGAATCATCTTTATAGCACCTCCGAAACTGTCTCATCCAGAAGGTCTTAAAAACTTGAAGATTCCTTCGTCGGGAAACGGCTATCTGATGGCAGAATGGCATTTCTATGCAGCTGGCCCCAGCAAGTCAAACGACAAAAAGCTCTGGACTTCAGGTACGGCAGAAGAAAAGCAAAAGATAAAGAAAAGCATCAAGGTGGCAGTTGATTGGCAAAAGAAAACTGGTATTTACACCTGGGTTGGGGCTTGGATGCCTGGAGATTATAACAAAGGCGATAATTATAGTGTAAAGGAACAGATAGAATTTGCTTCATTCATGACGCAGCAGCTTGATAAGTATGGAGTTCCTTTCGCCATTAATGCCGATCATCGTTTTTATGATTATAAGGCAGAACAATGGATTCCCAAATATAAAGATTTGTTGAATAGTATATTCATGTAATCAGACACAGATCGTTCGATAACTTCATTGTTAACACTCTTGGATCTTTGGCTGCTTATTGTTTCTTTCCTAAAAAAACAACAATTGCAGTTCAAAGGACAGTAGATAGACAATTAACGTACCAATTCTGTGCATCCGTATCTTTAGAAGATAAAAAAAAGCCGAGCCTCGCAGATTGCGAGGCTCGGCTATATTATTTTACGAGTAAGATACTCGGTTGTTATTAGAGGTTAGGGTTCAACTCGTTCCACTTCTCAACAGCAGGAACAATGCCAAGCTCTACAATCTCGTCGCGCATCTTGCAGAGGTGCTCGTATGACTTAGCGAGGCTTGCCATCTCCTCCTCAGTGCCTGCAGGCTCTGTGAAGTGAACGCCAGTCTTGTCGATAGTAGAAGGCATAGCCATCATAACGTTCTTGAAGCCGCACTTGTCGCAGTTAACGTAGCAACCTGCTGGCAATGTGAACTTCTCGCCACCCATAGCAGCCTCAATCATCTTAACAGCGTTGTAGGCTGGGCTCTGGAATGAAGAGCGGCCACGAAGCTTGATGATGTTAGAGCCACCCTGTACTGTGTGGTGCTTGATCTCCTCCCAACGCTCGTCAGAAAGACCCATCTCTGAGAGAGGCTTGCCGTCTACCTTAACCTGCGAAGCAAATACAGCCATCTGCTCGCCGTGGCCACCGTATGTGTGAGCGCCAGTTACCTTGTCCTGCTGTACGCCGAACTCAAGGGCGAGAGCCTGCTGCAAACGTGTAGAGTCAAGAGCAGCAAGTGATGTGAGCTGGTTTGGCTTCAAACCAGAGTGGATAAGAGCTGTAAGGGCTGTAACGTCAGCCGGGTTGAAGATAACAACAACGTGCTCTACGTCCGGGCAGTACTTCTTGATGTTGTCGCCGAACTCGGCAGCGATCTTGCAGTTGCCCTTCAAGAGGTCCTCACGTGTCATGCCGTCCTTACGAGGAGCACCGCCAGAAGAGATGATGTACTTAGCGCCTGTGAAAGCCTCCTTAGGATCTACTGTATAAGAGAGGTTAGCACCAGGGAATGCGCACTGCTGCATCTCATCGAATACACCGTGTACACCCGGCTCGTAGATGTCGTAAAGACAAATGTTAGGGGTAAGACCGAGCATAAGAGCGCTCTGTACCATGTTTGAACCAATCATGCCGCCTGCACCGACGATCAAGAGTTTTTCGTTACTTAAAAATGCCATAATAAATAAGCTTTAATTATTTATGTTTATATAAATTATGATATACTTTTTTAGCCATACCTCTTGTTTGAGGTTGGCACTGCAAAGATACATTTTTTTTTATTTACTGCAAACGATATGCCGTTTTTAAAGTGTTGTTAAATCTTAATTTTTGATACCTTTTTATCGTTTTGTAATGTCAAGTTAGCACAATCTTGCCGTCGTGGGCTTCTGCCTTTGTCTTTCCGCCTTTGCGCAACTTGCCAAATAGTATCTCGCGCATAAGCAGAGGTTTGAGCATAGAGTCGACAGTACGATCTATCTGACGTGCTCCGTATTCGCGTGTGAAACCCTTTTCGAGCAACAATTCTTTGGCACTGTCTGCCACTGTAAGCTCCACATTCTTTTGTTGCAGCTTGTTGGTTAGTCGGCGTAACGATTTGTCGAGTATAAGTTGTGCCATATGGTTGTCCATATCGTTGAACACCACGATGTCGGTAAGGCGGTTGATGAATTCGGGCTTGAATGTCTTCTTCACTTGCGACATCATAGCCTCGCCTTTTGATGTGTTGCTGGCAAAGCCTATGTTGGCTTGCGACGCATGCTGTGCACCGGCATTGGATGTGAGTATGATAACCACGTTGCGGAAGTCGGCTTTCTGGCCACGGTTGTCCGTAAGCGATGCATAGTCCATTATCTGTAAAAAGATGTTGTATATATCGCTATGTGCCTTTTCTATCTCGTCGAACAGCAGCACGCAGTTGGGTGTCTTGCGTATGGCATCGGTAAGCAGTCCGCCATCCTCGTAGCCCACATATCCGGCAGGCGAGCCTATGAGCTTGGATACGGCATGCTTCTCGGCATATTCGCTCATATCAAACCTAACGAGCTTAACGCCCAATTGGGCAGCCAACTGGCGTGCTACCTCGGTTTTGCCTACACCAGTAGGTCCTACAAACAGCAGACTTGCCATAGGTTTAAGCTCGTCGCCTAGTCCAGCTTTAGCCATTTGCACAGCTTCTACAACGCTGTCTATAGCCTTGTCTTGTCCGTATATTTGTGCTCGCATATTGCTGGCAAGCGTCAGCAATGTGTCGTTCTGTTGGGTGCGAAGCGCCTCGGCGTCAATCTTGCACATTTTTGCAAGTATGTTGTTAAGCAAGTTGTTGTCAACAGTTTGTCGCTTCTGTGTAGTTAGAGGATGAGTTTCGCGATAGGCTCCAGCCTCGTCGATAAGGTCAATAGCCTTGTCGGGCAGAAAGCGGTCGCTAATGTGTTTGGCTGTAAGCTCCACAGCGTGCTCTATGCAACCCTTACTATACTTTACACCATGAAACTTCTCGTAGTTACCTTTAAGACCATTGAGTATTGCCACAGCCTCGTTGATCGAAGGTTCAGGAATGTCTATCTGTTGGAATCGACGTACGAGCGACTTCTGTTTGGCAATGTATCGGTTGTATTCCTCGTATGTGGTAGAGCCAATGAAGCGTATGGCACCACTCTCGAGATAAGGCTTGAGCATATTCGAAGCATCGAGAGCCGAGTCGCCATTGCGCCCAGCTCCAACAAGGTTGTGAATCTCGTCTATATATAATATGGTGTTGCCCTCGGCTGAAAGGCCGTCCATTACCTGCTTGATGCGCTTTTCGAAGTCGCCTCTAAACTGTGTGCCCGCCACCATAGTGCCCATATCCATCATATATACCTTGGCACCTTTAAGGCGTTGAGGCACATCGCCACGCTCAATCATCGCAGTAAGTCCGTATACAAGAGCAGTCTTGCCCACTCCCGCCTCGCCAACGTGTAGTGGATTGTTCTTGTCTTTGCGGCACAACACTTGTATTGTTCGCTCCAGTTCGTCGTTGCGTCCTATTAGCGGATTGTGCTGAGTATATGTATCGTTAAGGCAAGTAACGAGCTGTCGCCAAGGAGCGTTGTTGAAGTCAAGTTTCTCTGTTTCGTCAATAGGCTCATCAGTAGACTCGTTGTTATCGTAATAGCACAGCATGGCTTCAAAGAATTGTGCTTGCGATGAGCCTATCATGTTGTGCAGGATATATGCGGCAGAAGAGTCGTCGAGCATAAGCATAGCCGCCACGAGATGTGGAATGTCTATGGTGTCGACCTCGGCATTCTGCGCCTGCTTCATGGCCAACGACATCATCTGTGTAAACTGTTCGGATCCCTCTATGGAATAATGTGCGCCGTCGGGCACTCTCTCCATTTGTTCTAATGTCTTTTGCAGATAGTTCTGCATGTCTTGTATCTGGACGTTAATCTCGGATAAGGAGTAGAAGAAGGGCAGTTGTTCGGTTATGGCATATAGCACGTGCTCGGGTGTAAGGAACTCGTGTCGCATTGTACCGCACAATTCTATTGCTCGCTTAATGGCTGAGGCTGTGAAATTGCTATTTTTCAAAGTCTTGTGTGTGTTATGTCGTGTTAGTATATTCTTTTAAAATAATGGTTCCCTATGCTATTCGGGTTTGCATTCAAGTCGCAAAGGAAAGTTGGCCTCGCGGGCCATAATTGTAGCCTTGCGTACCTTAGACTTGGCAATATCGTAGCTGTATACGCCAACGGTTGCGCTGCCATGATGGTGAACATCCAGCATTAAGGTCTCGGCTTCGGTAGTAGACTTAAAAAACACCGACTTGAGAATGTGCACAACAAAGTCCATTGTGGTGAAGTCGTCGTTGTATATTATCACTTTGAATCGTTGTGGCTCTCGTATTTTTGTGTCGGTGCGGTCGCGTAGTGATGTCTGTTGGTTTGACATATCTTAGTGTATATTTGTTTAAATAATAAGACGATGATATATTTGTGTATTAATAGTCGGACGACACAATCTTCATGTATTCGTCGTAACTGATGTGTCGGCCACCCATTGACTTAAGATGTGGTGTCTCAAACTGGCAGTCTATAAGTTTGCCGCCATTCTGCTGCATAAACCTTGCAAGATGTATAAGGGCTATTTTGCTGCCGTTAGGCACAAGCGAGAACATACTCTCGCCGAAGAAGCTTGCGCCTATAGCCACACCGTATAGTCCGCCTACCAGTTGGTCGGTATGCTCATCCCACACCTCTACACTGTGTGCAAATCCTTGTTGGTGTAGCCTGGTGTAAGCCTCAATCATGTCTTTGCCCAACCATGCACCCTGCTCGTTGTAGCGCAGTTGTGAACAATTGTGTATTACGCCATCAAAATCGTTGTCGATAGTACATGTGTATTGTTCGGCATGCTGGTTGAGGAAGGTTCGCATAGAATGCGACACGTGTATCTCGTCTGGGAATATGACAAAGCGGTTCATAGGGCAATACCAATGTATTTCGCGACAGTCGCGAAAGGAATACCATGGAAATATACCGTTGGAGTAGGCAAGTAGCAAACGGTCTGTGCTCAAGTCGCCTCCTACGGCAAATAGTCCATCCGAATCGCCAAGCCTTGGATTAGGAAAAACTAAGCGTTTTTTGTCGAGTCTGTATATCATACTGCAAATTTATAAAAAAACGACATCTTATTATTGTTTTATACGCAGAAATCAACCTCATTACGTCGGGCAAGATAGACAAGGCACGCAACTCTTTTACTATTCGTTCAATGTCCAGCGTGTGTCGGGATTATCAGACAATACACGCATGCTTAGCTTGCCTTTACGGCAAGTGAGCACTGCCACTGTGGCATCCTTCTTATTGTATTCGCCTCCTACATATACCGGATAGCGGCATCCGTCAACACCATTTGGATAGAACTTGGCATTGTGGGTGTGTGCGGCAAGTGCCACATTGAATGGTGCATGGCTTAGCATAGGACCCCATAAATCTGTGCAAGGACGATAGTTTTCGGTATTGCCGAATATGGGTATATGGCTTATAAGTACGTGATTGCGTGCCGACTTGAACTCACGACTCGACAATTCTTTCTTGATAAACTGCACTTGGTCGAGTCTTAGTTGGGTAAAGTCGTTCAGTCCGCCATATACAGGTATTATTACTTCCAAAACAATTGGTCCATAATCTCGTAGCGCTTCTCCATGTTAGGGTCTTCCTTAACAAATGTGTTGGCGTCGATCTGCAGAACCGGAGCTATGGCTTTGCCGTTGGTTGTAGGCCATTCGATGAGGCCAAGACCATTAGGATTGCCAGTCTTAACGAAGTTGACGTAGTAGTTGCTGAAGATATCTGATATGGTGTAATCCTCAGGCTGCCAGTCGTACACGCGGTTTGTAGGCAGTGTGCCCATGGCATACTCAATATCGGCAGAGTGAACTGCGCCAATGTTCTTAGGAGTAGCAGGAGTATCTGATGTCTTATCCTGAACACCGCCAGCAAGACCTGCAACCTTGTCCTTCAATACCATGTCAGGACGTGGGTGACAATAACGGTAGCGATATACTGGCTGTCCTCCAGTAAGCTTGTGCATATTGCCCCACTTCCATGTAGAATAATCGAGGAAGATGTCACCGGCAAGATTGTTGCCTGGTTGTCCCATAACGTCGGCATCAGTGTTGAGGCCATAAAGCTTGAACAGTTCGTCGGTAGCATCGCCATAGATAGCGCGTGCTGCTTCCTTCAAATTCTCTATTGTGGCTGGTTTGCCACGCAGAATGAACATTACATTCATCTCCTGATTGTTGCCACCGATAAGTAATGGCACCTTAGTCTGCTCGCCATTGGCAAACACATCGTAGGGCTGCTTTGTCCAGAAGTATCCGTCGATGTTGTATATTGGTACACTCTTTACGCTAGCTTTCTTCATAAGCTCCTCGGCAGATAGCGAACGCAATTCCTTAATATTCTTGCAGCCAATTTTTTTCGTCATTTCTAAGCCCTGGGTCTCAGCCTCCTTAAGTGTGGCAACCTTATTTGTTCCAATAACCGAACCGCTTGAACCCATTGCCTGGGCAAACAATCCTTTGCACAAAGGTGATGCCATAAGCGAGCTAACCGACATTGAGCCTGCCGACTCGCCTACGATAGTGATACGGTTAGGGTCGCCACCGAATGCTGCTATATTATCTTTTATCCATTTGATGGCTGCCACCTGGTCGAGGAATCCATAATTGCCCGAACCCTTATACGATGTCTCCTTAGAGAGTTGCGGATGTGCAAAGAATCCGAAGATGCCCTCGCGATAGTTGGCTGTAACTGATATGATGCCCTTGCGTGCCATAGCATCGCCTGCATATCTTGGCTCACTGCCGCTGCCGCACATCAGACCACCACCATTGAAGTATATAAGTACAGGCAGATGCTCGTCCATTGTCTTTGCTGGTGTCCATACGTTAAGGTACAGACAGTCCTCGCTCATCTTCTTAGTACCAAAGTTCATGTCGCCGAATAAATTCTCCTGCATAGGGTTTGGCCCATATTCTTTAGCTTGGCGTATGCCTTGCCATTTCTCTACTGGCTGTGGAGCCTTCCAGCGAAGATCGCCTACTGGAGGTGCTGCAAAGGGAATGCCCTTGAATGTTTTTATACCCGATTCGTTTATGCCCTCAAGTGTGCCTTCGGCAACGTTTACTCTTGTGGGTTGTTGTGCAAACAATACTCCTGTGAGCAATGTAAGCATAAATGTCAGAAATGATTTTCTCATACGTATAATGATTTATATGTTTAAATTATAACTTTTCGTAGTTATTGGTTCAACTCTCAAATACTGCTTATTTAGTTACAATCTACAAATTTACTCTTTTTCTGTTACAATCTACTATTTTATCCTTCTTCAGTTACAATTTACCTATACCTTATATATATTTTAAATTAAAATTGTCTTTAGGTTTTTATAAAGGGTGCCAAAACTTGCGTATTGCTTATTTCGGCACTCCCTTATTAGCGTTTTTTTTATTTCTGCTCAGGCAAGAGGCTTGGACGTACTGCCTCTGTAACCTTGCCCTCAATATTTACTGTTGATGTAAGAGGCTTCATGTCGGCTGCGTTCTTGGCAACCATAACTGTGTACTGACCGCCCTCAACCTGTCACTGGCTTGCTGTTTCGTTGAACGAAGCAAGACTTTCGTAAGGGATTGTCATTGTTATCATCTCACTCTCGCCTGGGTTCAGTTTGCGTGTCTTGGCGAATGCCTTAAGCTCACGTGCTGGTTTGTCCATATCCTTGCCAGGTGCTGATACGTAGGTCTGAACAACTTCCTTGCCGGCTACCTTGCCTGTGTTCTTTACTTCTACCTTTACGGTGATGTCGCCCTTGGTGTCTGTTGTTACCGATGGCTTGCCATACTTGAAGTTGGTGTAGCTGAGGCCATAACCGAAAGGATAAGATACTGCCACATTCTTCACATTGCTCTTGATAGGAAGCGTATTTTTGATGTTCTTAAGCAAAACCATTCCCTCAAGGGCTGCGTTGCGTGTAACTACTGCATGAGCCTTAAGGTCTGGATTGTTGTCGGCTACATATCCTTTAAAGCGTGGTGTCTTAAGGATGTATTCGAGGATGTGCTTAACGTTGCGGTCGATAATCTCCATTGAGAGATGACCGTTGAGCACAGCCTTCTTTAGTTCTTCGCGCTGCGATAGTTTGCCAGGCATAAGCAAGTCGTTGCCTGCTTCCATCTGCAATGTCGCGTGCTGTCCACCGAACCAGTCGGTCATCACCATTCCCTTGAATCCCCATTCATGGCGCAGAATCTCGGTAATTAGGTCGCTACGCTCGCTGGTCATTGTGCCGTTCACCTTATTATAAGATGTCATAACTGTCCAGGGCTGTGCTTCCTTTACAACTATCTCGAATGGCTTGAGGTATATCTCGCGGAATGTACGCGGAGTGCCGATAACGTTGTTGCTTGTACGGTTGGTCTCCTGGTTGTTAAGAGCAAAGTGCTTTAGCGATGTACCTACACCATTGCTTTGTACTCCGTTTACCATTGCTGCACAAATTTTGCCTGATAGTAGTGGGTCTTCAGAGTAGTACTCAAAGTTTCTTCCGTTCAATGGATTGCGGTGGATGTTGGTGGCTGGTGCAAGCAATACGTCTACACCATAGTGTTTTACCTCATCACCCATGGCTGCGCCAATCTGTCCTACAAGATCTACATTCCAAGTAGAACTCATAACTGTCTCTATAGGAAAATGGGTGCAATAGAAGGTCTTGGATGTGCCTTCGCGTGTGGGTTTGATGCGAAGTCCAGCAGGTCCGTCGGCAACAACAGTTGCGGGTATTCCCAATCGTGGAATTGCGTTAAGCTGACCGGCTGCACCTGGAACAAGTTCTGCAGAAGAACCGATTGTAGCTGTGGCATCGCTCTTTACGTTGCCTGCCGATCCGATGAGAACGTTTAGCTTCTCGTCGAGAGTCATAGCGTTAATCACTTTTTCAATTGGGTCGACTCCAAGCTTGGGAGTCTGTGCGCTTGCACTTATAAATAAGGTGGATGCGCATAGGGTTAAAATTTTTGCCTTTAGCATAGGTTTGGGTTTTGTTTTTTGTCTGGTGCAAAGTTACGAACAATATCGACTCACTTTACCTTTGTGTAAGTGCTAAAGTAAACTGTATTGAAAATTAAAATATTGATAACCAGATTGTTAATAAAAACAGATTGATAATAAAAGTAAACTCCTGAACCTCCAATATTATACTCGAAAACTACAAAAAATATCCGCACACTCAACATATAGCCTGAATTTGATAATAGGTAAGCATGATTTTAATGGTCGTATATAATATTTAAAAGTTCTATTCCGTGACACGGAACGGCCGTTCCACGTCACAGAATGCGCGTTCCACGTCACCGAATGGCCATTCCGTGTCACGGAATAGAGATTTTAATTGTGTTTATTCCAATAATCTATGTGGTTTAATTGTTTTAGCCTATCACTTTATGCATTATAGATAATACGAGCTGACTTACTGATTGCTTAAGTCTATAACTCTTATGGATATAAAGTGAATATTCTTATCATATGCTCCATACTTCCATGTATATATCTCCTATTTTATCACTTTTTAAATATATTAACACTTACTTATATTCTTGTTTGATAATAAAGTACTAATTTTGTGCGCTTAAAATCTATTGAAAACCAATTAGAAATAAGTCAATACAAGTATTAAATTCAAATAAGAACCAATAACTATACATTATTTTTAAACTTTTAATTATGAGAAAATTGTTAAAATTGTTTTTAATCATGCTGCTAACTATTGTATGGACTGCAAGTAGAGCACAAGAAATTACCATGGATTTCACTGATAATAGTGGTTGGAATATCCCTGGTAAGGATACTAAAACGTCTCAAACGTTTGGCGAGGGCAATAATGCTATTACGTTATCGGGTGGATATCATTATGCTAGTTCAGGCTCTTATTTGATGCTTAATTCTGAAGCCACATTAACCTTTTCCCAATTTGATTTCGATGTAGAAAGAATTGTTGTAATAGGATACGCTGAGCAAATTTCTCAATGTATATATGTAGGCGAAAACTTGGTTAGTAACCAAGTGAAAGGTGGATTTGGTCCAAGAACTTTTTGGATAAATGAAGAGTATCAGAATGCAGGAAATGTTTATACGCTGAGAGTAACAGGCAAAAATGCTCATATAGCTAGAATCGAGATCTATAAAAAAGGATCGTTTATTCCTGAAGGGAAAGCTGTTTTCTTTGTGGGCGGTACAGATAGGGGATCTGATGCATATAACATAACCAAAGATGGTGTTACAATTTCTGGTGAAAAAATTGCTCTTGCAAGTTATGATTTTACTTATTATGGCATATATAATTTTTATAAAGGTGCTAACTTTACCATATCAGTTAAAACTGGTACAATAACAAAGATCGAATTCTCAGGGAATATAAATTTGAAAAATTTGAATTGTAAAGGATATTCTGTTGTGTCCGAATATAGGTCCGAATGGAAGGGTAATGCACAAGAAGTCTCATTTACTAATCTCAATGGTACAACACCAGTAAGCTCCATTACCGTTTACGTCTCCCTCCCCACTATCTCCCTCTCCGAATCCAAAGACAACATAATCGAGACTAAATCCGATATAAGCATCTCCCTTAACCGCAAGCTTGTTAAAGGTGCATGGAACACAATCTGTCTGCCGTTCGATGTCTCTGCAGCCCAAGCTAAGTCTGCTTTTGGTGCGGATGTCAGGATAGCTGCTCTTAATGCTGAAAGCAAAGGCAATACGTTGATGTTTGACAACAAGACTGCTGAAGGTATTAAGGCTGCCGTGCCTTACTTGATTATGCCGTCGGAGGTTAAGACTGACGATAAGTATGAATTTTATAATGTAAGTATTAAGCCAGAAAATGCTGCCCAGGCTTCTGCCGTAAGCACACTTGATGGTTTCGCCTTTAAGGGTATATATAATAAGGTGGACATCACTCAGGATATTAACAATTCTAAAAGCTACGCAGCTTTCCTTGGTGCTAACAACACTCTGTTCAAGGCTAAGTCTGGTAGTACTACTAAAGGTTTCCGTGCTTACTTTGCCATTCCTAATTCTACTGCAACATCTGCCTTGCGTGTAGTTGTCGACGGTAATGCCACTTCTATAAAGAATATCAACTGTGGGGTGGTGGAGAGCGATGATGCTGTATACAATCTGCAAGGTCAGCGTGTTGATGCCCGTAGTCTCATGCCTGGCTTGTACATCAAGGCTGGCAAGAAGTTCGTTGTGAGATAATAAGAAAACTATTTATAAACAAACTAAAACATTTATAGCAATGAAGAAAATATATTCAACTCCTAATATTGAAATCATTAACTTTCAGGGCGACATAGTGCTCAATACAACATCTGGGACAGTAAACCAGGTTTGCGATTCGGAAGGTGGTGGCTACGAGATTAGCATCAGTAGTGGCAATATGAGCGAAGCAGGACAAGAAGAAGCTTATTCGGGTGGCCAGTCGCAAGTATGGGATGACTAATGTTGTTGGTTGCTTTTGTTGATTCTTGATTAAGTGTAATGTCTTCTTATATATTATAATAATGTATATGTGTTTGCGTACACAGAGCAAAGATTGATACAAATCAATAATCATTATGAAAAGTGTAAATACATAAAGTTTTCTTGCCAAAAGTTTTGGTGGTTCAAGAAAAAGTCATACCTTTGCATCCGCTTTCGAGAACGAACGAAACCTCAAGCAAAACGAGATAATGAAGAGTTCGAGATAGTAAAAGAAAGAGTTCTTTGAAAAGATTTACATAAGACAGATAAAGTAGTACAAGAAG
>ERZ1034973.261-NODE-261-length-38070-cov-21.945153_pt1 | contig 38070 bp, 51 predicted proteins | sample MGYA00520686_ERZ1034973 | MGnify/ENA primary metagenome ERZ1034973 (study PRJEB33766, sample SAMN09781775) | gut metagenome | biome: gut microbiome | host: Homo sapiens | place: Madagascar | study: EMG produced TPA metagenomics assembly of the PRJNA485056 data...
GTCGGTGAGAACGTACCTGGAATCATCAAGATTGCCGCCGGGCAGGTGGTCAAGGATCTGGAGCGCGCTGGCTATAACGTCGTCGTGTTCAATTATGAAGCTGCGGCTGTCGGAGCGTGGCACAGACGATCAAGAATATTCTTCGTCGGAATCAAAGATGTGGCCGACGCCGACCGCAGAACAGTGCGGCATGACGGCAACGACAGGCGGGCGGGCACCAGAGAAGAGCACAAAGCTGGGGACACAGGTGCTGATCCGGAGCGGGATGTTACCCACCCCGACAGTGAACGGGAACAACAACGCACCGGGCAGCAGCCCGAAAGCGGGGATAGGGCTGGAGAAGTTATACACCACGCCATGTGCGGCGGACAGCCAGGGCAGCACGGGCGGTGGGAATCACAGGAGCTTGCGGACGGACGTTGCTGGGCAACTGAACCCGACGTGGGTAGAGTGGTTAATGGGCTTCCCAATCGGGTGGACAGACTTAAATGCTTAGGCAACGCTGTTGTACCGCAGCAAGCGTACCCAATATTCAAAGCGCTAAAGGAGGAACTGGACCGTGACCAACATTAACGCTGATGTGCTGGCGATCAACTCAGTGCGCGGCGATGAATACTTCACGCTTGAGAAAGACGTCCGCATTATCGCAGACAATCTCATCCCGGATTTGAATATCTGGTGTCCGTTCGATACAGAGGAGAGCCACTTTCCGCACGTGCTGCGGGAGTACGGCCACACCGTGACGGCAACGAGCAGTGACTTCTTCACAACGGAGCCGCCGCCCGGCTGCAATGCTGTTGTCAGCAACCCGCCGTTCAGCCGCAAGAAAGAATTCCTCCAGCACCTGAAGGAATTGAATTTGCCGTTCGCATTGATCCTGCCTTTCCTGTTTCTGAATGATGGCGTACCGCTTGACTATGGACACCAGATCATACTCTTCCGGAAGCGGATACACTTTATAATCCCGGAGATCGGAGAGCTCAACAAACCACGCACCAACTGCTTTGTATTATCCAACGGACTACTCAAGAACGATTTTAAGATAGTGAGGAACTGACATGACATACGAAGTGATTATTGAAGCCCTGCGCGCTTGCAACGTGACGGCATGCACCGACTGCCCGCTGAACAAAGACGGAGAGGACTGCGCTTCACTGAACACCGAAGCTGCATCCGCCCTTGAGGATCTGGTAGAGCTGGCAAGAAACAATGAGAAGAGAGAATGCGAAGCGGAAGAGCATACCGAGAATCTTAGACGGATGCTTGCCCGCAAACAGACCGAGCTCAACATCCTGCGCTCAGAGTTGCGCCGCATGTTCCAGCTATATGTAGCCGCAGAAATGCGAGCAGACACGGGTGTGAGCGAGGGGGTAGACGATGCCTGAATACATAAACCTCGACGCGGCACTTGACGAAACTACATTGAGAGACTGGTATATATCCTCAACCGATGGCAAGCCGCCGATATGGACAGAGGAACACATAGAGGAGCTGCTGGGGGACTTCTACGTTATCCCCAAAGGAGCCGCATTTATAGACAACGGAGCGGCGCTGCAATGGTTTAAGATCAGCGAATGCCCACCTGCTGTGCAGCAAGACGTGCTACTCTGCTTTGACGGTTATCTGAAGATGGTAGTCGGAGGCAGGTATACAGACAGGGCAAATACGCCGTGGTATGCGAACGCAGACGGGGAGCATTATACGCACTGTTATAGTCCCACCACTGATGCTGACGAAATACAACCCCCGACCTACTGGATGCCACTGCCTGCACCACCGAACAACATAGAGGAGGATTGACCATGCCGATATACTACGAAGCCAAAGCATTAGAGCGGGAGATAGACGCCGCGCCGAGAATAACCCCAAGCACGAAGTCTGTGTTGAAGAAGATCATACGCAGCGCACCGGTGGCGGATGCTGAACCGCTAACGCATGGGCGCTGGGTTCCGTTCCACAGTCAGGCCGCGGGGGATATTTGGTACTGTTCTTCTTGCGAAATTGGATTTGCTGCACGGATGAAATACTGCCCCAACTGCGGGGCAAAGATGGATTTGGAGGTGACCGATAATGGATGAATATATCAGAAAAGAAGATGCGCTTCGCGTTATAAGCGACGTTCTATTTGAGACGCCCCCGACCGGCAAGGAGCAGATTGCCGTCCTCAAATGTTCACACTCTGTTCGAGAGCTTCCTGCGGCGGATGTAGTACCGGAGATTCATGGAAGCTGGAGAAGCAGCGGCGTTCCGGGTTCTATGCTGTGCGTCTGCTCAAGATGCGGTTTTGATACCGGGGCATATTCTTTCCGATATTGTCCTCACTGCGGCGCAAGGATGGATGCACCGAGTAATCTCGCAGACCTCGAAACCTCTGAGCGCAGGAGAAGAATAAAGGCTCTCCACGTAAAAGGAGTGACAGGCGGATGACCAAACATAAAAAGTGCTACGGCAAATGTGACCGCTGCGTGTGGAAAAACAACGGCGGCTGTTCAGAATGGAGGAGAATAAAATGATTAGTTACGAAGACAACAGAAATTGCGTTAGCTGCGCGACGCCAGCAGGTCTTCAGGAGTCTATGAGAACACTTTCAGGCATGATGGATCAGGCCAACGGCATGGCACAGCGAGTTTTGACCATGGCGTACGCGATAAACTCTCACATGTTCGGCGGGGTTACTACTCCCACCGAAGGAGAAGCAGCGCCTCTGGGGTGTTTCCGAGACGTTCTTGACAATCAGGTTGAGACGCTCGACAAAGCGGTGCGCGAACTTGAATCAACAATGGTGGAGCTGGGGGTGCAGATGGATGCCTGAATTAAAACCCTGCCCGTTCTGCGGCGGTGAAGTCGAAGAACGTGGGGGTTCTTGCAATTACGGGAAACACACTATAACGCTTGACATTAAATGTGGAGAGTGCGGGACAATTTTCAAGTTCAAAAGCAACTGGAAACTTAATCCGATTCCGGAAGCTCTCGAAGCATGGAACAGGAGGACAAGCAATGACGGAGGAGCGGGAGCATAACGCGCCCGCCCTCCCCGAAAAGCCAAAGTAGATTGTAAGGTGCTGCCGCGGACCGGCAGCACCTTAGAGCCCACTTTGAGGCGGAGGATATTGAAAAAGCAGACGCGCGCGCACGCGCGTTTGCGAGCTCGGTAAGAGCCTAAGTAATCCGCCATTCTTTATTTAGATAAAAAGGAGCGCACCATGAAGGACGGATATTGGGTAGTCAGAACATACGAAGCCGGGCAGGTCGGCGAGAAGACGAAGTACTTCGTTCTCGGTGATCGCACCCGGCGAAACAGACGCAAGGAAGAGTCCAGCATCAAGAAGCAGGAGCAGAATGAATACTCCACGAAGAAGCGTCTTGCCCGCCTCATCAATGCAAACTTCACACACGGAGATATCCTCCTCGGTCTTGACTACTCCGATGCATCATACAAAAAGCTCAAGCGCTCCGCCCGGAAAGCTGCCCCGGATTATGACAGCCTGTCCGAAGAGGATCAGCTGCGCTGCATCCGTGAAGCTGCCGCCCAGGAGATGGCGAACTATCTCCGCAGGGTGAAGCGTGCTCTCGAAAAGGAATGCCGCGCCGATGAGCTAAAGTACGTAGCGATCACATCCGACATGGACGGCGACACAAAGGAGACCGTGCGCGTTCATCATCACCTGATAGTCCCGGCCTCATGCGAGCACATCATCCGCGTGAAGTGGGGACACGGCGGCACGTACTGCAAGCCGCTGAGCAAGCAGGAGGATTATATGCCGATAGCCGAGTATCTGATAGCTCAGGTGCGCGGGGAACTCAACGCAAAGAAGTTCGTATCGTCCCGCAATCTCATCCGCCCACAGCCGAAAGACCGCATAGCCGTGAGCGACGCCGAGATCAGAGTGCCCCGCAACTGCAAGCTCATTCAGCGCGCAGAGTATAAGCGCGGCGCACCTCAGTACATCCGTTACATCCTGCCGGAGAAGAAAGCAGCAGACATAAGCAGCAGCGGCGGAGAGCCCGCCGCAGAAAGGAGCGAGACATGAAGAACAAAAGCAACATGGTTTACGATCACCTTTGCGCAGATTGTTACCGAAAGCTAAACACGCTGTACCGCCTGCATGACGTGCCGCTCGAACGCCAGCGCGGCGGCAGGGGCAAGTGCGGCCTCTGTGATTTTCGCGGGGAGCTGACAGAGATCGAGTACGACAGAGTGAAAGACAAGCGTTCGCCGGAAGAGCGGGCGCGGCTGCGCGCGGAGCTGAACGCACCGCCGAAGACCCGCGAGGAGATCAGGCGGCAGGAAGAACCGACGCCGGCACCGAAGGACTACGGCTTCACGCGACAGACCTTCCTCGACCTCGCTGCGCTGGATAAGCTTTGACGGGAGGGCGGGGAGATGATGGCAGACGGGATAATTATATTCACGCACAGGCTTGAGCTTGTGCGCCGCTGCACTGCGCAGGGGGTGACTGCATGAGCGGCAGCAGGTACAAGGAGAACTGGCGGGCGGCTGATGTGCAGTGCCCGTTCTTCCTCGGGGAATCCGCCAAGGGCAAGGAGATAGTGTGCGAGGGATTCATTAGTGGTATGAAGGTGAAGATGCACTTCTCATCGGCGGCAGCGAAGAACAAACACATGGGGCACTGCTGCGTCGGCCCGTATAAAAACTGCCCGATCTATCAAAGCACGATGGGGAAATACAACCAAGCGTCCGGAAAATAAACCGGGCGCTTTTAATTTTCCTACAAAAAGTGCCGTAGAGAAATTCAAGCGGGCTTGTTTATACTTAATGCGAGGAGGTGGAAAGCATGGCGGACTGGATCAGAATCAGGAATGAATACATCACCGGGGACATGGGGCTGCGCACGCTGGCGGCGGCGCGGGGAGTATCTTTCAACACAATGAAAGACAAAGCCAAGCGCGAGGGCTGGAGCGCATCACGCGCAGAGTACCGGCAGAGCCTGGGCATAGCGGTCGTCACAGTAACCCCACAACACCACACCACGGACGCCACGCCACAGGCCGGGAAAGAGGTTTCACATAAAGAGGACGCGCGACCCATTGGATATGTCCCGACGGACGCCACGATCACGCGCGCGAGCCGGGTATTCTCTGCGGCCGATCAGCTTCTCTCTCGGATAGATGAGATGTCACGGAACAGACCGGACGCGAAAGAAGTAAAGCTGCTCGCGGATGCGCTCAAGGATGTGAAGGAGATACACATGATACGGGATGAGCTGGACCGTCAGGCGGCAGAGCTGCGCAACAAGAAGCTTGAGCGGGAGGCCGCGGCGGCAGCGGATGCCGAGAGCAATAAGCTGACTGTGAACATCAGATGCGAGGGAGCGGGGGTATAGTGAAAGACCTGAACATACCAGACCCAAGTGAAAAGCAATGTTTATTCATACAGGATCAGCACAAGTACATAGCCTACGGCGGCGCGCGAGGCGGCGGGAAGAGCTGGGCGGTGCGCGTCAAAGCGGCGCTGCTGTGCCTGAACTACCCCGGCATAAAGGTGATGATAGTCCGAAGAACATACCCGGAACTTAACGAGAACCACATCGTACCGCTGTGTGAAATGCTCCGCTGCTATCACCCGGACAAGACGGAGAGGATAGGCCGGTATAACGACCAGAAGAAAACCATTACGCTGCGCAATGGGAGCAGAATACTGTTCCGCTACTGCGACAATGACAAGGATACGCTGCAGTTCCAAGGCACCGAGACCGACGTACTGTTTGTAGACGAGGCAACGCATCAGACAGAAGAGCGCATGGATAAGATCAAGGCCAGCGTGCGAGGCGTCAATGATTTTCCACACCGCATTTATTACACCTGCAACCCCGGCGGCGTGGGTCACTCGTGGGTCAAGCGCCTGTTCATCGACCGGCGCTACAAAGACGGGGAGAACCCGGAAGATTATAACTTCATCCAATCGCTCGTGACAGACAACAAGGCGCTGATGGAGAGCGACCCCGATTACATTAAGACACTGGATGCACTGCCGCCCAAGCTGCGCGAGGCATGGCGGTATGGCAAGTGGGATGTATTCGAGGGGATGTTCTTCGACGACTTCCGCACAGAACCGGATGTGGCGGCAGCGGCGGCGCATGGCTGCGAGCTGACGCCGGACGAACTGAGAGAGCAGCACAGATGGACACACGTTATACCGGCGTTTGATCTCAATGCAGGCAGCAGCCGCGGATGGAACATCGTACGCTCCTACGACTTCGGCTTCGGTGCACCTTTCTCCTGCGCATGGTGGGCGGTGGATTACGACGGCGTGATATACCGCATACTTGAGCTTTACGGCTGCACGGAGACGCCAAACGAGGGACTGCGCTGGAACCCTGACCAGCAGTTCGCGGAGATAGCACGCATCGAGCGGGAGCATCCGTGGCTCAAGGGCAAGCACATAGACGGCGTGGCAGACCCAAGCATATGGGACGCGAGCAGGGGCGAGAGCGTAGCAGAGACGGCGGCAAAGTACCGGGTGTACTTCTCACCCGGCGACAACGAGCGGGTGGCAGGATGGATGCAGTGCCATTGCAGATTGCAGTTCGACGAAGAAGGATACAGCCGTATGTATGTGTTCGATAACTGCAAGGCATTCATACGCACGGTGCCGCTGATGATGTTTTCGAAGAACAGACCGGAGGACTTGGACACGACGCTTGAGGATCACGTATGCGATGAGTGGCGGTACATGTGCATGTCGCGTCCGGTCACGCCGATCAAGAAGATAGACAAGCAGACACACTTCATAGATCCGCTGAACCAGTTCAGCAAGAGATAACAGGAGGTAATTATGGACGAAAAGAAAATAGACACCGGCATATCGAGCGGGCTGCCGGTGGATGGCGAGAGACTGCGGAAGTTTACAGTCGAGCTTCAGAAGTACAAGGCAGGCAAAGCAAGCGTCGAGAGCAGAGCAATCGCCGCGGAAAACTGGTGGAAGCTGCGCAACCAAGCGGAGATCAGGAAGCAGACGCAGGGACTGACAGGCTTTGAAGCCAAGAGCGGGTGGCTGCACAATGTCATAGTCGCCAAGCACGCCGACGCGACCGAGGCATTCCCTGAACCGAACATACTGGCAAGAGAGCCGGGCGATGTGGAGGAAGCGGGGATGCTGTCAAAGATAATCCCTGTCGTGCTGGAGACGAACAAGTTCGAGGAAGTCTACTCGGACAACCAGTGGCAGAAGCTCAAGACCGGCACGGGAATCTACAAGGTGTACTGGGATGCCGACAAGCTCAACGGGCTGGGCGACATAGCAATCAAGCGCGTGAACATTCTGAACATCTTCTGGGAGCCGGGAGTGACTGACATACAGGACAGCAAGTATGTATTCCATACTGCGCTGGTGGACAAGGACACGCTGGAGGGGATGTACCCGCAGCTCAAGGACAAGCTCAAGACCACGGCGTTTACACCGGCGAAGTTCCAGACAGATGATGCAGTATCGACGGAGAACAAGGCCGTCGTCATTGATGTGTATTACAAGACGTTCGAGGACGGGAAGACAGCGCTGCATTACTGCAAGTACGTCGGTGATGAGATACTGTACAGCACCGAGAACGAGGAGGCAATGCAGAACAGCGCGGCGGCGATGGAAACGGCATCGATGATGCAGCAGCCGGCGCGGACACAGCCTGTGCCGGATGAACCCGTGCCGAACCAGCAGTACACGGGAGAGATCGCAACTGTCGGGGGCATGACGCGCCAGAAGATGCAAACCGAACCCGGAGCGGGAGACATACCGGCAGGGATAGAAGCAGCAGGCGGCACGACACTTGGGATGATGCCGCCCATGCCCGGAGCGGGAGCAATGCCCACGCCGCCGCAGCCGGTACACCATGGACTCTACGACCACGGGCTTTACCCGTTTGTGTTCGATACGCTGTTTCCAATCGAGGGCAGCCCGTGCGGCTACGGCTTTATAGACCTGTGCCAGAACAGCCAGATGCAGATAGACATAATGCAGACGGCGTTCCTGAAGAACACAATGGTCGGGGCAATGCCAAGATACTTCCAGAGAATGGACGGAGCCATAAACGAGGAGGAGTTTCTGAACCTCGACAATCCCGTAGTACACGTGAACGGCAACCTCGGGGAGGACAGCATCAGACCCATAGATTACAGAGCCTTGAGCGGGAACTATCTGGACATGCGCACCAGCATGATAAACGAACTGCGCGAGACCAGCGGCAACACCGAGGCGAGCAACGGCGTTATATCCTCCGGCGTAACAGCGGCGTCGGCTATCGCAGCATTGCAGGAGGCGAGCGGCAAGGGCAGCCGTGACAGCAGCAGGTCAAGCTACCGCGCGTACAGCCGCATAGTGAACCTCTGCATTGAGCTTATCCGGCAGTTCTATGATATGCCTCGACAGTTCAGAATCACCGGTAAGCTCGGCGCGGAGACCTTTGTGCGCTACAGCAATGAGAATATCAAGATGCAGATGGAGCAGAGCGGGAACATCATGTATGCCCGCCTGCCCGAGTTCGACATCAAGGTCAGCCCGGCGAAGCGCAGCAGCTACAGCAGGATAACTCAGAATGAAATGGCCCTGCAGTTTTACAGGCTCGGATTCTTCAACCCGGATATGACAGATCAGGCGCTGGCGTGCTGCTACATGATGGACTTCGACAACAAGGACACCGTAATGCAGATGATAAATTACAACGGCACCATGCGGCAGGAGCTGGCGCAGCTCCAGCAGTACGCGCTGGCACTGACGGCGAAGTACGAGCCGGACAAGGTGGAGGGACTGGCTGCTGCATTCAACGGCGGGCAGGCACCGAAGCCAAGCGGGAGCAGCGAGGACGTGAAGCTTCAGCCCGACACAGAAGAGGACAGCAGAGTGCAGAACACCAGAGCTAAGAGCCAGAGCTATTCACAGCCGGAGGGATGAGCCATGATACGAGTAAGCTATGAGACAGGCAACCACTGCATGACGATGGATGGCCACGCGGGAGCGGGAGAGTACGGGCACGACATTGTATGCGCCGCTGCGTCTATACTGATGCATACGCTTGAGGCTACGGTGATGGATAACCAGACGGTATTACAGCCGTCGGTCAGCAAGCGCAAGGGTTATGCACGGATACAGTGTGAGCCGACGAAGAGGAACAAGCGCAGATGCGAGGACATATACCGAACGATCTTCCGGGGCTATGAGCTGCTGGCACAGCAGTACCCGGAGCACGTGACGGCGTACACGATATGAGGAGGGAGAAGCAATGCTGACAGGAAGCAGTGAAGAGAAAAAGCGGCAGACGCAGGAGACCGCGCCGACTGAGGAAGTGACCAGTGCCGCACAGACTACGCAGCAGGAGACAACCGCACCAAAGCAGGACACGTCTGCACCCAAGGAGAATGTGACCCCGGCGCAGAGCACGGGCACGGCGGAGAAGTCATACACCGAGACCATGGAGACGCTTAAGAAAGCGGAGACCACAGCGCCTACATACTCGGGCTCATACGATCAGGAGATCAAAGACCTCTACCAGAAGATCACGAACCGCGAGCCGTTCAAATATGACTATGCATCCGATCCTCTGTATGGGCAGTACTCGGAGAAGTACCAGCAGCTCGGCAGGCAGGCGATGAAGGACAGCATGGGGCAGACTGCCGCACTGACCGGCGGCTACGGCAGCAGCTACGGCAGCGCCGTCGGGCAGCAGCAGTACGATGCATACCTCCAGCGGCTCAATGATGTGCTGCCCGAACTGTACGGGCAGGCATACGACCAGTACACCGCCGAGGGCGACAGGCTCAAGGAGCAGTACAGTCTTGCGGCCAACCTGCGAGACACGGAGTACAACCAGTACCGCGACAAGCTCGGTGACTACCAGTACAATCAGACATGGGACGCGCAGCAGAAGCAGCAGAAAGCGGACGACCTTGCCAAGTACGGAGACTTCACAGGCTACGAGGAGATGTACGGCAAGGACGTTGCGGACCGTATGAGGAACACATGGGCGGCGGCAAACCCTGGGGCTGCATACATCAACGGGGTAATCACCGCAGATCAGTACTACACGCTGACCGGCGAATACCCGCCCGGCTATACACCGGAAGGCAGCGGCGGCGGAGGCGGTGGCTACAGCGGCGGAGGCGGCTACAGCGGAAGCGACAAAGGCAGCAGCAGCGGGAAGTGGACGCTGGACCAAGCGATCAGCGCAGCGGCCAAGGATTCAAGCTGGGTCGCGAGAGACAGCGGCGACGCATGGAAAGCGTCTGGGGATCTGGTAAACTCCGGTGCAGACCTCGGCGGTATGACACCATCACAGGCACGGCAGTACGTATACGATCAGCTCTATAAGTAAACGGAGGTGCACCAATGGGAAGAGAACAGTTACTCAACCAGATAGCTTCGGGCAGCGGAAGCCCGTCAAGAAGCTCGACCACAAAGACAACATCCAACAGTGACAGCAAAGCAGCCGGCAGAGACCGGCTGCTTAAACAGATAGGCGGATACGGAAGCAAGACTGCACTGGATGAAGATAAGTACAGCGAGTTTGAGAACCTGTACAATCAGTATGAATCTGATGTGAGCGGGATCTACGACAGCTACAATGCAAGGACAGAGGACACCGGCTACAAGGCAGACGCGCAGGATTTCTATGATAAGACCATGGCCGCGACGACGGCAGCGAAGACCAGCGGTAGTGCCCTGACTGATTGGCTCAAGGAGAACCGCGGAAGCTTCAGCTACGAGGATTACTCCGAACTGCTTGATGCCGTCAAACAGAATGACACGGGACTGTCGAAAATTCTTGACGCCACAAAAAACGATGTAGATTTCTACGGACAGTTCAAGGACGCGGACGATTACGATTTCTGGATGGGATACCAGGACGCAATTAAAAAGTATGAGCAGCCTGCGGCACAGTCGATGGTGGCATACAACGAGGACGGCAGCTTCAACGCTTGGCAGACGATGCTCAATGCAGTTCAGGGCGGAAAGGATCTGCTGAAAGAAACAAAGGCCAAAGAAGCCGGGGAGCGCTTGGACGCAGACCTCAGGGGAGAGACACGCACAGACCAGAGAGCAATCCGCCGCGACACCATGGATGCGTATAAGGATGCGGGCGGCAGGACAATAAAGCTCGGCGGGAAGGACATAGCCCTCGACGCAGAGCTGTACAAGCAGCTGGAAGCGCAGCACCCGCAGGAGACGAAGACGGAGTACGTGCTCCCGGAGAAGTATACCGCCGAGTACATGAAACCGCAGACTGACGCGGCGCGCCTGCTCGCCGAGACGTACGGGGTATCGACCGGCAGCATAAAGGACAGCCGGACACAGCGCAACGCATTGAACTATGAGCAGAAGTACGCGGACATGAACTTCGGAGAGAGGATGCTGCACAACATCCCGATCACCGCGGCAAACTATATGCTCGATATGTACAGCGCCGGATTAACTACAGCGGATGCACTGACCGGGGGAAAACTTGGACGCGGAGAGCTTGGGGATGCATCGTCCGTGTATTCACTGCTGAACTTCGCACAGAACGCGGGGAGCGGGCTGACTGCTGAAGCCTTCGGGGTGATGAGAGACAGCAGCAACTGGCTCGGCAAGCTGGTGCTTGACCTTGAAAAGACCGGCGTCGAGCAGACTATGGATCGCGTATTGGGAGCGGGAACGGCCAGTCTTGGCATGATGGGCGCGCGCGTATTCGGCTCCGGAGCACAGGAAGCCGAGGACAAGGGTGAGAGTCTCGGCAAGCAGATAGTGACCGGCTTTACCCGCGGTGGTATCGAGGTCGCGACTGAATTGATGGGAGGCGTCGGCGGCTCATGGAGGGGCACAGGCTACGGTGACGGGGTACTCAAATCACTGAACAGCTGGGTGTCTTCCAAGACGGGCAGCGAATTACTTGGTACTCTCACCGAGGCATTTACCGGCGAGGCCATAGAGGAAATGATGTCGGATGTCCTTAATCCGTTAGCGGACAGGATATTCCAACTCAGTGACGGAGACCAGACATTCTGGCAGGAAGTATGGGGCGACGGGCAGATACTTTATGACGGCCTGCTCGGCGGCCTTGCAGGTATGGGCGGCGGTGTGCAGACCCATGTCGGGAACTGGATGCAGGCAAAGAACCTTGGCACAGACATTGCAACATACAAGGCGGCACAGCGCATAGCTGAGAGCGAAAATCTGCGCAAGAAGTTCGAGGAGTACACCGGGGATAAGCTGGACAGCGACACCGACACTGCAATCACTCAGATCGCAGTAGCCATTACCAATGCAGCAGACACGGCGGGAGAGACGACCAATGCGCACGACGTGGAGCGGGACATTGAGAGCGGAGGCGACCGCTACCGCACGACTGCGGCAGCGGAGCAGACAGATTCATCCGCACCGCCTGCGCCGCAGACGCAGAGTGCGCCGACGGCCCAGACCAATACAGAGACAGGGATACAGACCACGGCGCCGCAGACGCGGCCTACGGGCGCGATGGAGGCTATCTACAAGGGACAGGTCGGCAACGTGGTATCGCTCACCAAGACGGACAAGGGCTGGGCAGCGACGATAGAACAGCCGAACGGCAAGCGTTCAAACGTGATGGAATGGCAGGCGGTGTTCGACCCCGACACTCAGGGGATACTCGACGCATTCCGCCCGTCTGCCTACGCTGACGAAATGCTCAAGACCTACGCGCTGACTGATGAACAGGTGGACCCGAAGACCTACGCGCTGGCTTTCAATACAGTGGCGGATATCTACGGCAAGTCCACATCCCTTACCAGGCAGCAGGCGCAGGAGGCGAGCAGGAGAGACGGCGGGGCTGCGGCAATACTCACGGACGAACAGTTCAGCCGCGCCTTTGACGCCGGTCGCAACAGCAAGGACAGCAGCATACAGAACAGCGCCACGCGCAAGAGCAGCAAGGGTGCAGTCGGTTTCAAGGGCGTGCAGTATCAGGGCATGACATACCGGGCGGCGACAAAGGACATGGTGAGTGACGCGGAGCTGAGCGTACTCAAGACGATGTCCAAGGCCGTGGGTGTGGACATGGTACTGTACCAGTCCGAGGAGCAGAACGGCGAGTACCAGGGTGCGAACGGATTCTACCGCAACGGGACGGTGTACCTCGACGTACACGCCGGGGCAACCAAGACGACGCAGCAGTCCGCTATACTGCTGACTGCTGCGCACGAGCTGACGCATTACCTCAGAGAGAACAACGCCATGGCATACGCAGGACTGCGCGACTTTGTGACGAACCATCTCATAGAGAGCGGGACGGACATAGAGACGCTGGCGCAGAGGAAGATAGACCGCGAGGGCGGCGCACTCTCCATGGAGGATGCGGTCGAGGAGGTCATAGCCGACAGCTGCGAGATGATGCTTGAGAACACGCAGGTGCCGCAGATGATGGCAAAAGAAAACCCTGGTCTGTTTGTGCAGATCAGGGAATGGCTTGCAGAGTTTGCGGCCAAGCTGCGCCGGGCGTTTGAGGGAGTGCAGGCACGGAGCGCCGAGGCACAGGCCATGATGCAGTACGCCGAGGAGCTTCAGCGGATGTGGGACAACGCACTTGCCGGCGCCGCGCAGAACGTGCGCAATAACGCACAGGCCAAGGCTAATAACGGAACATCGAGCGGGAAGAACAGTTTCCGCGGCTACGACGAAGAAACGGGACGCGGGATATATGAATCGAACTTTCCGAAAGGGACACCGAGAGCAGCTAAGGCAGAAAGAATACTCCGGTATATACAGAACGTGTGGAGCAAAAAGCCAATCACTCTGGTGATCGAGAACGAGGACGGCAGCACCAGAAAGATTCAAGCACAGTTTGACCCAACATACAGCGCTGATGAAGGAGTGCAGACAGACGCTAAGAAGCTCATGGGCGGCAACCGCCACGGCACAGCAGCTGAACAGCGCGTCACACTCGATCTCGCAGACGATTATTACAGCATTGCGTCTGACGCGGTATATAATTATTCAAAGTCTGAGACAGGAAAAGAGAACGCTGCGCATAAAGGTGTGAAGCAGTGGCACTATTTTGTCAACGACATTCTGTTCCAAGAGTACGGAGAAAAAGAAACAACTCCGTACCGGGTGACAATAAATGTCAAGGAACGGAGCGACGGACAATATGTATACAGCTTCAGCGCAGAAAAACAAAATGAAAGATCGAGCACCCGGCAGACTTTACATGCTGACGTTACCAACGCCGCAGAAAACGACGCAAGCAATGCTCGATCTTTCAATAACAGTATATCACGCAGCGAAGAAAATGACAACACCAAATTTTCACAGCGCGAGCGGGATGAAGACTTACAGAAGAAGTACCCGAGGCTTAATCTGAACGAGGATATTTCTGAACTTGACGGAGTACCAGCAATAGAACTCACGGATGGGAGCGTGCTGCCGATACTGGACAGAGACAGATACCCGACGCACGTCTCATTCATAGAGGGAAACAGAATCGATGTAGACGACCTGCGCAGCGGCGGGTGGATAGGCGATGGAGTATACGACCCATCGTTCACCAGTGACACAGCGAGATACATAGAACGCAAGCAGGCCGGAAAGCGTGTGGCTGAACTGAGAGGAGTGCCGTTTAATCAGTTCGAGGACGACGGCAAATCTTCCTTGCGCGATAACACCACGGACGACACGGCGGCGGAGCGCAAGGGACGGCAGGAAAGCTACGCAAACCTCCGGGCGGAGAACGCCAAGCTCCGCGAGCAGCTGGATTACTGGAAGGGACAGACCAAGCGCACCAAGGAGAAGACGGTGCGCAAGACCGACGCGGACGCATACGCCAAGCGCCTGACTGAGCAGCTGCACAATCCCAAGGCACGGGAGCAGGTGGCTGATGAGATCAAGCGGATGGGCGACTACATCGTGCAGACGCCGGGCAGCGAGCTGAGCTATACCGAGGTCAAGGACTGGGCACTTGCCATAGCGGACTATGTCCTTCAGGATTCACAGACGGTCATTGACGACAGCCAAGCAGAATCATTGCAGCAGCTGTACGGCTACCTCAAGGATAACAAGCTCAGGGTAACGGACGACACGTTCAACGATCTGCCCGAGGGCTGGGTACGTCAGCACCGCGGCAGGATTAAGCTGAGCGAGGACGGGCTTGATGTGGACACGGCATGGGGCGAGCTTCAGGAAAAGTTCGGCGAGGGTATGTTCCCCTCAGACATCACGTCACAGGCGGATATGCTCATGCACATAGCCGACACGATCGAGGCGATGAAACCCACCTATGGAAATCCTTTTGCCGGGTACATGGGTGAGATGCGCGAGGCCGTGGCGCAGGACATCCTTGATACCGTGCTCAGCGATGAGATACGGCAGACTGCAATGACCGCGGCGGACAGGGCACAGGCGCGGCTCGACAAGCGCATAGCGCAGGACACGGCGCGCTACAATGCGCTGCGTGATGAGAAGAACGCGAGGATAGAGCAGGTGTACCAAGAGGGCGTAGCGCGCCGCCAAGAGGCTGTGGCGAAAGAGAAAGCAGCCAAGTGGGCAAAGGTAGCAGAGACGAAGCAGTACTACCAGAACATGGCGCAGCAAGCGGCAGAGCGCAGGAGAGAAAGCGCAGACATCAAGAAGTACCGGGACAGAGTAGCGGCAACGGCTGAACAGCTGAGTGACTGGCTGCTCAAGAACAGCGACAAGGAGCACGTGCCCGAAGTGCTCAAGCAGGTAGTCGGCGAGTTCCTGAGCACGATAGACTTCTCATCCAAGAGCAGACTGCAAGGCGGGGAGAACACATACAACGACAGGCAGTTCCTCCAGCGGCTCGACAAGCTTGAACAGATGCTGCGCAATCAGCGCGATTACCTCAACAGTGCGGACAATGAGAACGCAAGAGAAGATACGCTGGACATGTATCTTGACCTGCCGGCAGAGATACTCGACGAACTGCGAGACATCCGGAGCGAGGTAACAAGGCTGACGACCAGAGACGGCGGGTACACCATTAACCAAATGCCGGCCGGAGAGCTGCGCAGACTGGACGCTGTGCTCACGGCGATATCGCACAGCATACGCAAGGCGAACACGCTGTTCTCAAACGCACAGTACAACAGTGTGCAGCAGGTAGCGCAGACAACGATCGTCGAAATGGATAAACTCGGAGCGCAGACGAAAGAGACGACCGGAGCGGGACGCTTCTTCCAGTGGGACAATGCGACACCGTACTACGCATTCAAGAAGCTGGGGGCAGGCGCGCGGTCGATCTTCAAGGGACTGATGCAGGGCTGGGACAAGATGGCATTCAATTCCAAGGAGATCATAGACTTCACTAATAAGCTGTACACTGCCAAGGAGGCGCGAGAGTGGCAGGAGAAAGTACACAACGTCAGGATAGGGAACAACACCGTACAGATCACAACGGCGCAGCTTATGAGCCTGCATTGCCTTGTGAAGCGCACGCAGGCAATGCAGCATATTATGGGCGGCGGTTTCAAGGTGAGTGTAATAAAGCAGAGCGGGATAGGCAAGGACAACATAGCGCAGACGAAGCAGTACAAGCCCACGCTTGAAGAGCTGGCAATGCTCGACGGCTTACTTACGAACCGGCAGCGCAAGGTGGCAGATGAACTCCAGAAGTTCATGGTTGATGTATGCGGCGAGTGGGGCAACGAGGTGAGCATGAAGCGCTTCGGGTACAGAGCGTTCGGGGAGGCAAACTATTTCCCGATAGTATCCGATGCGAATGTGCTGAAGGCTGTCGACCCGGAGGCGAAAGCAAACGATATGTTCCGCCTGCTGAATATGTCGGCAACCAAGAGCCTGAACGTAAAGGCCAACAATGCGCTGGTGGTCAGCGACATCTTCGAAGTATTCACGAACCACTCAGCAGACATGGCGAAGTACAACGCGCTCGCGCTGCCGTTGCTCGACGCGATCAAGTGGTACAACTACAAGGAGTCCACCAAGACCGCAAGCGGCAGAGTGTTCACCAATACGGTACAGCTCTCGCTTGAGGCAGCATACGGGAATGCGGCCAAGGCATACATAACGAAGTTCATCAAAGACCTGAACGGGGTACGCGAGGGCGGCACGAGCCAGAGCGACAAGCTTGCAAAGCGCATGGTGTCCCGGTACAAGGCGGCAGCTGTCGGCGCGAACATCCGCGTCGCGATACAGCAGCCGACGGCATACGTCCGCGCGGCTATGGCAATAGACCCGAAGTATCTTGCGGCGGCGCTCAAGCCCGGCGGGCACAAGGCGTCCACCGCAGAGATGGAGAAGTACAGCGGCATTGCAACGTGGAAAGGGCTGGGCTTTGTCAGCACGGACATAGGCCGAAGCATGAGATCACAGATCATGCACACTGAAAGCTGGGTCGACTCAGTCACCGACAAGACGATGATACTTGCGGAGAAAGGCGACAGTGTGACATGGTCCGCGCTCTGGCGAGCCTGCAAGCTGGAGACGCAGGAGAAAACTAAACTGCGCGGCGAGGAGCTGAACAAGGCAACGGCGGACAGGTTCCAGGAGGTCGTATACCAGACGCAGGTGGTCGACGCGACCATGACGCGCAGCCAAGCGATGCGCTCGCAAGGAACGATGGAGGCAATCACTACATCGTTCATGGCAGAGCCGACGCTGAGCTATAACCTCATGCTGGACGCGTACGCAGAGTATCAGGCGGAAGCGAGACGCACCGGCAACAAGGCCGCAGCATTGCAGCACAGCAAGGGAAAGCTTGCAAAGACCATAGCCATATATGCGGCGTCAGGGGCGGCTACGCTGATAGCCTCATCGTTCTGGGACGCATGGCGCGACGATGATGATTACGAAACATTCCTCCAGAAGTGGACACAGGCGTTCTTCGGCGAGGCGGAAGACAAGTGGTATGAGAAGCCGCTGCTTCAGGAGCTGTTCCTGCTGAACAAGCTGCCGGGAGTAAAGGACATCATATCCATAATCACCGGGGACGACGTCAGCCGCATGGATCTGGAAGGCGCAAAGAATCTCATCAAAGCAGCGCGCATTATGGAAGAGTGCCTGAAGCTTGCGACCGGAAAGCTTGAGGAGCAGGACACGCAGTACGGGAACATGACCGGCTATGGCAAACTCGCAAACATCCTCAAGGGCGTATCACAGTTCACCGGCCTGCCACTGTACAACTTCACCCGCGACATGGCGGCAATCTGGAACACGACACTTTCCAATGTGACGGGCGTGAAGCTCACAGTGTATAAGCCGAACAGCAAGCGCGAGATCAAGAACGCATACGTCAACGGGCTTATGACCGATGAACAGGCAATGGATGAACTCGTGAAGCAGGGCGCGGCAGACGATGCAGATCAGGCGTTCTGGATCATCAACGACTGGAACGGCGACGGGAGCAGCAGCGATAAGATGTCAGAGATATACGACGCTGTGCGAGCGGGCGACACCGGGACATACAAAGCACTGGTCAAGGAGCTGACGGAACACGGCGTGTTTGAAACTAAGATACAGAACGACGTGAAGAACCAGATACGCGACTGGTACCAAGGCGGAGACACAACACAGGCGACGATCTCTAAACAGGACGCGCTTGACCTGCTCCAAAAGTACGGCGGCAAGGCGGAGAAGGCGGCGGATACTCTGGTAGAACAGTGGACGTGCGAGAAGGTAACGGGTATATCGTACTGGAATATCGGCGACGAATATATCAACGGCAATATCAGCGAAGCCCGGGCGCTTGAGCTTCAGGCAAAGTACGGCTACGGAGATGTGACGAAGCAGATGCCGGCGGAGATCGCAAGCAATAAGGAAGCGGCACACGACAAACTGATGCAGTGGAAGCTTGAAAAAGAGACCGGTATCTCGGCAGGCGGCGACAGCTTCACGGGTATCAGGGAGGCGTACAACGCGGGCAAGATCAGCAAGCAGGAAGTGTACGACTACCGCATCAAGTACGCAGGAGATACACCGGAGCAGGCAGCAAACACTGCATACCGCTATGAGTGGATCGGCGGCGACACGCGGATGAACTCTGTCACCGGCAATCAAGCTCATCGTTATGACGACTATGTTGCGGCAAGCGGCATTAGCAAGATCGACTACTGGAACGCCATTGACGGTCACGGAGCAAGCAGCTTCCCGGCAGACCTTGTTGAAGGGAGCAAGACGCGCTATGTAAAGAATAGTAAGCGAGACAAGATATGGGATTACGTAGACAGTCTTGACCTTACGCCGAAGCAGAAGGACGCACTGGCCACAGCCTACGCATACGACGTGAACGCAGACGTAAAATCCACATCGGCATACTTCGACTTCAAAGACGCGCCGTGGAACAATTGACCAACAGCGGAATCTCCCCGAAAAGTTTTCGGGGAGATTTTAATTTTCCTACAAAAAGTGCCGTAGAGAAAAACGAGCGGGCTTGTTTATAATAATGGCAGGATGACAAAGGCGGTCGCTCCGCCGGGCACGAGCCGAAACAAAGCAGAAAATTATGGAGGCATCCGCATGAAAAAACTTTATTGGCTCCAGTTCTTCGCCGAGGGAGGCGCACCCGCGGGAGAAGGAGACGGCGGAGCCGCAGCGGGCGAAACCGGATCACCTGCCGCCGCCGGGCAGGAAAGTGAACAGAGCACTCTGGAGAAGCTGGGTGTGCCCAAAGACAAGGCAGCAAAATTCGCAGCGTCGATGAAGCGCCGCGGGATGGAGTCGAAGGGACAGACGCAGACCGTCGCCCCGGTGACATCCTCGGATGCTCCCGACAGCGGGGCCGCGCCCGCGCAGCCTAAGTCCACATGGGACGACATACTCAAAGACCCAGACTACAAGAAGGCGTTTGACGAACAGGTGCAGGGCATCATACAGAAGCGTTTCAGATCAACGATGGAGCGGGAGCAGAGATACGACGAACTGAACCCGGCGCTTGAGATGCTGGCCAAGAAGTACGGCAAGGACATCGGCGACTTCAAGGGGCTGGCACAGGCCATAGTTGACGACGACAGTTTGTATGAAGCAAAGGCTGCGACTATGGGCGTAGACGTCAAGACTGCAAAGGAACTGACGCAGAACGAGATCGAGCTGACCAAGCTCCGCGACTTCAGGGAAAACAACATCAGGGCACAGCAGGCCCGTGACCACATGGACAGGCTGAACGCGCAGGCAAACGAGCTTCGCGCAGAGTTCCCGGACTTTAGCCTTGAGCGCGAAATGCAGAATGATACCTTCGTGAGACTGACCGCACCGAACTCCGGACTGTCGGTCAAGGATGCGTTCTACGCGATCCACCACAAGGAGATCGAAGCAGCAAGACAGCAGAAGCTCACACAGCAGGCCATGGCCGCTGCTACGGCGTCTGTACGCGCGGGGCAGAGCAGACCCAAGGAGAACGGAAGCACTACCCCGGCGACGATCACACGCGTCCCTCCGGCGCAGAGAAGCAAAGCAGAAAGAGAAGAATTAAAACGCCGCATCAATGCTGCGGCGGCGAACGGGAAGAAGCTGCCGATAGACTTCTGACTTCTTCCCGACAGTAAGGAAGGAGAACAACATGAATAACATTGATTGGCTTCAGTACTTCGCAGACGCGGGTACTGTCGTAAATGCAACCGGCAACTACGTTAACGCATATGACGGCCAGACCGAGGCGTTCAGCGGCAAGAACGACCTGAGCGCGGAGCTCAAGGCGTTCTATGACACGGAGCTGCTGGAGAACGCGCGCACCGAACTGTTCTATGCACAGTTCGCAAAGCGTCAGCCGCTGCCCGCAAACCACAAGGGCAGCGTCGAGTGGCGCAAGTGGAACACCTTCGCGAAGGCGTCCAAGCTCACCGAGGGCGTTATCCCCACCGGCCAGAAGTTCGGCCTGTCCAAGATCACCGGATCGATAGACCAGTACGGTACATACACCTCGATCACCGATAAGCTGGAGCTGCGCGCTTACGATGATATCATTCTCGGCGCGACCGAGGAGATGGGCGCGTCGGCTGCCGAGACTCAGGAGACCCTCATCCGTGACGCGCTGCTTGTCGGCACCAACGTCATGTACTGCGACAACATCGACAAGGACACCGGCAAGGTAATCAGCACGCCCACCAGCTGTGCGACTATGGGAGCGGGCGGCAGCACTGCCGGTACCAGCGGCGCCGCGACTCCGCACGGCTGGGCACTGCTGACCGCAGCGATGATTAACAAGGCCGTGACCATCATGAAGAAGAACCGCGTGCCCAAGATCAACGGCTTTTACTACGCGGTCATTCATCCGTCTGTTGCACATGACCTGAGACAGGACGAGGGCTGGATCGAGGCGCACAAGTATGCCGCTCCCGAGGAGCTTTTCAACGGCGAGATCGGCGAACTGCACGGCGTGCGCTTCATCGAGAACACCTTTGCTCCCATACTCGGCAAGCAGGGTACGCAGGCTGCACAGGATGATGCGTATGTCAACCAGGAAAGAGGCCGCACCTATGCGACGTATTTCTTCGGCAAGGACAGCTTCGGCATCATCGACCCCGAGGGCGGCGCACTGGAGATGATTGTCCACGACAAGAGCGAGATCGGCGGCCCGCTGAACCAGTTCAGCACCATCGGCTACAAGTTCGAGACCAACGGCGCGACCATCCTTTACCCGGAGCGTCTGCTCCGCGTGATGAGCGTATCAAGCTTCAGCGCAACCGACGAAGTTAACTAAGCAACGGAGGGGGCACGCAGAAGCGAAGCCCCCTCTCTTCTGACGGAAGGAGAATTACAATGGCTAAGGTAAACAAAGTAAAAATCAAAATCCCCAAGCTCAGCTCGACCGACGACCCAAATTTCCTTATTGCGGTAAACGGCGTGAACTACCTTATCCCGAAGGGGAAAGAGGTAGAGGTGCCGGACTTCGTGAAGGAGGAATACGAGCGCAGCGAAGCGGCGCGCGAGGCGTTCTATGAAACGGTAGCAACAATGTCCACCAAGGACGGAAAGGAATAAGCGGCAGGCATTACCTGCCGCTTGTTTGGGATTAAGCCATGAAAGCGATGGACATCATCGACCGGCTGGACGGGCTGGAGCCGAACCAGTACAGCCCGGAGCAGAAGCTGCGGTGGCTGTCGATACTGGACGGGAAGATATACGAGGAGGTACTGCGCCCGAGGGAGACGGAGCCCAAGGGCTTCACGGAGTACGTGGACGGCAATGAGGAGCTGCTGGTGCCGTTTCCCTACGGGGATGACGTGTACCTCAACTATCTTCAGGCAATGGTCGCGCTGGAGAACGCGGAGACGCAGCGATACAACAAGCGTTTGCAGTTTTTCAACAACGCCTACGCCGAGTACCAGAACTGGTACAACAGGAACCACAGTATGTCCGCCGTGACGGACGGAGGAGTGCGCAGGCACTTTGTGTTTTAGGAGGGGATAGATATGCCGCTGCTGCCGACACTGGATTATGAATACACAGACAGAGAAGTGACGGACACCTTTGCGGGCTATGACCACAAGCTCAAGATAGGCGCGGGGGAGTTCTACGACACGGAGAACCTGACGAGCGCATACTACCCGCTGCTGGCCGAGAGGAAGAAGCGCGGCCTTGTGAAGCAGCTCACGGCGCCGGGCGGGCTGCTCGGCAAGGAGGAGCTTGCATATGTGGATAACGGGACGCTTTATTATAACGGCGAGCCGACGGCGCTGACAGGGCTCACGGCGGGGGAAAAGCAGCTGGTGAGCATGGGGGCATACATTTGCGTGTTCCCGGACAAGAAATACTATAACACCGCCGACGCCGCCGACTACGGGAGCATGGAGGCATATTACACCTCGACCGGCACGGTGAAGTACACGATGTGCCGGGCGGACGGCACGGAGTACGCAAAGCCGACAGTCTCGGCGGCGGCACCCGAGCAGCCGGAGAACGCGGCGCTGTGGATAGATACCTCGCAGGAGAAGCACGTGCTCAAGCAGTGGAGCAGCGCAACGCAGGAGTGGGTATCAGTGCCGACGGTGTACACGAGGATCCAGTTCATATCCAGTGGCGAGCTGCCGGGGCTCTTCAGCGTATACGACGGGGTGGAGATATCCGGGGCGGGCGTTGAGGATGTGAACGGGACGAAGGTCATATACGCCCTTGGCGGAAGTGAGACGGCGCTGGACTACATAGTAGTGACGGGACTGCTCGAAGCGGCGTATGAGCAGACGACGGGCACGGTCAGCATAAAGCGCACGGTGCCGCAGATGGACTACATATGCGAGAGCCAGAACAGACTCTGGGGCTGCTACTACGGAAACGACGGGGAGCAGAGCCTCAACGAAATATACTGCTGTGCGCTCGGCGACTTCAAGAACTGGCGGCAGTACATGGGACTGAGCACGGACTCATGGACGGCCTCGGTCGGATCTGACGGGCCGTGGACAGGCGCGGTGAATTACCTTGGCTACCCCACCTTCTTCAAGGAGGACAGGATACACCGCGTGTCCATATCCGCATACGGTGCGCACCAGATAAACGAGACGGCCTGCCGCGGCGTGCAGAAAGGCAGCGGGAAGAGCCTTGTTGTCGTGAACGAGACGCTGCTGTATAAATCCCGGTCGGATATATGCGCGTATCAGGGAGGCTTCCCAAGCGGCATATCCGACGCGCTGGGCGAGGAACTGTACTCCGACGCCGTGGCCGGGGCAATACGCGACAGGTACTACATATCCATGAAGGACAGCAAGGGAGAGCCGCAGCTCTTCGTATACGACATGGGGAAGCGCCTGTGGATGCGCGAGGACAGATTCAAGGCGGACAGCTTCGCGCGAGTGGGCGATGAGCTGTACGCGATCTCGGGCAAGTTTCTCTATGCGCTCCAGGGCACGGCGGGGGAACCGGAGCCGTTTGTCAGCTGGAGAGCGGAGACGGGGATACTGTACTACCAGTACCCGGACAAGAAATACGTCTCGCGCTTCAACATACGCGCGCAGATGGAGGAGGGAGCGGAGATGGACGTATACATCCAGTACGACTCCTCGGGCGTATGGGAGCGCAAGGGCAGGATAAAGCTCAAGGGGACGAACACGGTGACGGTGCCCATAAGGCCGCGGCGCTGCGACCACATGAGGATCAGGCTCGAGGGCAAGGGGATGTTCCGGCTGTTCTCCGTGGCAAAGATAATATCTTTCGGGAGTGATATGTGATGGAAGTATTTGAATACCCCCCGATACTCACGGGGAGCGTTGAGGAGCAGCTGGCGCAGCTGCGGGATTATCTGGTGCGCCTGACGCAGAAGCTCAACGAGAGACAGGAGGGCGGATCGGCATGATGGAGTTTTATGTGAGCGGCCAGAGCCTGAAGATGTTCACGCCGGTAATAGCGGCGGACAGCCTGAAGTACCTGACGGCGCAGTTCCATTTCACGGATAATGATTGGGACGGCTACACGCGCTGGGCGCACTTCCGCAAGGGAGAGACGGTATACGACATAGAGCTTGATGAGAATGACCGCATCACCGAGGAGGATGCGCTGAACCTCACAATAGGCGAATGGGAGATATACCTGACGGGCACAAAGGACACGGCGAGGCTGACGACAGTCGTGGTCGTGCTGACGGTGAAGGAGAGCGGACTTGTGGACGCGCCGCTGCACGTGCTGCCGCAGAGCGTGGCGGAGCAGATAGACGCGAAGGCCGCGCAGGCGCTTCTGACGGCGCAGGCGGTAAAGGCTGCGGCGGACGCCGGGAAGTTCAACGGACGCGACGGCAAGAGCTTCGAGATAAAGGGCTACTACGCTTCGGTCACTGCACTGGAGGCGGGAGTGCCGAAGCCTGCACCGGGCGATGCATACTGCGTGGGAAGTACCGCGCCGTATGACGTGTATATCTACGACGGAGTAAGCGGCGAGTGGATCAACAACGGCACGATACAGGGCGCGAAAGGCGACACAGGCGCGGCAGGCACGACCTTTACCCCGCACCTTGACGGCAATGGAAATCTGAGCTGGACGAACGACGGCGGATTAGATAACCCAGAGACGCAGAACATACGCGGCGCTAAGGGAGACAAGGGCGAGACGGGAGCCGCAGGCAAGAGCGCATACGCCGCGGCGGTCGAGGCCGGGTACACAGGGACGGAGGCGACGTTCTATGCGGCGCTGACGGCGATGCCCTACCACAACGCGCGGCACCTGCCTGACGGGGCAGACCCGATAACGGTAAAGGCGGGGAACATTGAAGCCTCGGCAGTTGAGACGGCGAAGTTGAAGGATAAGGCCGTGACGATGGCGAAGCTTGCAGACCATGCGGTATCGGTCGATTACACGGTAACGCTCGACACAACGTGGAGCGGTGACGCTGCCCCGTACACCAAGGAGCAGACGATAAACGGCATTCTGGCAGCAGATGCGCCGCTCATTGACCTCGCACCGTCGGCGACCTTCGCGGATGCGGAAAAGCAGGCGGACGCATGGGCGCTCATTTACCGCGCGGTGACAGCGGCGAACAAGATAACGTTCTACGCCAAGGCAAAGCCGACAGTCTCGATACCGTTGCAGATACGCTGCATAAGAAAGTGAGGGGAAAGGAATGGGCGAAGCATTCATAACACGCCGGGGCGGGGGAACACCCTACGCGGCCATCGGAGTGACATACCCCTCGGGGAGCGTCTGCACCTGCACGAACGGCACACTGACGCTGACGGCGAAAGACACGAGCGGCAAGGCGATATTCGTTATCCCCTCCGCCGGGACGTGGACGGTCACGGCGGTCAGCGGCAGCAAGAGCACGAGCAAAACGGTATCAATCACCGCCGAGGGGCAGGTCGAGACTGTAACGCTGATGTTTGAAACGATACTCTGGGAAGCAGGCTCTGATCAGAACACGTCCTTAACGGGCGGTTTTGGAACGAATAACACTTCTTATGCCTCTTATGTCACAGTGGGGGACAGTACTGTGACCATAACCGGCAACAGGACATATTTCGGTGAGGGCAGTGACAATTGGTCATACAGCGGCAACTTCTACACCAAGAAGAAAGTGACCAAAGGTGAGTTCAAGTATTTCTGCGCAAATATCATAACGAATACTGGCAAGCAAACAGGCAATAAAGCGTGGCTTTACGCGGCAGATCAGTATAATTTTACTGAGGACAATACGATTGCGAGGCTTGAAATTCCAGTTGCCACCGGCAAAACGGGCGTATTCAGGATGCCACTTACTGGGGTAACTTCTGCTGTTCTCGGCATCCGAGTCTATGGTTATATGGACGAGCAAACGATCGTCACGGATAAGATTTGGCTTGAATAAGGAGGGGTAACATGAAAATCTACATCGACACAAATGACGGATTCAAGTGTTATACCACCGATACTGGCGGCTTGCTCGAATATGAAGAATCATTTTTTGATGGCAAATGCTCTGCGTTTATAGAAAGCTATCGGTGCAAGCCTGTTGGGTATGAGTGGATAACTGAAAACGGTGAAGTTATTCAAGCTGATTGCAAGCTTGTAGCTCCGTGGAAGGACTTGGGCGACGCTTATGCAGCGCAGGCGGCATATGTGACAGAACAGAATGCACAGTACGAAGCGGCATTGACCGCCATCGAAAACGCGTTGGAGGTAACGACATGACCATTGAAGAGAGAGCAGAACGGTGTTTGACTCGTATCACTGAGATCAAGCAGGGTGGTAGCTCTGCTGAAGTTGAGGACATGCGCGCCGCACTTGACTTGCTGGGCGTGGTGAATGAGGAGGAGACGGCATGAGTTATCTTAGCAGCGCACAGAAGCTCCGCGCGGCTATTAACGGCGCGGGAGCGATGCTGACGGACGAACAAGCGCTGACTGTTCCTATCATCTTTCCTGCGTGGCGCGGCGATGGCATAAGTTATGCCGCAGGCGACAGAGTAATGTACGGCGGCGTACTTTATAAATGCCTGCAAGCTCACACATCGCAGAGCACATGGACACCCACGGATGCACCGTCACTCTGGGCTAAGGTGCTGATACCCACGCCGGGTGAGATACCCGAATGGGAGCAGCCCAGCAGCACGAATCCATATGCCAAGGGCGACAAGGTCAAGCACAACGGAAAGATATGGATATCCAGCATTGACGGGAACGTATGGGAGCCCGGTGTATACGGTTGGACGGAGGTGACGAGTGATGCCTGATGATGAGAAAACCGCCAGCGGCTTGCTGACGGAAGATGCCCGGGAGAGCGTAGACCCGACAGGGTGGCTGCTCTTAAGATTTACGACAGTGACATGAGGAGGAAAACAATGTCAAACGAAAAATTCATTGAAAAAGCGAAAGCGTATGTTGCCGACTATGCGGCCAAGCACTGCGACAAAACAGATAAGATTCCAGACTTCGAGGTATTCGTAGTGTGGAACGCGTTTATTCTCGGGAACATCAAGGCGCTCCTCTCTACTACCCTCTTTGACGGTATGTACTATGAGGTAACATACAACGCAGTGAGGAATGAGATTTACTTCGACGCGTACAAGAAGATCGAGAACCGCTGCGTTCCTGTGGAGTAAAGACTATGGGAGTTATTGACAATGCCGTGACCCGCGCGCTGGAGATAGCAGCAGATGATACCCACGGCTACGATCAGACCAACCGCTGGGGGCCTGACTACGATTGCAGCAGCCTTGTTATCTCCGTATTCAGAAAAGCCGGAGTTCCGCTCAGCTGCACTTACACGGGCAACATGCGCGGGGACATGCTGAGGCATGGCTTCGAGGATGTGACCGGCAGCGTCGACCTCGCGACCGGCGCGGGGCTTGAGCGTGGGGATGTGCTCTTAAACCACGTTCATCATACCGCCCTGTATATCGGCGGCGGGCAGCTTGTGCAGGCGAGCATCAACGAGTTCGGCACTACGACTGGAGGGCAGACCGGCGACCAGACCGGGCGCGAGATATACACGCGCGGGTACTATAACTATCCGTGGGACTGCGTACTGCGCTATACCGGGGCAGAACCGGACACGGTGCCGGCCACAAAGAAACCGACGCAGTTCGTCACCGTCGAGCTGCCCATGCTGGAGGACGGACAGACGGGCGTAGTCGTCGCCATGCTTCAGGCAGCGCTGAAGTACCTCGGCTATGATCCTAAGTGGATCGACGGCGAGTTCGGAACCAGAACGCGCAACATGCTCATGGCCTATCAGGCGGAGCACGGCCTTGAAGCTGACGGCATCTGTGGGAAAGACACGTACAAGAGTTTGATAGGAGGTGAGCGGAAATGACCAAGATACTGAGATACTGATATGAACCGGCAGGGAAAAGTAACTATACGCGCGAAGAATCTTAACTTTAATCAAAACAAAGGAGAAACAAAAATGAATGCACCTGACAAAGCCTTGCAGTTCAAGGCATGGATCGTCGCAGCTATCGCCTTCCTCACAGCATTGTGGGGTTGGGTCGGCTGGGCGGTAATCATCTGGATCGCCTGTATAGTCCTCGACTATGCTACGGGAACCTGGGCCGCGAAGAGCGCCGGGGACTGGTCGTCCGCCGTAGCAAGAGCGGGACTGTGGCACAAGCTGGGCGAGATTGTCGCCGTGCTTGTGGCGGCGCTCTGCGATATAGCAATTAGTGTAATTATCAACGGAGCCGGCATAGATATCGGCATAACATTCGGGACGCTCATCACGCCGGTCGTGCTGCTCTGGTACATAATCACAGAGCTGGGCAGCATAATTGAGAACGCTGGTAAGCTCGGCGCGCCTATCCCGGAATGGCTCAAAAAATGGCTCAGGAATTACAAAGACAAAATAGATTCAGATCATGAGCCGCCTGTTGAAATAATCAAGGTCGACGAGACCCAGAACGAATAAGCAATACGCGCCGGGTACACCCGGCGCGAAGCAAAGGGAGTGCTGTCATGGAATATTACAGTGTGGCAAAAGGAAAGCTGCCTGAAGAACTGGCAGCCCTGATGCTCAATGAAAGAGTCGCGGCAATAAAGCAGGCGGGCTTGGGAAAGCTTGACGAACAGATCGCCATGCAGTATTTCATAGAACGCCTGCCGCACTCCGACGTCGCCGCGATAGTCGGCAGAGATCGCTCGACGGTTTCCCGTCGACTAAAGGAGATCACACCGCAGATAAAACATGCGGCGGCGTCACTCACAAAGATACCGCAGTAATGCACATACGCACACACAAACACCGCGAGGATGCACCCCGCGGTGTTTCCTTTTTGAGATAATGTAAACAGAAACAGACCGGAGCGCTACGGCCTGTGAACATTATTTCAAGAAGGAGGAGACACAAATGGAATATGCAAGCAAAGCTACAGCTGACGCCGGCCTGACCACCGGCATCATAGGCACGGCGCTTGGCGCGCTCAACTCCGGCATCTTCAACGGCGGCCTCGGCAACCTCTTCGGCGGCAATGCCTCCGCAGCCGATCTCTCAGGCATGGCAACCGGAGCGGCTCTTGCTGCTGCTCTTGGAGCGGGCGGACGCTGCAGTGAGGACAAGACAGTCAACCGTTATGAGCTGAGCCTTCAGCAGAAGCTCGCCGAGAAGGACGCACAGATCGCACTGCGCGACGCCAACACGTACGGCGACCAGAAGATGCTGGAGATGTACAAGTACATCGACGGCCAGCTCAAGGACATCCGCGGCGCACTCTGCGCACAGTCTGTTCACAACCAGAAGACGGAGGACAGCTTCACTGTCGCGATGAAGGACCTTGCGGCTGTCAAGGCAGAGCTGCTTAAGGAGATCCAGATAGAAGCGGAGCGCAGATGCTGCGGCGACAACTCCATTGTCACCTATGTAAACGCTACGTTCTATCCGAAGCAGGTAGCGGACGTCACCACCGGCACCACGACCACGGCGCAGACTCTCTACAATCCGCTGCCCAACTGCGGCAAGAACTGACGAGCCATAGCAAACCGGGGGAGGCGCATGCCTCCCCTGCTGTGTATGAGAAAGGATTTTAAAACATGGTCAGTATAGACAGAGTGCAGTCTGGCGTTTCACGGTACCTCGACAATGAAGTTGTGCCGAAAATGTCCGGAGCGAATAGGTGGATCTTCTCTGCTGCTGCGGCTGCGTATGTGGCGGAGGCCCCGAAGCTTGTGAAGAAGCTGAATGAGAACAAAGCACTCGCGGCGCTGAACCTCGTAGATGAGGCAGGCAACGTGGATGTTGAAAAGATATATCAGTATATCAAACCTGCTGCTGAGAAAGGACCAGCGCCAATCACGCTGCCTATCATCGGGACGCTGACATTTACGGCGGCAGATGTGGACAGTCTGTATGCCTATATCATGCAGAGCTGAGAAAGGAAAGCAAGATGGACAAAGAACACATATCTGATTACAAAGCCCGGCTTGAAAAAGAACTGGCTGAATTTATGGAGATGCCCATAACCGAGGGTTCCGCTGAGGCGGTAAAGAGTATGATAGAGTGTCTGGATGCTGTCGAGCATCTGGAGCACTGCGGACATCATTCCGCTGCGCTGACGCATGAAGACATTATGCGCTGGTACTCCGAGATGCAGAACGATGACGGCACGACCGGCGGGCATTGGACGCTTGACCAGACTAACGCCGTCGCTGCTGCTATGGACGTGAGGTTCGAGCACATATCTGCCTGGTGCTGGAACGCGACCATGAACATGATGTACTCCGACTACTACAATACCGCGATGAAATTCGGCGTATGTACGCCGGAATTTTTCGGAGAGCTTGCAAAAGAATTTCTGTTCGACAAGGACGGCCCCGAACCGAAAGAAAAGCTGGCGGCGTACTACCGCGGCATCGTAGAGCGTTAGTAAATCCGTTAGTAAAAATGCACGTTAAGATAGTGCTGACGGCGTCGGAAAAGCGATGAACACAACGCGAAAGTGAGCGGAACGAAAAACCGCAATCCATTGGTATAAAAGGAAAAGTCCGAAGTTTCAATGACTTCGGACTTTCTTTGATATGGTCGGAGTGGGGAGATTTGAACTCGGGAAGAAATCGCTATACCGACTGAAAACACAGGGACAAATTTACGCGTTAGTAATTTCGTTAGTAAAAATGCCGTTATAGAACTTCGCCATGTCATTCTGGCTGTTCTTAATGTCGAGCTTCGAGACGTGCGTATATATCTTTCGCATGGTCTTTGAGTCTGCCCATCCGCCTATCTCCATCGATACCGGCTCGGGTATTCGCAGGTGCGCGGAAAGACTGGCGAACGAATGACGTAAGCCGTGCGTCCCAACCTTTGGCAGATCGTTTGCCTCACATATACGGTTGATCTGATTGCGGAGAGTGTTGGGGGCAACATTGACCACGCGCCCGGTCTTATCCTCGACGGCTTTCAGCGCGTTGAACAATTGATCCATCATTATCGGAACATCCCGCCGGGATGTTTTATTTTTATTCTGCTTCTTGACAACGAGCTTGTTATCCTGATTGTACACCATTGCACCGCGAACATGAACCACGCGATTCACGAGGTCTATATTTTCCCATGTAAGCGCCATGATCTCAGAGCGGCGCAATGAGGAGAGGGCAAGCAATGCACCTATCTCACAAGGCTGCCCGGCAATGTGCTTGCAAAACTCCGTGATCTGCGTCGGCATGAGCCACGCGCGTTCATCGCTGACGACCTGCGCGGTGGTGATATCAAGGCGCTGCCCGGTGACAGACTCAATTACAGTGTTTACAAAAGCCCAAGCATTGTGCACGGTCTTTGAGGATTTGGTTTTAGTCTCAGCGTTGACAGCGGCCTGCGCAACAGTGGGAGTGATCTTCGACACGTCCATGTTCATCAGCTCTGCAAAGCGGTTGTGCTGATAGCCCCGGTATGTGCGCACAGTCTCTGGCGACAGCACGGCGTCTTTCTGCTCAATGTATCTGTCGATGGCTTTAGTCAGAGTTATCACTTCAACCTTTGCCTTTGCTTCAAGGAAACCGGCGCGGATCGCGGTGGCCTTGGCGATGCAGAGCGCCGCCGTCGCTTCGGTGACGCTCTGCCCCTCCTCGCGCAGCTGGATGTTCCAGCTGCCGGACTTGAGCTGCCGGGGCTTGGGGACCTTGATAACATCCTTCTTCTTGCGCTCCCGGAGCTGCTTAGTGCCGCACCACTTGCAGTAGATGGAGTCATTATCAATGGAGCGGGAACAGCTTTTGCACTTCAAATCAATTACCTCCTGCAAGTGTGGTAAAGCCACTATACACTTTCCTATGTGCGTCTGTCAATTACAAAATAATAAAGTTATAAATATTCCGACAAGAATTGACAAAAAAGGATTGAATTATTTGCAGAACGGTATATATATATATATATAGGTGACAAACAATATCATAAACAAACGGGGAAACATGAACGGAGAGAGGAGGGGGAAAAGTGTACAGGCTTACTTGCCCGTGGAGCTGCATGCTATGCTGCTGCCGCGGTTACTGTCCGGCGTATATCCGGTTCATCCGCAAGAAGCACCTGAAGAATCTACCACAATGACAGGAGGAGAACACTATGCTTCGAGAGATCATTGAAGCAAAGCTGGATCAAGCCACAGAGGAACAGCTGCGATACATAGTGCTCCTGCTGGACAACATGATCCCGAGCTGAACAAAGCAGAAAAGAAACCACCCGATACCAATCATTAGGTATCGGGTGGTTTCTTTTCTGCAATACTTTTAGCGAGCGGGCGCAACTCTTCTATGAGCATATCCCAGAACTCAGGCCGGGTATTCGCCATGAACTCTATTATGTCCTCCTCGAACTCGCTGCGCTGATTGCCGAGAAGCTGCCCCATGTACGCAGAGATAGCATCCTTACGGGAGCGGGGCCGGAACATCTCGCCCTCACCATGACGCAGCCATACCTCGTCCACACCAAACTCCCGGCAGATATCCGAGATCGTGCGGTCGCTGGGCATGCCCTCGACTACCATCTTGGAAACATATTGCTGAGTTACGTTTATGCGCTTAGCAAATGCGGTCTTTGAAAGCCCGGAAGCAGAGACAACTTTACCGAGTCGTTCATTTATTGTGCTCACAAACTCACCTCCTCATTGCAGATGGTAACACGCGCGATAGTCTTTGTCAAGAAAAAAGACAACCAAGTTGTGAGAAAAGTGTTGACATCACAAATGAGACGTGATAATATACAACCAAGATGTGAAACAATATCACGCAGTTAACCATTTAAAAAGTCCGTTGATAGTAAATTCTAATCTTTATCTTTCGGGTGACCTATCTTGTAACCAACGATCACGAACAGAGAAGCGGTCGTAAAAATAATGGTTACTATATCGGGCAACGCAGCGAGTATGAGAAACACGGCAACAAGTGCCAGCACAAATTTCCAATATTTGACCGGCACTCCGCGCTTTGCCTCCAGCTTGTCGCAAATGAATTGCATGTTGATGAGTAATGTGTAGCCGAGGATTACATAGCAAATGTCAACAAGTTTGTCCATGAGTAAACCAACCTTTCAAAAAATATAGGGGGAGCGAAATGGAATATATAAACGCACCGAAGATGCCGCAGGAACTGTGGCACGACGGTGAAACTGACAGACCGGACAACACAGCGCGGCAGCGAGCGGCACAGGCGCTGTGGGATGAGGTCGTGATGCGCGGCACTCCGCCCGAAGAAATCAGAGCGGCGTTCAGAACGGTATGCGAGTATCTGCTTATTCCGTATATCTTTGAATGAGCTTGTCGAGAGCTGAACGAGCGCACTTGCTGCACTCAACACATGGGCGGTAGTTATCACAATAGTTTGCCACGGGCTGCAAATGTTCGTTTGCATAAAAATAAAAATCGGTTTCAGCGCCGTAGTTCAATGCGCAGCGGACTTTAACAGACAGGTATCTGTTCAGCATAGTAACCAACCTTTCAAAAAATATAGGGGGAACGGGGAAATGAGCATAGTGTTTCTGAAGTTCTTTGCCACCAGCGGGCAAGCGCTGATAGACGCGGGAGTGGGGACGGCGATGCAGTTCCTGATTGTGTGGGCGCTGTTTAGTATAGCTGATGCGCTGTGGTTAAAGACGGTGATCGAGCTACTTAAGGAGACCGGATACAAACCCCGTGCCGTATTCAAGCAGCATCCCACCGACGATGGAGACGATAGAGATAACAAGATCAAGAATACGAAACGTGCGATCCTCTTTATAGCGGCGTTCCTCTTTGGAACTATTCTCGTCAAGCTCATTAAGCTTTTCCTCTAAGACGAGGCGGTACTCCCGCCCCGCGCTGGTGAGGGAGTAAGCGCTGCCGTCGAAGAAAAGATAGCCCTCGGCAATGAGATTGCGGATAACGGCGTCGACATCGAGCGGGACGCCGCCAACCTCACGCATGAGCGACAGACGGGGAACAGACCTGCAGCGATAGACCACATCAAGCAGCGAAAGCCGCAGAGAGTCAAAGCTTTTCATAGCAACCAACCTTTCAAATACTGTGTGTATGTTCTGGTAGGGTAGGACAGTGAAAGCCGGAGGCGCTGTAACGTTCATCCGACTTCCACTGCACAGGCTCCCGGTCAGCCGCAAGCGTTTCCGCTACGCACTTTTACGGTGCTGCATCACAGCGCCGATGGGACGCGTCCCCACACGGAAGCGCTACCTGTTACAGCAGGTGCTTAGGCCGGCCCCGATCTTTCAGTGTGCGAGCTTCACGGGCTGAAATCCCCCGTGAACTGAGAGCGGTTTAGGGAGCAACAGGAACGGTGACATGAGGGAGCTGACCATGGCTTCCATATATATCACCTCCTCCCGCCCCGGGGCAATCCTATCCTATCACAACATGCACACAGAACACAAGAAAAACAATAGCATACGCCGAAGGAGGAACAAACATGAACGAGTATAAGGAAATAGTCGGCACAGTGTCATGGGCGGACACGGGCGAGACCATGACATTCACGGATGCGAACGAGTATCTGGAGTGCATCAAAGAGAACATAGAGTACATGGGAATAATCGGGTTCAAGTTCAGGACACTGACGAGAGACCCGGCGGTGCGCAAAGCAGTAGACGACATTCTCTACGGCGAAGCAGGAGAGGAGAACCCGCACACGATCGAGTACTACGAAGGAGGTGACAACGCATGAGCGAAGCAGAACAGGTCAAGGCACAGGAGCTGGCCGATCTTTGCAAGGCAATCCCGGCAGGAGATCAGGACTACATCAAGGGAATCATGGTCGGCCTCACCAAGGCCGCACAGAAATATGAGCAGAAGGAGGAGCAGAAGCAGTGAGTGACCTGAGAGTGACGGAGGCGCAGTTCCAGCGGATGGGGCTGCGCGATCTGGAGAAATGCGCGGCAGAGGCGGAGCGCCTCATAACCAAGCGCACGGAAGAAATGTTCGAGCTGGCGGGACTCATAAGGCAGCTCGACAATGAAGCTTTCCAGAGAATCAGCGCCGCGGTCAAGGCGGAGCTTGCGAGAGGAGGCGCAGACGGTGCCGAGAGTAACGTACATACCGACGAAGAAGAAAGAGCCGGAGCCGCCGGTAGTTGACCCCGTCAAGGGGATGTTCCTTGAGCGGCAGAACGCGCTGGATCTTTCAACAAAGCAGATGGCTGTGCTCTGCGGCTACGGAGAAACGCGGTTTCGTGAGATGCTCAAGACCACGCCCACATGGCAATGGAAAGTTGAGACCGTTATGAAACTGGCCAAGGGGCTGGGCATACCGCCCGGCAGGATATTCAAGGAATATGAGGGGAGCGGGATATATGGATAACCCTTTATCATGGCTGACCGTGACGGCGGCAGTCGCGTACCTTATCGGCTGCCTGTTCAGACAGGCGGCGTATGAAATCGAAGAGCGCCACGCAGCGAGCGAGCGCGCGTGGAAGGAGGAAGGACTATGAGCACAGGGACAATATGCCTGCTGATCTCGGCGGGCATCATGATAATCGTGACGGTTTATCTTGACATCGTCGGCGAGCAGGTGGCGGAGATCAAGGAGATCGCGGAGGAGCAGGGCTGGGCAGACCCGGCCAAGGTGCAGGAGCTGGGCGAGCGCCCGCGCAGCCGCGCCGCGCACCGCCGCAGCAGACCGGCGCCGGCGCCGGCAGTGATGGACGCGCAGTACTTCACCATGCCCGACGGTGAGAGAGTGAGGCGCAGATGAACAAGCCCATTTACACCATGACGGACGCAGAGCTCCAGGTCGAGAACGACCGTCTGCGCCGCGAGAATGACCGGCTCTGCAAGGCGCTTGCCGACATGGCCGAGGAGAACGCGGAGCTGCGCGCCAAGTATGACGGCATTGTGTTTGCCATAAAGGCACTCCAGAAAAAGATCAGAGAGGAGGAGAAGAGGCATGCCGGAGGAAGAAAGAGCGGTGCCGGAGCAGGAGCAGGAAAGCTTTAAGCTGCGTTCCTGCAAACGTAAGAACTGTAAGTACCGCGCGGCCAGCCAGAACGCATACGGCGTGTACAACTGCGACTATGCTCTTGTGACCGGTCACACCCGCGCGGCGCAGCACCCCCCGGACAAGCGTCAGCCTGCGGACTGTATGCTGTACGAGCCGCGCACCGGCAAGAAGCCCCGGCGTAAGCCATTTGTGCAGACAGGATGAGCAGCAAGAAAAAGGATGTGTTCCGGCAGTACATAAGCCTCTGCCCCGATCACTACCGGAGATTCGACACCAAGCATTACATACTTACCCACGAAGCAGACAACAGCAGCTGCGCATTTTGCGGACGCGCGGCAGCACAGTACAGTTTCATACCCCGGTACGTGATCCAGCAGCAGCGGCAGCGCAGCGCTCCAGTGCGCAGCCGCGACACGCGGGCACAGTACCGGGGCGACTGGAGGGAACAGATATATGGAAACAACAATGACAGCAGCGAGCGCCCGGAAGAGGATGCCCTGCCCTACTGAAGGAGTAGAACAGGCTACGCTATTCTCCTGGGCGCAGATGCGTACTTACTGGTACCCGGAACTTAACCTAATGTTCCACATCCCGAACGGCGGGAAGCGGAGCAAGGCCGAGGCCGGGCGCTTCCGCGCCGAGGGCGTGAAATCCGGCGTGCCGGACATCTGCCTGCCGGTAGCCCGCGGCGGCTATCACGGCCTATTCATAGAGCTGAAGCGTCAGCACGGGAACTCGACCACAAAGAACCAGAACACATGGCTTGCCGACCTGCGCGAGCAGGGATATGCGACTGCCGTAGCTTACGGCTGGGAGCAGGCCAGCAAGATTATCACAGATTACTTGGAGGGTGAATATGAAAATAAATAAGATTGCCGGTATCTGCAAGCGCGCCGGGATGATCAGACTCTACGATGAGCACACCGGAGATATGCAATGGTGCGGCACGGATGCTGCTATATACCCGCTGTACTCTCTGCCGGTGCTTGACGGCGATAATGTCGGCCCGGTGATGAACTTCTCCGATAAGGAGCTGAAGAACATCGTGGTCGAGCACGTGCGCATTCCTCTGCGCTACGACGTCAACGACACCGCCGAGGGCGAGAAGTATATAGGTGAGCCCATATTCCAATTCCTAATAGGCGGCACTGTATACAATGCATACCATCGCCCGATAGCGGGTGGCGTGTTGTTCGTCAATGCAGGCTACCTCAAGCCGCTGCTCGGCGGCGAGGATGATCCTGAACTGTACCTCCGCGGTAGCGACAGCCTCACGAACGAGTACATAGCTGTGAAGCAGGGACTTATGCTTGCAGCGATTATTGAACCGGAGATAAATCTGCTGAGCGCGAGCCTTATTAACAGCGTCACGGCGTTTGCAACTGCCGTAAACAACGAAATCCACCGCTTGGACGGCATCCCCGACATAGACCCGGAGACGGGCGAGATCGTATGAGCGACCGGCTCACCCACCTATCCTTATTCACCGGTATAGGGGGGCTTGACCTCGCTGCTGAGTGGGCAGGATTCACCACCGTGGGGCAGTGTGAATGGGCTGACTACCAGACCAAGGTACTTGAAAAGCACTGGCCGGATGTGCCGCGGTGGCGAGACATCAGAACCCTGACAAAGGAGAGCTTTTATGAGCGAACAGGATTACGAACAGTTGACGTTATTTCTGGCGGATTCCCATGTCAGCCATTCAGTGTGGCTGGTAAGCAAAAAGGCAAAGGGGACGACCGTTACCTCTGGCCTGAGATGCTCAGAGTTATCCGAGAGCTGCGCCCGCATTGCGTCGTCGGTGAGAACGTACCTGGAATCATCAAGATTGCCGCCGGGCAGGTGGTCAAGG
>ERZ1034973.263-NODE-263-length-37946-cov-14.617508_pt1 | contig 37946 bp, 40 predicted proteins | sample MGYA00520686_ERZ1034973 | MGnify/ENA primary metagenome ERZ1034973 (study PRJEB33766, sample SAMN09781775) | gut metagenome | biome: gut microbiome | host: Homo sapiens | place: Madagascar | study: EMG produced TPA metagenomics assembly of the PRJNA485056 data...
TGTATTTTTATTATTTTATTAATAGATTAAAGTGGATTAATTATAATAAAAAATGATATAAGTTATGTAACTTTTTGTAAAAATGTAGTATTATATATATGTGGAAATTATATTTGGGAAGGCGGTGTTTCTATGACAAAAAAAGAGATTCAGAAAAAACTAGATGAACTTGGAATTGTAAGTATTGAAGCATCTGGAGATTTGTCATCAAATTTAATAACTGACGCTATAAAATCTACTGAAAAATTAATGTCGAATCTTGATCTTTCTAAACTTGCAAAAGAAATTAATAAAGCGGAAAAGGTTTATCACTAATATGAAAACAGAAGCTCCTAGTAATAGCAATAGAAATGTGGAATGGGCTGTAGAAACTTTTAGACCTCTTTTAAAGGATTTACATTTACAAAATATTTCAAAAGATAGTCCAACAATTATAAAAACAGCAGACTTTAGAAATCTTATTGTAAAAGGTATGGGGCGATGCATAATTGCTGTTCAGCGACAAGTAATTTCTGATGGACAGTCTGGTTATTGCACTTTTATCTATAACAAAGAATATAATCTTTATATACTTTCTATTGTTATAGATGAAAATCTTTTTAATAATGATTCTTTGGATTCTAGAACGAAAAGAAAAGCTTTGGGAATTCATGAATTTGTTCATTGTGTTGCAATTTTAATGTCGATTTCATTGTTGGGAACTGGACCGAATCCTTTAATTGAACGTCTAAAATCTATTTTAAATGAGAAATTAACTGTTACAACATCTGATGATTTTACACAACTTTTTAAAGCTTTGGGAACTATTGCAGAAAATAACGACTCTCAAAACATATCATTATTTAGCGATAAACATTTTAGGACAGGATTTGAAGACTTTCCTGATGATTATGCAGACTTGTATCTTAATTTTTTGTTTTCTTATAAACTTTTAAAAGAGATTATAAATTTTGAAAGAATGGAAACATTTAAGAATCTTTTGTTAGCAAAAGATTCCAAAATGCTTGTAAGTTTTTTAAATGATATTTTTAATGAAATAGTTGAAAATAAAGCCCTTGATAGAAATTTCGTAATGCAAAGATTTTGTTATTTTTTACCTAGATTATCTTGTGAATTACTACGAATATAATTACATCCCCCCCTCACTCACACACCACCACCAAAAGCCAATCTACAAGTCATAAATGTTAGTCTTCCAATTGGAGGACTATATGACAAAGAACAATTCTAAAGATAAACCTTATTACACTCAAAGAAACAATCGCTTGAAGCCGAATGGAGCTTGTAATGTTACTGCTATGGTGGCGGCATTGTCGGCGGCTGGTTGGGCGGTGGAAACTCTTGGTACACAAAAATATCCTCAGCCGGAAGATTCTTTGATGGATTTCATTTTAAGTTCAAATGCCTGCCAGAATATGTGGAAGCGGCTTGATCCGTGCGGAAAGTGTCCGCCTAATGAATGGCATCCTGTTCTTGCGTATGGAACAAACCTTTGGTTAGAAAGTTCGGGGCTTTGTTCAAAGAATGTGGTTGAATGGCGAGAGGATATTTTTCTTAGCGATATTATAAAAAATATTGATGCCGGCGGTTCTTGCGTTTGCAGCGGTGTTTTTGTTGCGCAAGGAAAAAAGACGATTGGTCATGTTGTTGCTGTTGTTGGTTATGAAAGTTCTGATGAAGCAACGGATTTTATCATCGATGATTCTTGGGGTGATTATCACACAGAATATGCTAATCATAATGGAAATGATGTAAAAATGCCTCTTGGCGATTTTATGAGGCTTATGCGTCCTTGTGGGTTTGTTCGTAAAATGGGGCATTTTGTTCGTCCTTTTAAAAATGGTAGGTAAAAATGAATGAAAAGAAAAAGTTTTGTTTTTTGGTTGTGTGCATTGTTGTTTTTGCAGTTGTTTTCTTTGTATGCGGAATCTTCTTCCACTCTTGTTTTTCAGGAACTGAAGAAAGAGCTTTTGAGTATGAGAAGCGAAGTGCAGATGTTGAAGAACTTGCAGAGCGAACAGAACAGCGTGCTAGCGAGGTGGCAGAGCAAGTGCGAAACGCTGGAAGTTCAATTAAAAGCGGCATTACAGGAATTGGAGAACTCAAGCAAGAGTACAATAGAATTACAGTCAATGGTGCAGAAATTGCGGCAGGAATTGCAGAGCTTGAAAGCGGAATTTCAAGATGTTTGCAAATTATTGAAAAAACAGAAAAGAAAAACGTTTCTTTGGCGAACGATTGCGATTGTGATGAGCGGTGCTGCATTAACGGAAGGAACGATTCTTTTGTTGAATAAGTGAGGTGATTTTATGGAAACATTCAGAACGGTGGCGGCTGTTGTGGGATTCTGTGTTTCTCTGGTGACGCTTATTGGACTGTTTGTTTCCATTGGTCAGTACAAGCAGAAAATAACGGACGAAGAGGATGATATTTCTGATTTGAACAAGAAATGTGATGAGCTTGAAAAGAAAGTTGAAACAAAGTTTGTTGAACTAAAGAAAAAGGCAGATGCTGATTCAAGGATGTTGCAGGATTTTCAACGAACTTTTGCGGAATTTTCTGGCGAGCTGCGAGCTTCTATGAAGTTTATTCAGGAAGACTTAAAGGACATCAAAAAAGATATGAAGGGGACAAGAAATGCCTAAACGAAATAAGATTGAAATGCAGAATCTTGTGGAACGGATTGTAAAGATGTTCTATGAGGAAAAGAAGTCGCAGCTTGAAATAACGGAAATTCTAAAAAGCGAAGGTTTTGACGTAAGCAAAAGCGGTGTTGGAAGAACTCTTGTTTCTCATGCTTCGCAGATGAAGGCATACCGCAACGCTGCAAAAGAAGCTGTTGAAATTGTTAAGGAGCTAAAAGATTCTCCTGGTCTTGAAATTGCGGAAGCCACAACGCAACTTTTACAGACAAAGCTTTTGCAGGAAGTTAAAAAATTCAGCAGTTTTGAAACTCTTGAAGTAAAGGATGTTCTAAAGGCTGCGAACCAGAATGCCATGACGCAGGCAAGAATTGCAAAAATAAAGCTTGACTATGCAAAAGGCTACAGGCAAGGACTGTTTAAAGCTGCGGATGTTATTGAAGAAGAAGGAAAGAAAGCCGGGCTTTCTGCGGAAACTCTTGCAATAATCAAGGCTAAGATTACAGGTCAGAAGGTTCCAGATGGCGACGCAGATGAAGAATAAAACGGAAGATGACTGCGGTATTTTTTTACCGTATCAAAAAGAATGGATTATTGATGATTCGCCTTTAAAAATCTGTGAAAAAGGCAGACGTACAGGGCTTTCTTGGGCGGAAGCCTACAGAAGTTGTCTTTGTGCGGCTGCCAGTGTTGAAGCTGGCGGAATGAACACTTATTATCTTTCTTATAACAAGACAATGACTCGGCAGTTTATTTCTGATGTGGCTTTTTTTGCAAAGATTTTGAACATTGCAGCTAGCGAAATGGAAGAAACTGTTGTTCAACACGAAGACCGTGACATTACGATGTACAGAATTCTTTTTGATTCAGGATTTGAAGTGGTTGGTATGCCTAGCGATGCGTACAATCTGCGTTCAAAGCAAGGTCGTGTTATTTTAGATGAGGCGGCATTCTGCTCTGACATGGAAGGCGTTGTAAAGGCGGCACAGGCTCTTTTAATCTGGGGCGGTCAGTTTTCTATAATTTCAACGCATAACGGTGAAGACAATCCTTTTAATCTTATGATAAAGGATATTCGTTGTGGAAAACTAAAAAAGTGGAAACTGTTCAGGATAACTTTTAGCGACGCTGTAAAACAAGGTCTTTATAAGAGAATTTGTGAAAAGAACGGTGAAAAGTGGACTTTTGAAAAGGAAGATTCTTTTGTAAAAGACATAGAAGAAATTTATGGCGATAACTTAGATGAAGAATTAAATGCAATTCCACGAGCTAGCGGTGGTCGTTATTTTGGTCGCGGACTTTTAGATTTTTGCACAGCCGGTAATGATGATATTGCAATAAGGCGGCTTGACTGTTCAGACAACTTTTTTAATAAGGCAGAAAGTGTAAAAAATCGTGAAATTGAAAACTTTTTTAAGCAGGAAGTAAAACCTGTTCTGCTTTGCCATGAAGGTTTGATTTTTTTTGGAAATGACTTTGGACGTTCCGGCGACCTTACAACATACTGGATAAACGAAGAGATTGAAAAAACTTCTCTTGCCACAAGAATGATAATTGAAATGAGAAATGTTCCGTTTGAGCAGCAGCAACTTTTTAACGATCTTTTGACTGATTTTTTGGAAGAAAGCAAAAGGCTTGGCGGCGGAGCTTTGGATTCAAGGGGAAACGGTCAGCAGATTGCGGAACACGCTGTTTTGCGACATCCGGGAGCAATTGTTGCGGTTATGGAAACTACTTCTTGGTACGGAAAGTATGGCAGTGAGCTTCATGCACTTATGGAATCGGGAGATTTTACAGTTCCTGACGATGATATTATAAAGGCGGATTTTGGTGTTGTTGTTCTAAAAAATGGTTTTCCTACAATTCCGCAGGTAAGAACAAGCGACCGCGACAACAAGAGTTTTAGGCATGGTGACGGAGCAAGTGCGGCTATGCTTTCGGTTTGTGCCTGGCGAGAATGTGCTGTGAATCCTGCTCCGTGTTTTTATGCTGCCGAAAAGAAAAAAGATTTTTGGTGGCAGATGTTTACATAAAAAGCCTAAAAAGCGTTTGCGTATGATACCGTTCTATTACAGGACGGTATTTTTTTATGTCAAAAAAGAATTCAGTTACAGCACAGGTTATTGATTTAAACTCTTTTCGCTCGATTGCGTCTTATATGGCAGACACGGAAGATTGGCTTATGAGCGTTGGAGAGCGTGAGGAAGTGTTCCAGAAGATGAGAGATGATTCTAGGATTGAATCTCTTTTGCAGGAAAGAAAAATGCGTGTTCTTCAACTTTACGGAAGTTTTACCGCAACCGGCAACAAAAAAGTTGATTTGGCGTGTGAAAAGATTCTTTCGTTCAACACTTTTTACAACCTAAACAATATTTTATTAAATGCCGTGCCTTTTGGAATTGCCGCTTGCGAAGTCAAATGGAAGTTTACTGGCGGTTGGTACGTTCCTTATGATTTTACGCCGATTCCTAGAACAGCCTTGAGTTTTCCGCGTGTTAGTGGAATTGATTTTATGACACCTGTTATAAGTTCGCAGAATATTAAACTTGATGACAGCAGAAAGTTTATAGTCCATAGAAATTGCGATGGTGAACTTTCGCAATGGGGTCGCCCGGTTTTGCGTTCTGCATATATTTTTTGGAAGTTCAAGCAGCTTGGTGTAAGATTTTGGGCAAGCGCGGCAGAGATGGTTGGAGTGCCTTCTATTCTTGCCCTTTTTGACGCAAAGACAGAACCCGAAGCAAAGGAACGTGCGGCACAACTTACAGGTGCTTTAAAAAACTGGGAAAGCGGAAGTTCCGGCGCTTTTGGAAATGTTAAGCAGATTGTGCAGGTTCAAAGCCAGATTAATGACTTTAATACGATTGTTGAAACGTGCGACCGAGAAATTGCCTACGCAATAACGGCTCAAAGCCTTTCTACAAATGAAGGAACTTACGGAACACGTGCACAGAGCGACACTCATATTCAGACTTTTGACACGATTATAAAAGGTGATGCTTATCTTTTGCAGCAGAGCGACCAGCAGCTTGTGCGTGCTTTTGTGGAACTTAATTTTTCTGGCGAACCTGCTCCAAAGTATGATATTGATTCAAGCGACTTTGCCTCTTGGGAAACAATCCGCGATGCGATTAATTTAGGAATACCTGTAAGTCTTTCTGCCCTTTACAATAAAATCCATTTGCCACAACCAGAAAGCGAAAAAGACAGTTTTGTTAAACAACAGCCTTCGTTCGGTTTTAGCGACAATGGAAAAGACAATTTTTTTTTCAGGAAATAGCACGCCCTGAAGTTCAAAAGGAACTGGAAAGAAACCGCAGACTTGACAAAGTTTGTGCCGCAGCATGGCTTTTGATTTCTGAAAGTTACGCTCAAAGAATAAAAGACTACATTAAAGATGTTATAAAAAATAATGATGTAATGAACAGCCAAAAAACTCTTCCAGCTGATTTTGTGGCAATGAGTGCGGCTGCAAAACTTTTTACAAAATCGGCATTAATGGGAATGGACGGCAGCGTGCGGCATTATGAGTTTGAAGAAATTCCTGATATTGAGGACATTGAAAATCTGCCTTTTGCAGAAGCTGTTGAATATTTAAAAAAGCGTTCTGTTCTTTCAAAAGTTGACTACGAAAAACTTTCCGACAAACTGCGATTTAGAGCATTTACTGCCAGCAGAATTGCCGACGGAGATTTGCTTAAAAGAATTAATGCAGAGCTTATAAAAAATGTTGATTCTGGCGATGGCTTAAAGTCTTTTTTGAGCCTGACAAAGGATGAACTTTTAAACAAAGTTGGAATGGGTGCAAATCAGGGCTGGTACTGGGAAACCGTTTATAGAACCAATGTGCAGACGGCTTACAATGTGGGGCGTGCAATGGCTTTTGAACAGGACAAACCACTTGCCTACGAGCTTATAGCTATTGACGATAGTAGAACAACTGACATTTGCCGACCTTATGCCACAAAACGCGTTGTTCTTGCAAGCGATGATCCGTTCTGGAAAACTCACTGGCCACCTTTTCATTTTAATTGCAGAACCACAGTGCGTGCAATCTATGACGAAAGCGAGCTGCCGGAACATTTTGAAAGTGTGCAGGATGTTCCAAGCGCAAAAGGTTTTGGCGAATATCCATTAAACACAGATTCCTGGTGGCAAGAACTTGAAAGCCAAAGTGCAAGAGCAAAAGATTATGGGATCCAGGAGGAGATTCTTGGAGCAAGAAATGTTCTTATAAATAAAAAGGAAATAAAAAAAATAGGTAATATTTTAAAAGGTACGGAAATGACATTTGATGAAGCTGATGGAGGAAGAGTAAACCCATTTTTTGGTCAAAAAAAAGAGTTTTCAGAAAATTGTCAATCTTGTGTAGCAGCATTTGAAGCAAGGTTACGAGGCTTTAGAGTAATGGCAAAAAGTTATGATGATACAAGTGTAGTTTTTAAGCGGCTAGCAAGAAATCCGGCAAGAGCTTTTATAGATCCATTCACAAGAACACATCCTGAATGGTTAGAATCTCCCAATTTTAATGACTGGAAAGATGGATTAAATTATGTAAAAAAAACAGTAAAAAGAAATAAAAGATATATAATGACATTCAAGTGGAAAGATACCGGAGGTCATGTTATTTCTGTAATAAAACCTAATAAAGGTTCTTTGTTTTTTTATGATCCACAAAATGCCTGTATTTATGAAAAAGAAGATTTTAGATATTTGTTTGAACGCATAGATTTTTCAAAGGAATATTTTCAACCCAAATTATTACGAGTTGACTACTTGCATTTAGATGAAAATATATTAAAATACGTTTTAGAGGCTTCTTATGAATGATAGAATTTTGGATTTTGTTAATTCAGCAGGATATTCTTTTAAATATAATAGAACTAAAAAATTGCTTGATGACTGGAATGGTTCAAAGATGTATTTGGCTATTTCTGATGAAAAAAGAGATTTATATACAGGTTTTCCAACCGTTGTAAGTGATACTAACGGAAAACTTGAAATAGTAGAAAATCCTAAAGAAATTTTAAGAATTCTAAGTAAGTCCGAAGAATTAAATAACAGTAAAGTGCATTGATAAAGAAGTTGGTATAACTGTTGGAAAAGAATATAAAGGTAATTGAATCTTTTATTTTAGACATTTTAGAGGAAACCGATGAATAGTGTTTTGGATTTTGCAAATACTTTAGGACACGCTTATAAGTTTGATTCTTGTGAAAAGATAATTAAGAATTTAAACGGTTCTGATGTATATGTTGTAAACTCGAAAGAGGCAAAAGGGCTTTGTCTTGGTTTTCCAGTATTAATAAAAGTTACTGATAATAATTATGAAGAAGTAATAAGCCACAAAGAAATACTAAAATTATTGAATATATCAAATAAATGAGTATATTCAATATTTATGAAATCGCCCATGAAATGGCAAATGAAAAGTATAATTGGCAGGAGGCAATTCATAATGAGAATGTTCAGAAAAATATCAGAAACAAAAAATGAAGTTATCTATGAATATCTCTGTGAGAATTATAAATTGCCTTATACAGGATTAGTAAAGATAAAAAAAACTCCTTTTTGTGTTTCTGTGGAAAAAACTGCTGATGGTGAATGGAATGAAAAAAAAGTTATATCATGTGCATATACTTTAGCTGAAAATAAATATCCAAAAAGCTATACACATACAGCGGTATAATTTTTATGAATAGAATTCTTGATTATGTAAATAGTAATTTTCCGTACAAATTTGAACACTGTAAAAAATTACTTGATGACTGGAATGGTTCAAAGATGTATGTTGTTAATTCTGATGCAGAAAGAGGTTTATATTTAGGTTTTCCAATCGTTGTAAGTGATACTAATGGAAAACTTGAAATAGTAGAAAATCATAAAGAAATTTTAAGAATTTTAAGTAAATCAGAAGAATTAAATGACAGTAAAGTGCATTGATAGGCTTCTTATGAATGATAGAATTTTGGATTTTGTTAATTCAGCAGGATATTCTTTTAAGTATAACAGAGTTGAAAAATTACTCGATGATTGGAATGGTGCAAAGATGTATTTGGCTATTTCTGATGAAAAAAGAGATTTATACACAGGTTTCCCAACTGTTGTAAGTGATACTAACGGAAAACTTGAAATAGTAGAAAATCATAAAGAAATTTTAAGAATTCTAAGTAAGTCAGAAGAATTAAATAAAGAAAAAAATTAAGAGATATGATTGGCAATTTTTCCACTTGTAAAAAATTATGGATTCATATTAGATTCTAAAGTTCTTTATTAAACTACCGCCCCGAAAAATCGGGGCTTTTTTATTTTCCAAAAATCTTTGAAAAACAAGTGCTGCAAATGGCAGTAAACAAAGTGTTATACGGAAAAAACGGCGGTGAATTTCGGTGAACATTTTTTTAATAGCAAGTTATAGTTTTTTGGGCAAAAGTACCTTTTTTTAACGTTTTTTTAAATTTTCAAATCTCTGTATAAAAGTCCAAAAAATGCCGCATTTTTTTTAAGTGTGCAACAATCCCCTGTCGGGAGGCTTTTTATGTCTGTAGAAAATAATGCACAAAAAGAAAAAAAATCTGACATCAAAAAAAGCAAGTTCAGGTCTGCAAAACTTTGGGTAACAATCTGGGCGATTTTTATGGTTTCGTTCATTGTGATTGCAAACAGAAGCGAGTTCATAATCATTGCGCAACTTTTATGCGGAGTGCCGGTTGCCTACATTGGAGCGAATGTTTGGCAAAAACAGATTTTTAGCAAATCAGAATTTGAACAAGGAAAATAATATGAAGATTTATATTGCCGGAAAGATTACAGGAAATCCTGATTATAAAAGACAGTTTTTTAGTGCGGAAAGAATTCTAAAAGAAAAAGGACACTGCGTTATGAATCCTGCAAGAATTGGCGAAGGCGAAGAGTTTTCTTGGAACGATTACATGAAAGTTTCAAAGGCGATGCAGAAAGTCTGCGAGTGCGTCTATTTTATTCCTGGTTGGACTGAATCAAAAGGTGCACAAAAAGAATTCCGCCGTGCGTGCAAAGATGAACAGCTGATTCTTTTTAATCTGAACAGTCCGATTCTGGATTTTAAGAAAAACTGATTTTATGCCTACACAAAAAGGACTGAATGTTTTTTGCAGTGCAATAATCAGCTTATGAAAAAGATAAGAACTTGGCAGTTGTGCCGGACTGGAACGTTTGGCGCAGACGGAGCGACAATCACCGAGCAGGATTTAAAGGATATTGAAAGCACATTCGTGCCGCCTCGTCCGATTTCTATTGGACATGAAGCAGCCCGTGCGGACAACTTTCCGAAGTTTGGAGATGTTCTTGCAATTGACGGAATTTATCCAGACGCAAAACATCCTGGCGAAAAAGTTCTTGTTGGAAAAGTTGTTCTACATCCAGAACTTGAAAAACAGTTTGATGACAAGGGCAACGGCAACGGAACTTATGAAGGCTGGAGCGTTACTATTCCTAAAAGAGCCAGCGACGGTAAAAGATATTTGCACAGTCTGGCAATTTGCGGTGGAACTCCGCCAAAAATCAACGGTCTTGAACAGCTTATGGTAAAAAACAGCTATTCGGACAAGGACACGGTTGAATCGTTTGAATTTAGCGATTCGATAGAATATGAGGAGGTTTCTTCTATGACAGAAGAGGAAAAGAAGAAAATGGAAGCTCTTGAAGCTGAAAAAAAACGGCTTGAAGAAGAGCTTGCAAAAGCAAAAAAGTCTGATGACGAAAAAACTGCAAAAGATGCGGAAGATGACGAGCTTCACAAAAAGGAATTTGCGGATATGGCCGCAAGATGTGAACGTCTTGAAAAAGAAGCAAAAACTGCACGTGTGAAAAATGTTACTGACAAATTCAGTGATGTTATTCCTGTAAGCCTTATGCCAAAAGTAAAGGCTGTTGCAGAAAAACTTGCAGACTGCACTGAATGTGAATTTGCAGATGATTCTGGAAACAAAAAGGCTTCTGCTCTGGAAATTTTTGCTGACGTTCTTTTAGGAATGAAAGAGAAGCAGAAAAAGAACTCTGTTCTTGAAAGCCAGTTTGAAGCAGAAGAATTTTCTGATAAAGGCACATCTGGAAAAGAGCGTGTGAATCCTGCGGATATTGCCGCAAAAATGTAGGAGCGTGAACTATGGAAAAGATAGAAACTAACCTTGACCGCGGAATTGTTTCGCCGTCACATCCGCCTATTATTGGCGTTGTTGCGTTGGCAGCAAGTGAAAGTGCCTTAAAAGCAGGAACTGTTCTGAAACTTTCTGACAAGGAATATGAACCCTGCGATGCAAATGACACGCCAAAGGCGGTTTTGATTCAGGATGTTGAAAAGCATGATGAAGCGGTAAATGCACGTGTTCTTATGCACGGAACTGTTGTTGAAAGTCGTTTGCTTGGCTCTGACGGAAATGCCGCAGGTGAAACTTTGAAAGGAAAACTTTCTGCTGCCGGAATCTATATGGTTCAGGCAGAATGGGACGAATCTAATTTTAACTAAAAAATGTGGTCTTAAAGCCACTTGTTTGTACGGAGGAAAAAATGCCACTTAGAAGAATTCTTCAGCAGGATATTGTGCGTATGCAGGCAACCAAACCAGAGAACACTTCTCTTGCCGCAGCATATTTTAAAAGCCGCCCAATGCACAACTCAACACAAATTGCTGCTTCAAAAATCAAAAGGGAAACAGGAAACATTCCTGTTGTTGGGCGCGGCGGTCCTGGAGTAAGACCAAAACACGGTGCTGAAACAATCATGATTGAGCCTATGCCGATTGAGATTGATGATACAATCAGTGCCGTTGAAATGGACAACTATGAACGTGCGACCGAAATGGGCAAAAATCAGATAATTGACGAATTCACAGGCGAGCACTACGACATGGTTCGTGAAACTATGAACGCATTGTGCTGTCAGGCTCACCGTGGAAAAATCGATTACATGATGAAAACTGAAAGCGGTCTGCAACGCTATGTTGTTGAATATGGAACGGACGAAGAAATTAGCGCAATGCAGCACAGTTTTTCAAAGAGTCTTTCAAGCGTGAAATACAATGAGGTTGTTTTGTATCTTTCGCAGCTTGAGCAGAAAATCAGAAAGAACGGTGTTGGCGGTCCTGTGGAATTCATTGCGGCTTCGGACGTGTATTCGCAGCTTGTAGATCTTGTAACAAAACAGAATGTGCAGTTCCAGATTTCCGGCGATTCTGTTCAGATTGGAAAGTTCAAGGTTCTGCAGGACAATGATTCCTACATAGACATTGTGGACGGAAAAAAGGTTGTAAAAAGCCTTTGCGGTTCTGGCGAAATCTGTGCACGTGCGGTTAACGCCGGGCAGTCAATGCCATTCTGCAAACTGGACGACAGTGTTCAGCAGAATGCGGTTGCGTTTTACACTTTTAGCGTTGAACGCAATGACCATCGAGGAACAGACATCTATTCAAAGTCAAAGCCGTTCCCGATTGTGAACATAAAAGGAATTGTGTGGGGAAAGTTTGCACCAGACAGTTTTGCAGTTACATTTACAGCCGGAAACAATGGAGCGGTAAGCGCAAAAGTTGACGGAAAGGCAATCAAATCTGGCGACAAGGTTGAAAGCGGAAAAACTGTTGTGTTTACAACTGCGCCTTCAAGTTCGTACACTGTTGATTCTTGGTCTGGAGATAACGGTTCTGAAGTTGAAAAGACTGCGGACAACACATATTCACTTGTTGTGGACGGATCAAAGACTGTTTCTGTAAGCTTTAAGAGTGCATAATGTTGTACTAAAAAAGTTGTAAGCTGAAACAAGAAACTAATATGGAGCTAGAGAAATCTAGCTCTATTTTTTTTTAACGGAGGACTTGAATGGAATACACGCAAATGCTGACTGTTGAGGATTTACAAAAGGAACTTCCGGCTCAGGACTATGAAACTCTGACTTTGGGTGATGAAACTGTTGCTGTTCGGGCACTTTTAAAGGCTAAAGTTTGTGTAAAGGCTATGGTTTTGGGTACTGGAAACAGTTATGACGAACTGAATGAAATCTGCCGGGAGGCAACCTTAAAATGGGCTTTGTATGAGCTGTTTGGTTTTTGTGGCCAGGAGCAAAGAGCAAGGGAAAAGCAGGAAGACTGCGAGCTTTTAATTGAACGCTATTTTGGTCCTGTTATAAGAAAAAGTGATTCATCTGCAAATGAAAATGGCGGTCCTGCTTATGGAGTGATGAACAAAAGAAAGATGAGTCCGCTTGACAGGAGTTCCGGGCAATGGGGATAAAGATATTAAAGGAAGCAAAGGAATATTCAAAGATAATGGAAAATATAAAAAAAGAAAAACTTTCTTCCTGCATGAAGCATATTTCAAACTATCTTGTTTCTTCTGCTCAAAAGAAAATCAATAACGGAATTGAGCCGTCAAACGCCCCTCTTACGCAGGCGGTTAAGCAAGGTTCTAAAACTCTTCGCGACAGTGGAAATTTGATTTCTTCGATTGCAGCTCACAGCGGTGAAAACTGGGCGGCGGCAGGAACAAACCTTAAATATGCAAAAATCAACCAGCAAGGCGGAACAATATCTTCTAAAAAATCCAGTGGTCTTTGGATTCCAGCAAGTGCAAATACACGGACCTTAATGCGCAAATACAATGCTCAAAAAGCCGGAGAACTTATTTCTGCAATGAAAGCGGACGGTTATTCAATTTACAGGAATAAAAATATCTGCATTGCAAAATCAAAAAGAGGAAAGCCATTTGCACTTTTTGTTATAAAGGAAAGCGTGGAAATTCCTGCTCGCCCTTTTTTGTATATTGATGAAAGCGATAAAAAATATATCCAGAGACAAATAAGAAAAATGGTGAAAGATTCTTTGAAGGAAGGTAAGCAATGACGGCAGAAGAAATAATTGATGGACTAAAAACGGCAATAAAGGAAGAACTTGGTTTTGAAACTTTTATTCTTCCTCAAACTGCAAAAAACTCCACTGCACATATTGAAATTCAATATCAAGATATTGCAGAAAACGGAAACGGTGGTGAAAAGCTGATTTTTTTTGCTGAATACAGAACAGGCGGAACGCATTTTAAATGGATTACAAAAACAATCGAACTTAAACGGAAAATCATTGCACTTTCAAGCGAGTATATGAATGTTCTGGTTGGAAATGTTCCCTTGCGTGCCTACTGGTTCAGCCGCGGAAGTGCTGGCTGGATATATCCTAGTGATAATGACGGTTCAATGAGTGCTGAATATTACATTCCGTACAGAATTGAAATTGATTTGCCGTCAAGATTATTGCAATAGACTTTTGGAGGTTCAAAATGAAACCAGGTGGAAAAGATGGAAAACTTTATTCAATAAAGGAAGGTGAAATTCTTAATGGCGGCGAAAGCGTAAAAATTGAAAAATCTGGATTCTACAAAATAAAATCCATAGCGTCGGAAAACACTTCTTTTCCGGCCTTAGACAGTTCAATTTCTGGCGGAAAAAGTGTAAAAGTCGGTCAAATTGTGCATTTGTGGAAAGAACAGGAGCTTGCAACAGGAGATTCTGTAATTCCTTTGGAACTTGCTTTGATTGGTTTTGTAAAGGATGTTTCAAACCAGAAACAGGGTTCTAGCTTTGATGTTTCAACACAGGAAAACCTTGAAAGCGGAATTCGCGAATGGATTACAGGTGCTTTTACGGATTCAAACGGAACAATCAACGGAACTTTTGAAACCGATTCAGATGCTCAGCGCGAACTTTTGAATCAATTTGAAGAAATTTCTGTTGATGATGGAACTCATATAACAAGGCTGCCTGCAAAACAGAGAAACCTTGATTTTATGATGAGCAGAAGGGAAACAGATATTCCTGGCGAAACTGCCGTATGGGAACATTTTCCGGTCATTGTGGAAAGCGTTCAGATGGATAAGCCTTTGGACGGTGAGCAGAATTTTAACTTCAACTATAAAGTTGATGGCGGAAATAATCCCGGTGTGATTTATTACACTGTAAAAGAATAAAACTAGAAATCAAGACAAAACTTTTTATGTGAGGAATTATGAAATTTACTGCAATCAGAAAATATTGGTTTGTGCCGGATATTGGCGACAACCTAAAACTTGAGGACGACAAGCAGCTTCAGATTGAAATTATACGTCCTACTGTTGAAAACCAAAATGAGCTTTCAAAAGTGAGTGTAAGAAAAGCTGACGACGGCACTGTAACGGCTGATTCAAAATTCAATGTTTCAAAGATTCTGCATGACTGTGTGGGCGAAATTAAAAACCTTGAAGTTGAGGAAACTTCCTGCGACGGAAAAAAATCTTTGAGTAAAATCAAAAATGGCAAGGAACTTTCCGAAGCTGTTTTTTATGAATCAAAGGCACTTGTAAACCTTATTTGCATTGAGGTTGCCTCTGACAGCATAACTGAATCAGAAAAAAAAATCTTGAAATAGCTTTTAACCTCGTCTATGACGGTTGGCATAAGGAAAAATGGTCAGCCGAATATGACGAGGCTTCTCTTATTGTCTGTAATAAAAAAATCAAAAGAAAAGAAATCAAAAAATATCTTTCACAAGACTTTTGGAACGCTCTGCTTTTGTGGCAACGGATAAAGAACTATGGATTTCCATATCAATGTGGTTACCTTGCATTGCCAGCAACTGTTTTTGCCGTTGTAGAATTGTTTGATATAGCGTTGGCAAAAATTAGGGAACAAGAGGCGGAGGAAAGAAAAAATGGAACTAACAGATGAACTTAAAGTTCTTGTGACTGCGGAAGTAGAACGTGCTGTTTCCAATATGAAGAAGCTTGATAAGCAGACAAAATCAACTTCTGACCTTTTTAAGACTCTTGGAAAAAGAATTTCGGATGCCTTGGCAATAAAATCTTTAGTAAAATTTACAGCACAGTCTGTTTCTGCATATAACAGTCAAAAACAGGTGCTGGCGGTTCTTTCTTCTACGGTAAAGGCTACCGGCGCAAACGCCTGGACTAGTGCCGAACAGCTTAATTCCATGGCAGATTCCCTTGAAAAAGTAACAAACTTTGACGGCAAGTCAATAATGCAGATGCAGTCTGTTCTTTTGGGATTCAAGAATATAAGCGGAGAAAATTTTGAGCAGGCAACAAAGGCTATTCTGGATATGGCTCAAGTTATGGGAACAGACTTGAAGAGTGCCGCTCAGTCTGTTGGCAAGGCTTTGGACGACCCTGTAAACGGAATGGATTCTTTGAAAAAACAGGGATTTAATTTTTCGGCAGCACAGAAAAAAGTGATCCAGGATATGCTTGAAACAAACAATGTGGCAGGTGCACAAAAAATCATTCTTGACGAGCTTGCAGGAACTTTTGGCGGTGCGTCACAAGCGGCGGCGGATTCTGTTACGCAGATAAAAAATGCTTGGGGAAAAGTTCTTGAAGGGGTCGGAAAATTTATAAGTGATTTGGAAAATGAATTTGATGGCCCAAAATTAAGTAACATTATAAAGGATAGCCTTTTGTTTCTTGCAGATAGTTTTGATGATGGGGTTCAAAATGCAAAAAGACTTATAGCTTTGCAAACTGATAGTTACAATGAGTTTTATGACAAACTTTCTGATACAGAAAGACTGGAAGAGGCAACACTTCAACTTGAAAATTGGCAAAAAGAATATAAAAAGGCGTTAGAAACTGGCGATACAGAAAAAATCAACAATTCTATAGTTATTCTTGATGCTTGGCGGCATGAAGTGGCTTTATTAAAAGAAGCATTAAAAGAAGCTGCACATCAAGAACAACAACTTCAAAAAGCCGCAAACGAACGCCGTGAAGCTGAAAATGCTATCAATGATTTGATGTATTCGATAAATACCGAATATGATAAAATGGCAAAGCAAGATCCAGCAAAGCAGCTTATATCATTCAATCAGGAACTTGAAAAAATTGCTAAAAACAGAAATGAGCTTTTAAGCACCACAACAGGAATTGATACTTCCCAAGCCTTGAACCAATTGGATTATTTGGAAAAGCAAATAAAGATTAAAATAAAAACGCTTAGCATATATGGAAAAAAGACCTGGCAAAGCTGGCTTTCTGAACTTACCGGTGTTGATATAAATACTTTTGAAACAGGAAAGGAAGCCGGGCAGCAATTTATTGACGGAATACAAGCTCAAACGCAAGGAAAGCGGCTTACAGCACAGAGTTTGGGAATAAGTTTCAGACTTTCCGATTCCTTAAAAGATGAAAAGGAACAGATTCAGGAATTTTTGGTTTCTTTATTCAGTATTGACCCAAACAAAATTGATGAAAGTTTTACTTCTACAGATGGATTTGTACAGCTTCTTATTGACCGCTGGAAAAACCTTGATGAGCAAATAAAAAATACCCACGATGGATTTGACTCCTGGGAAGAAATGTTCAGTACTGGAATTGAAAATGTTCTTGAAAAGTTTTCAAAACTTGATAAGGAAAGTGCTAGCGTTCTTTCTAATTTAGGAACAAACCTTGCCTCTGTTTCTTTTGATGCGACTTTAAGCGGTCTTGAGTCATTTGGGCAGGCTCTTGGAGAAGGCAAAGATGCCGGAGAGTCTCTTACGCAGGCTTTGGCGGATATGGCGCAGCAGATTTTGAATCAACTTCCGACTATGTTTTTACAGGCTGGTTTGCAGCTTATTGCACAAGGTCAATGGGCAATGGGATTAGGCTTTATTACCGCAGCTGGTGCAACTGCTATTACATCGGGCTTTGTGAATGGAAGAACTTCCGATTCTTCAACGCAGGCAAATGCAGACGGCGGAATTTACAACAAAAACGGAAGAGTTGCTTTTGCAAACGGTGGGGTCTTTACAAATTCAATTGTTGACCGCCCGACCACATTTCGTTTTGCAAATGGCAGCGGTTTTGGAAACGGTCTTATGGGAGAAGCTGGTCCAGAAGCTATAATGCCTTTAAAGCGTGATGCGGACGGTTCTTTAGGTGTTGCAGTCAATGGTACAGAAAACGGAAATTCTGAAAGCGAAACTGTTATTGTAAATGTGTATGCGAATGATTCTGTAGAAACAAAAGAATCAACTGGCAGTGACGGAAGAAAGGTTGTTGACATAATTGTTGGCTCTATGAAAAGTGCAATAAATAAAGGAAGTTTTGACAAGACTTTTTCTTCAAGGTTCGGGCTAAAAGTAAGGGGTGTTTAATGGCAACTTCCATAAAATGGCCAAGCGATTTGCCTATTCCTATGATTTCGGGGCTTGGTGCAAATTATGCAAAGGCTGTAATAAGAACTGAAATGGATGCAGGACCTGCAAAGCAAAGACAGAGATTTACTGCTGTTCCAAAAGTCTTTTCCTGTAAGTTGATTTTAACAGAAGAAAAACGTAAAGTCTTGGATTCTTTTTTTACAGACTCTTTAGGATTTGGAACTTTGCGTTTTAAAATGAAAAATCCACAGACAGGAATAATTGAAGAATTCAGATTTACAGATGAACCAACTGAAACTGGCAATGACAGCGGTCTTTGGGAAATAACATTGCCACTAGAGAGGCTTCCATGATAAGTAAAAGTGCAAAAACAGAAATTGTAAAACCTGAAAGTTCTGCGGTGTTTCTTAATCTTTTAAAGGTTGAAGCACAAGGTTATGAAACTTTATATTTTGTTGACAATACTCAGTCTATTGTTTCTAATGGTCAGACTTATGTTCCTGCTGCTTTTAAGGTTGTGCTTCCTTCTCAAACAGAAGATGGTTCTATTCAGCCTTGCCAACTTGTTGTTGACAATGTTGACCAGATAATAAGTGCTACTATAAAAAAGGCAAATGCAGCACAGAAAAAAATATATGCCACAATTTCTGTTGTAATGGCTCAGACTCCTGATATTATTGAAAGAGGTCCTCTGCGATTTATTTTGCGAGATGTAACAATAAACAAGTCAACGGTGAGCGGTGAACTTTACGATTTTTATGTTTATGACAGAAAGATTCCAGAAGGTGTTTATAATCCGCAGAATTTTCCTGGTCTTTTTTAACAAAAATAAATGTGGAAATTATAATAAAAAATGATAGCAGCATGGGCAAAAAATTACATTGGTATTCCTTTTGTTTCTGGTGGAAGAACACGTGATGGTGTTGACTGCTATGGTCTTGTTCGCCTTGTTTGGAAAGAACAGTTTGAATATGAGTTGCCTCTTCTTTCTAATCAATATGAAAATGCCCTTGCTACAAATCAAACAAATCCGCTTGTAAATAAATACAAACCTTTGCTTGTAGGAACAAGAAAAAAAGTTCCTGAACTTGGAAACTTAGTTGTTATTCTGAATCAAGGACTGCCTACCCACTTAGCCATTTATGCCGGAGACAATTATATACTTCATACGGTGAAAAAAGTTGGAACTGTTTTGCAAAGACTTTCTGACTATGACCTTAAAAACCGAATAGAAGGATATTATGGCATTAAGACTAAGAACTCAGATTCATCCGTTTTCAGAAAAATATGAAGATTCAATTATTGAGCAAGATTCCATTCAGAATATTTTTAATTCTTTACACACAAATACAAATATAAAAAATGCGATTATTTTTGTTGAAGATGAGCGTATAACAAAAGATTTTGACCAGGTTCCAAAAGAAAATAGCCGTGTTTACATAAGAATTGTTCCAGAAGGAGAAGGTGCAGACAACAAGCAAGTTGGCGAAGGGATGAAATGGGGTGGCGGTATTCTTATGGCTCTTGGAATTGCCGCATGTTTTATTCCTGCCGTTGGCGGTTTTATAGGCTCTGCATTGATTATGAGCGGAGCAGGAGTTCTTGCCGGCGGAGTTGTTCTTTATAATTCACAGGTAAATGTTCCTACTGTAAAAGACCGTGTAAGTCCTGAACAAGACCCTTCAATAAAAGGTGCAAGGAATCAAGAACGGCAGTATGGTTCTTTGCCAGTTGTTTTTGGACGACATCTTATAAATGCAGATGTTGCAAGCAAAACTTATACTTTTATAGATAACCGCGATGGCTCTCAATGGATTCATCAGCTTTTTTGTCTTGGATATAACAACAGCGAAATTGAACTTGATTCCATAAAACTTGGTGATACTAAACTTGCAGATTTTTCTTCTACAAAAGATATAAACAAAATCCTTGAAAGAAAAGATGCACTTGTTGATATGCAGATTATAAGAGACGGTTCATCGCCAGCATATTTTTCAAAATGTGTAAAAGAGGACATGGTTAATGCCGTTTTAAAGCACACGAATGATTCTGGCAGTTCCGGGGCAATTATTAGAACTACAGCTGATAACTGCACTGCAATCAATGTTGATATATTCTGGCTATCTGGGCTTTTTCAATATAATGATGAAGGAAATGTTGACTATTTGGACTGCCGTGTAAATGCCTGGTATAAAAAAGAAGATGAAGATGACAGTAAATACAAACTTATTGAAGACTGGAATTTTTCTAAAAAAAACACAAAAACTATAAGAGCTTCACATTATTCTGGAAAACTAGAACCTGGAAAATATACTGTAAAAGTTGAAAGAGTTACAGAAGATCGGTCCAGCTCAAAACAGGTTGATACAGTCTATTTGGGCTCTATTCGCTCATATACAGATGAACGACCTATTAATGCAGAACGCCAAAAAGATTTGCTTATTGCTGTAATTGCAATAAAGGCTTCTGATATGGCACAGGGAATCATTGATAATTTTAACTGTATAGTCCAGTCAAAAATTCCTGATTACACTGGCAACGGTTCTGGAGCACAAGCATGGGTTGAAAAACTTACACAAAATCCTGCTTCCGAAGCTCTTTATGCAATGAGAGGCAAAATTAATAGCAGTCCAATTTCTGACGAAGATATTGATTGGGCTTCATTTGAAAAATGGCATACATTTTGCGAAGAGCACAAATATTACTTTAATGCGGTTTTGACAGATTCAATGACTATTTCGGAATTATTTAGTTCTATTGCCTCTGTTGGAAGAGCTTCAATCGTAAAAATCGATGGAAAATTCAGTGTTGTTATAGATGAGAAAAAAAGTTCTCCTGTACAGCTTTTTACGCCAAGAAATTCAATTGACTTTTCTGAATCAATTGTAATGGCTGATATTCCTGACCAGCTAGATTACAACTTTATTGATGAAAACTCTGGTTTTACTCAAAACACTCGTTCTGTTTTTAATACTACGGATGGACTTATTGATTCTAAAAATCTTCCAAAAACTAGGCAAGAAACTTCTGTTTGGGGAATTACAAATGCGGAACAAGTCTTTAAATTTGCAAGATACCAAAATGCGGTTTCAAATCTTAGAAGGTCGATTTACACAATAAAAACTGACATTGAATGTCTTATGTGCCAAAAAGGTGATCTTATTGAATATTCTGGCGATGCTGCATTAACAGGAAAATCTTATGGACGTATAAAAAGTTTGATTTTTAATGAAGAGGGAAAAATTAAAGGAATTACGACCGATACAAAATTTTTGCTTTCGTATGGAACTGATAATTCTTATGGCTATGGGTTAAGAGTGAGAAAGCAGGACGGCAGTCTTTCTACCTATTTTTTGAGTCAACCAAGACTTTTGGAAAACTCATGTTATTTTTCAACACCATTGGACGCAAACGAGCTTGCAGAAGGCGATTTATTTGTTTTTGGAACAAGGAATTCTTTAACGCTCCCTTTGATTATTGTGGAAATAATACCAAGTGATGATTTTACGGCAGAATTAAAGTGTGTTGATTACGCTCCTGAAATTTTCAATGTAGATAACAGCTCTTACATCGTTCCAAATTTTGACAACAAACTTACAGTTGGTGGTGTAGTCGATTCTGGATATGAAAATATTCGTGAATGGCAAACATTTAGAACTTATAATGACAGCAAGGAAAAGCCAGCAATTCCAACTGGAGACGGAACTGAAAACGGTTGGCATTTAATTCATACAGCAGAAAGCCGCTGGGAAAGCCACAAAACTGCAAAAGATATTTTTAGCGGAAATTGGAGTGCTCCGCTGGGAACTGTAGAAAATGTTGAAGAAAAAATAGAAGCTCTTCCAAAAGCAGATACTGTTCCGCCTACAGTTCCTGCTATAAAATCGGCTACAAGTACAGAGCGTGGTAATGCGGTTATTGTTTTTTCGGGTTCTACAGATAGTGAGTCTGGAGTTGACTATTATTCCATTTACAGAAGAAAAAGCGATGTAAATAAATGGCAGATTGTAGGGCAAGTAAAAAACGAAGCTGATGTAGGCGAATTTTCTTACACTGATGAAATTGTAGAAAAGCAGATTTCATATAAATATTCTGTTTCTGCAACCGACAAAAGCGGAAATACTTCAAACCGAAGTGCTTCAATGGACTTTAAATCTGTTGTTTCTTTAAATCCTATAGCTCCAACTTTTTTTACTGCTCAGGCACAAAGAGATTGTATTAATCTGGTTTGGCAACCTTTTGAGACTTTTGATGCGGCTCTTAAAGCAGATTTTTTTGAAATTCAAATAAGCAAAGATTCTGGGGAAAATTGGACTGAACTTACAAAATCTTACGGCAATTCATTTGTTTATAATTTTGACAGAAATTCTGACGGATTTCCTGAAAAATCTGATTTGAAAAAATATCAATTCAGAATAAAAGCTGTTTCCGCCTATAAACTTGAATCTGCTTGGCTTGAAACAACAGAAGTTGGAACTGGAAACTACAAGACTTGGAAACTTGGTGAACTTTATGCAAAAGCTGTAGCCAGTGAAAATCTTATTATTTTTGAATGGTCTGTTGACGGTGTTTTTTATGGAACAAAATCTTTTGACCTTTATCTAGGAACTAAAAAAGTTGCAACAAAGATTTTTGCAGACGGTTATTTTTACAGATTTTCTGAATATCTTGAAAAATCGGACATTGAAAACCTTGATTTTAAAGTTGTTGTAAGCACAGAAGCTGACTCAAAAGAAAGTGAACGAATTGAAATTGATGTTTCTTCATACAAGACCTATAAAATCACAAAGCCTAGCGTAACAGCCTATGCGGATAAGCAGGGAATCCACATATCATGGTCTGATAACACAAGCGACTACTACCTTAAACCTGCATACAAACTCACGATTGACGGTAAGGAAGTTCTCTCTGCGGCGGACACATTGGACTACAGCTGGCTCTTTGAGGAGAACACATATCCTACAAAGGCGGAAGTTCTTGCACATACGATAATCCTCTCTGTGAGCACTGACGCTGATTCTGTGGAAATTTCAGACATAGCAACTGATATTTCAGTGTTCAAAGGGTGGATTCCTGATGTTCCTGATATAAAATTGTCTGTTAGCGGTCGTACTGTTCCTGTATCTTGGAACATACAGAGCGACAATGTATATGACTTCCTTGGCTGTGAGCTACAGGTGTCGAAAGGCTACAAGGTTACAGCCGGAAAATATTCTGTAATCACTGATGAAAGTGAGCTTGAGTGGTTTGCTCCTGCACTCGGTCTTAATCCTTACGATAGCCTTGAGAACTACAAGAAAGGCGACAAGGACGGCTATCTCTCTGTAAAAGGCTCAAGCGTTGCTTTCAGCGTTCCTCTGTTCGGGCAGGACAATGACGGTGCAATGAACACAATGTATGTCTACCGTGCAAGGGCTTTCACAAAAGGCGGAAAGTCAGGGTGGTCAGACACATATTTTGTTGAGGTGAAGCCAGTTTCCGCATACGACGTTGTAAAGGCTTGGGATATAAACGACAGCGGCGAGAAAGTGAAGATTGACGGCGCTCTTGGTGCGAACCAGATTTTCGTGAACGAGCTTTCCGCTGTCTGTGCGAACCTCGGCTATATCACAGACGGAGCATTGCAAGGCGACCAATACAATTATTGGGCTGTAAACGATACTGTTTTAAAAGATGGTTCAACTTTGCATAAAGGTGCGTTTCGCGTGGGTGGCGTAAACAAATATATAAAAGTTATTCCAAAAGTAGAAAATGGAGCGGTAATCGATTACGATGTTGAACTTCATGTGGGCGATTTTTCAATGAGTGCAACAGGAACTCTTATTGAAGGCGGCTATTTTACTGTAAAAGATTCAAAATCAAATGTTCTTTTTCAGCTTACGCCAGAAAAAGCGATGATACAGGTAAATGAAGGAACTTATAATTCCAACGAACTGATTGACATATACGCCTCAAATGCAACAACTTCACCAACAGAATTAAGAACAGCAGAAAATTATCATTGGTTTGATTCAAAACTGTATTTTGCCGAAGTAACAGAAAATTCAAGCTCTTCATATACCATATCTGTATACGAAGTTTCTGGAAAAACAACAGCATTGAAGCGAACATTGAACGCAGTAACAAAAGATTATTGGTTCAAGGATGGATACATTTATTACAATTCCACAACAACGATTCTTTTCAAAAAAAAGAACTGCATAAAAAAAACAAAAATATCAAACGGTTCAAACACGGACTATACCGATTTGGGCAACAAGCCTGATTTTACAGAAATCGCTTATTTTGGCGACTATATAATGTATCTTGACGATTCAGATTCAGACAACAAACTTCTTTACTTGTACAATCTTACAATAAATACTAAAAGCGAAAGTTTTAATGCCTCGAACAAGACAATATCCATAGCCGCTGCAACAGATGATTCAAATTACATATACGTTATGCTTACAGCTTCTTTTGTTACCATTTTTCTTAGATTCAGCAAGTCAAATATGACATGGGAAGTTACAGGAAGCACATTTATTCCTCGTGGTGATGTTTCAGAATTTTCTAAAAATCTGCAAATAAAAGATGGCGGTATAACAGTTTTTTGCCGATTTGGATTTTTTCCAACAAATACTTCAACTGCAAACCAGGAAGGAATTGTTATGCTTGAAAATCCTATGTTTGAATTTGCGAATAATTTAGACAATCTTTCCGCTATTTCAAACATAACTATCTATGGAAATGACGTTTCTTCTTCAGAAGCTGACGAATCTGTTTATATACCGATTTACAGTAACGACAACAAGATTTATGTTCAAAATCTGGAAGATTATTGCATATATTCTGTAGACAAATTCTTATCTGAAAGTGAAGTTGAATGTTATGGAGCTGTTTGGAAAGGTTCTGTTTCTTATAAAAAAGTTCAATCGCTGAGCGAAAAAAATGGTGAAATTGGCAATACTATAACTGCCTGCTGTTGTTTTTCTTTTAAAGATGAACAGGAGGACAACAATTCGTTTCTTTTTTGTGGTCTAAAAGTTTTTCAAAATACAGAAACTAGCGGTTATAACGAAGTTTGTGTTGTCGGTTCATACGAATCTGAACAGTACAACAAAAAGACAAAAGCTGTATATGAAACAGGAATTGGTTTTACAGGAATTTATTTTAATTCTTTGAACAATACTTATCGCTATGTAACAGACACAGGTGCATATCTTGAATTTGATGAAAACGGAAAGCTCATTACTGCAAAAGGCGAAACAGGTGCTACCGGACCGCAAGGAAAGCAAGGTCAATCAGCCGGGTTCGGTGATATTACTGCCAGTGTTGATGATAACACAGGAATTCCAGAGGTTACTGTAACAACAAAAGGTTTTGATTCAAAAAAATATATTGATTTTGCTTTTAAAAACTTAAAAGGAAAACAAGGAGAACCCGGTGTTTCTGTTGTAAAAGTTGAACAGATTGAAACTTCTACAGAAGACGGCGGAACAAACAAAATAAGAATAACATTGTCTAATGGTTCTGCATCAGATTTTGTTATAAAAAATGGAAACAGTTCCACAATTGACACAAACTCTGCCTATACTTGGAAAGAAAGGCAAACATTTTCAGGTGGGCTTAGAATTCCAACAGAAGCTCCAGCTAGTCCGCAGAACGGAGATATTTGGATAAGTTAGAATATGGGCTATTTAAAGTTTAGATATAACGATAAAATCTATATTCCAGTTGAAGACTATGAAGTTTACGGTTTGACTTCCGAAAACAACTTGTGCCTATATATGAACACAGGCTCTGGTTCTACCGCAAGAAAATATTCTCCGGGGTTTGCAACAAGAGGAACAAAGGTTCTAGTCAAAACAACAGATAGTGGAAAAACTTATATAGACAATTCATCTCCTAGCTTATGCTTTAAAAAGAATGGCACAGTTTATTATGTTGCAAAGTCAAAGACTTTTGTTGCAAAAAGAACTGTTTATTACAACTCCAACGGTGGAAGTGGCTCAATGGATAGCCAAAGTTTCTATCCAGATGACGGTGAGTCCATAACAATCAAAAGCAACGCATTTTCAAAAAGTGGTTATTCATTTGAAAAATGGAACACATCCCCAGACGGAAGCGGAACTTCTTACAATGCCGGAAGCACTTACAAGGGCAATGGAATGACTCTTTATGCACAGTGGAAGTCCGTTTTCACTGCCACAAACTGGGCTTACGCATACTCTTCTTCAAATGTATGGAAAACAACATATAGCGGAAAGACTATCTACTACTGGAAGGAGCATTTTTACACCATAAGCGTCAAGGTAACAGCTCCGTCCACCAATGTATACGATTTTGTGGTTGTTTCAAACTCAGGTCTTTGGAGTGGCAGTCTTGTAAGCAATCCAGATATTCCAATGAACGGTTCTACAACAAAAACATTGTCTGTTCAGGTAAGATTCAGGGCGAGTGTATTTAGTGGCGACCCTGCCACACATCTTGTAATAGGCTTGAGAGACAGGACTAATAGCGTAAACACTGTTGTATCTCGATTTACAGTCAACACATACCTTTCATTCGGAACAACAGATAGCGAGGAATAAATATGAAAACAATTCACCCACGTTACAATTCAAGACCAGAATACAGGATGCACTACGCCTCCCTTACATTCAACTCAAAATGCAATGCAAAATGTCAGGACTGCTGCGGAGAGATTATAAACAAGCCTGATATGCCGCTTGAGAAGGTAAAGGAAATTCTGAATGTTACAATCCAAGGCTTGCGTATAAAGAAAATCTATCCGTCATGCCTTGCAGAGATGACGCTCATTCCGTATGTTAATGACATTGTAAAATACATGGAGGAAATCCATACGGCAGGAATGATTGTTTCACAGGACACGAACGCAAGGTTCATCCCCGACGGATTTATAGAAACGCTCAATTCTCTTACATTCAGCTATCATCTTTCAATCTCAATCTGGGGCTGGGATGAGGAAAGCTGGAACAGACTGCAAGGCGAAGGCTCTTTTGAAACTGTCGTTGGAAACATAAGACGCTATTTGAAGGAACTGAAATATCCGCCCACATTCAGTTTTCCGTACATAACAGATGAGCAGTACACAAAGACGCTTGCTTTTATAACAGAACTTTGCAAGGAAGTCGGCTATCAAGTCCAGACAGTAACAACAAATTCCGACGCTCCAGAAATAACAGCGATAAAGGACAGCGGAATAATTCCTGTATATATCAGAAAATATTCGCAGCACGTTACAGAAAACATCGTCGATGTTTTCTGTGAACAAGAGAAAATCGACTATGTTCCGTTCAATAACTGCGACAATCTCTTTCAGGCACTTACAATAGACAGCCTTGGAAATATATATCCGTGTACCGGAATGTACAGAAAGCCGTTTGCAGTTCTTGCGAATGTAAACGATTATTCACCTTTCACATACAAGGATTTGCTCGATATTCTTCACAGCGATAAAGCTATGGCGTATCTTCACGACAATTATACGGCAGGAAAATTCGCCTGCGATTTATGCAAGACTTGCTCTGCAAGAATATGCAATTAAGGAGAAAATGAAATATGAAATATCTTATTGACTTGACAGATAAGCAGGTCGGCTCACTTGCAAGACAGTACAAGAACTTAAAGAAAGATGACGAGTATCTTCTCTATGACCCGATGGAGTGTAATATCGAGGGGAAGGATTTTGTGAACACAACGAACTATCTTCTGAAAGATGGAGAGATTGTGTTGCAGGACACAGATGACAATGACTCAAGGCGTACAAAATTTACTGTTGATTTTGACAAGGCTCTTGAATGGTGCGACTGCTATGTTACATTTATGTCAATTCCTTTCATTCTTGGCAACTGGGGCGACATAAAAGCTGCTGAAGAAAAAATCAACACTGTTCTTGCACGAATAGAAAAGGCAAAGCAAGCCGGAAAGAAGATTTATCTTGGAAATGCGTTCAGCGAAGAATTTGATGACATTGCAAGAAACTATAAAAACAGTCTGAACAAGTTTATAACAAAAAATGATTTGGAAGAACTTTCTGAATACGACGGACAGTTTCAGGCAGGCTTCTTGGCTGAAACAAAAATCACAATGGTCGTTGGAACAAATTCAGCCTGTGGAAAATTCAGCTCTGCTCTAAAAGTGAAAAAATACTATGAGGAAGAACTTGGAGAAAAAGTCTGCATAGTGAACACGGAGGAAACTTATCCGTTCCTTGACAATTCCAGCGGAGAGCTGTACGGATTTTGCCGGAACTTTTCAGACCTGACAACAGACGAGGACTTGCAGTACTTGCAGTGCCTTGTCGCAAAAATCATCTCAGAACAGAATCCTGACAGGATAATCTTTGTAACTCAGGCAGGAATCGGAACAGGAGGAATCCTTGCGAATTATCCTATGACAAAATCTGGCAGAAAGATGAAAGGTGTATGGGATATTCTAATAGAGCGTGCTTTTGGTCTTACCTCTGTTGTTGTCTGCGGAAACTGGAACTGCATTGCACAGATTGAGCGTACAATAAGTTACTTCAATATAAAAGGTGCTGACATAGACGGAATTTATGTTTCTCCAGTAACATTCCGTGGAAGCTACACAAAGATTTTCGAGCCTGAAGGACAGGATGAATACTTCTATCTTTCAAATGTAAAGGGTGATGTAAACCAGATTCTTCCAGCCTTAAATGGACTCGCCTTGAAACATCCGAATATCCGTATATGTTGCGACTACGGAAACCTTACTGAAGAAGTGGAGAAATTCAAACAGTCTGACAGCTTTGCTGAACAGGCAGCCTCTCTTTTCGCCACAGATGTTATAAACTCAACAATGTCTATTCTTGATGACACGCAGAAATATATTGCCGAGCAGGAGATAAAAAGCCAGCTTGATTATGACGTTGAGGAGGCGGATTTTGAGAAAGCAAAGAAAGTGATACTTGATGCGCTTTCACAGAAATAAAAAAGAATAAATCATCAAAAATTGAAGCCTAAGAAATATCATTATTTATTATAATTTGTTAGTTATTATTTATTATAAATTATATCAATCTGATACATATTTTAGAGTAGTTACTGATTCTAAATATGGAAAAACCGAAGATTATACTGTAGCAGTTCCAAGAGAATATTCTGGTTTTACCGCACAACAAGTTGAACAGAAGCAAATTGCACCTGATGGAAGCACTGAAGTAGGAATATACTATAATCGCAATGATGTTACAGTTACCTTAAAACTTAATGGTGGCAATATAAACGGCAGAACAGAAGATTTTGTGATTTCTGGAAAATATTTAGATACTTATACAGCAGATGATTTTTATAAAGACTTTAATATTAAATATGATGTTCCACAAAAAGATGGCGTTTATTTTGAATCTTATAATACAGATAGCGATTTTTTAAAGAAAACTTCTGAGTTTGAACTTATTTTTCCTGCTAGTGATGCAGTATGCACAGCGGAATATTCCTTGCTTGATTATATATTTAAGGTGTTTAAGGAGAAAAAGGAGATACCTCCCGATTTTTATAACAACAATGCCTCTCCTAGAATAAAACCTTTCTATATTGGAGAAACTGAAGTAACCTGTGAATTATGGTACAAAGTTCAGCAATGGGCAATTAATACGTACCCAGAAAAATATAACAATTCAGAAAGGAATATAAAATTTAATACTATTATAGAAGACCCTAGTGCAGATTCTAAAGATAAGCCTATATGTGATATTTCTTATAATGATGCGTGTTTATGGTGCAATGCAGCAAGTGAAATGTGTGGTTTAGAAGCTTATTATCGAATATCTGATGGTACTGACATCTATGATATCCTCGCTGATGATAAAGGTGGATACAGACTTCCTCGGGATTCTAACGAATGGGTGTATGCGGCTAAAGGCGGTGAATATATGCCTTTGGATTATTATGGAGAGTATTATTATACTGAATATGGTCAATGGTATAGTTTTGATTCCAATAATAAGTATTATTATTATTGGAATTATGAAGGTTTAGAAAAACATTATTTTTGGGAAGATACCTATGCAGGCACATCTAGTAAAGATAATCTTTCTGAATATGCAGTTCTTTCTGGTATAGAATCTGTAAAGTCAAAGAAGTCAAATAGTGTAGGTTTGTATGATATGTCTGGAAATGCTAAGGAATTTGTACGTAATCATCTTAAGATAGACAAAATTATGACTAAAGAAGTTGGGTGGGATGGCTCGAATGTAAAGCAACAAAATACAAGTTTCCGTCTTGCCCGCTCAGTTATTGAATAAATTATTTTTTCTGGTGGTTTTACATGTCTAAACCACCAGAAAATAGCCTTAAAAATAAATAAACAAAACTAGGAGTTTTTATAAAAACAAAAGAACTAAGCAAAAGAGAGAATAAAAAACAACACCTGCAATTTACGTAGAAAATGAACTTAAGAACATTGGATTCTAAAACTACTAAATAATTCATTCATATTGTTTCCGATTTTTCGCGGCGTGATAAAATCGGAAATATGAAAGACGGAAAACAGAGACATTTGAAAAAATAGCTAAAAACAACTTCTACGAGTCATTCTCCAATTTATTCCGGCACCTTAAGATTTGTTACGTCAACCATTTTGACAATGTTGGCTTTCTTTTCCTGCTGAATAAATCCAAGTGAGTATAATGGAAGTGTATCAAAATCATTTGTTGTGCCGACATTTGTATCAGCAATTTTAACGGCAGGATGCACTCCAAATCTTTTTGGATTTGCAAGAACGAACTTCATGCTTGTTGCGCGGTTATTCGATGCCTTGCATTCAATAATTACTGTATCGCCGTTTTTTTCAAAAAGAAAATCAAGTTCTGGCGAACCCGTTGAATCATGGAAATAATACAAATTCTTTCCGGCTTTAGAAAATGCAGAGGCAACCATGTTTTCTGCGACCGCACCTTTGTACGGTCCTAAATCTCCGTCAAGTATTTTGGCTGGAACATCAACTCCAAGTTGAGATATTAAGAGACCAGTGTCAATATAAAATACCTTGAATTCAGTTGGAATTTTTTCTGATTCCAGAGGGTAGGCAAGGGATTTAGTATTATATGAGCGTATAACTAGTCCTACATCTTCAAGGTATTGAAGACCATCCGCTTTATCTAGAGAATGTCCTTTTGCCTCAACAAGACTATACTTGAATTTTTTATATTCTTTTGAAAGCTGAGCCGGCAGAGAATTAAGACAAGCTTCTGCGCGTAGTTTAAGAACTTCATTTATCTTATCAACTCTATTTTCATCTTTATAGCGTCCGAAGTCATCTTTAATTGAATTAAGTATTTGAGTCTGAATGGCACGGACTGCATTTAAGTCATGAGTATCAAAAAAAGTATTAACAACTTCCGGCATGCCGCCAACAATCAGATATTGAAGATAAAGCTGCCGCATACTCTGATGTATGGTCTGTTCTATGACGGTTTTTTGTTCAATGGATTTTTTTACATAATAAAGAACTTTTTCATCTATTCCTGTATTAATCAAAAATTCTCCGAAAGTAAGGGGATACATTGTAACCTGTTCTTCATAACCGACCGAAACACCACGAACATAGGGTTTTCTGAAACCTTTTACGCCAAGAAAACTTCCTGTGCAAATCACATCAAAGCGGCCATCAATTGCCCAATACTTAAGGGAACTGCGGGCATTCGGACAATCCTGAATCTCGTCCAAAATCAGCAGAGTCTTGTTTGGAATAAAATGGACAGTATGCTCTACAGCAGTGATGGAAAGAATCATCTGATTCACATCAAAATCGCCGTCAAAAGCCTTATGAACAGCAGTATTTGCACGCAAATCCAGATAAACTACATTTTCATAAAACTGTTTTCCGAATTCCTTTGCAATAAAAGTCTTTCCAATCTGTCTTAAACCGCGAATCACAAGAGGATGGTGTTTACGGTTTTTCCATTCTACAAGTTCCTGCCAGATATTTCGTTTGAGCATATTCTTAATCCTTTGATTCATATTATATAACGAAAAGGTCAGAATTCAAATGTATTTTGCACTATATCTTGTCATTTTTCAAAGGTAATTATGGGTTTAAAATGTCAGAATTCAAACCAAAAACGAACATATTTTTGTCAATTTTAAGAGGATAAAAACAAGGGTTTCCGCCTCCAATGCCATATACTATTTCCTTTATTGACTGTATTTTCTCTTCTTTGTATTATAATCCCAGCCTTGCGAGATTTGAGAGGCTCGCCTTCACAGGAGAATTTATATGAAAAAACTCTTTACTGTAATCGCGCTTTTGACTCTTTCAACACTTTTATTTGCACAAAAAGCGGGTGACAAAATTTCATTTACTGCCACAGACTTTAAGGGAAATCCCGTAACGAGCGAAATTTTTGCAAAGAATAAGCTTACGATGGTAAATATCTGGGGTACTTTCTGCGGCCCCTGCATCCGGGAAATGCCTGATCTTGCCCGCATAAACGAAGAGAATAAGGCAAAGGGAATTGAAGTTATAGGAATTGTAATAGATATTCTTGATAACAAGGGTCAGGTCAGTGAACGGGTAAAGACAACAGGCGAGAAAATCATCAAAAATACCGGCGCAAACTATATCCATGTTATTCCGAATATCGAGATGTTCTCCGGTCTTTTGCGCGGTGTGCAGGCTGTTCCGACAACGATTTTTGTAGATTCAAACGGAAATCAGGTTGGAAATGCGTATCTTGGTTCACGCAGCCAGAAAGACTGGCAGAAGATTATCGATGGAATTCTGGAAAAATGAAATTGGATGAAAAAGTCCGTAAAATCATAGCAATCATCTCCCTCTGTCTTGGAATTGGTCTTGTGATAGCAGGTGTTTTCCGGGGAGAGGCAGAGACTGTTTTCAATAAAGCCAGCAGAATCTGCCTGGAATGTATCGGAATAGGATAGAAGAGGAATTTTTCTATGGCAGGCAGTTCAAAACTGAAAAAACATTCCCGCATTCGTCTAATATTTCAGGCATGTTTTGCAGCCATTTCAAACGGCTACATCAAGGGTTTCTCCCATGGAAAAATTTTTGAGGGCGGCTCGAAAGCTGTCTGCCTTCCGGGGATGAACTGCTATTCCTGTCCAGGAGCACTGGGAGCCTGTCCGATTGGCTCTCTGCAGGCCACGCTCAATGCCCGCGAATACCGCATTTCAATGTATGTTGTGGGCTTACTTGTGATATTCGGAATTATTCTTGGACGATTTGTCTGCGGTTTTTTATGCCCTTTTGGTCTTGTTCAGGATTTGCTTTTTAAGATTCCATTCGTCAAAAAAATCCGTCGTCTTCCGGGCGAAAAAGGTCTGCGCTGGCTGCGTTTTGTATTTCTGGGAATTTTTGTAATCCTGCTTCCTATGTTCGTTATTGATATTACAGGTTTGGGCGAGCCCTGGTTCTGTAAGTGGATTTGCCCGGTGGGAACACTTGAGGGAGGCGTTCCGCTTGTGCTGTTAGATAAAGGAATGCGGGAGGCCGCGGGCTTTATCTTCCGCTGGAAAGTTTTAATCCTATTAATTACGCTGTTTTCTTCTATTATAATATGCCGTCCATTCTGCCGCTATGTTTGTCCGCTCGGCGCAGTTTACGGAATCTTCAACAAGATTTCATTTTATCGCTTTAAAATCGACACTGAAAAATGCACAGAGTGTGCCTCCTGCCAGAAAATCTGTAAATTAGACATTCCCGTCTGGCGGAATCCCAACAGCATGGACTGTATACGCTGCGGCGACTGCAAGACAGTCTGTCCCAATAAAGCCATCAAATTCACAGTATCGAATGTAGAAAAATAGAAAAAGGCTTGCAGGTAACAAATCAAAATTGACTGCAATGCTTTCTATGACGCTGGATAATGTGGTGTGTGCGTTCTTTCCCATTATCCTTCGGACTGATGGATAATTTTGCTTTATATTCCAGGGCGGCTTTCTAAACCACCGGAAAAGATTTTATTTCTCCTGTTTCCCCCGCAAGTTTCAAAAACTTTTTGTCGGACTTGATTGCGTGCGTTATGAATTTTCCGTTGTGGAAAAGGGCGTAGGTTGTAACCGGGGAAGGGGCGTTCCGGGCGGATGACTTATCTGTTATGTGGATTACTTTAAGGGGAATGTTGTTTTCTTTCGCCGCTTCCTGAACTTTTGGAACCCAGTAATATGTGAACGGACACTGGTCTGTGTAGTAAAGAACAAAGCCGTTTTCGTCAGTTTTTGGGTGTCTTGCACATTCTTTGAATCTCGGAGGTTCGGCATTCTTGTCGAACGGCAGGTACATAAGTGTAATTCCCGGCTCGGAAGTGTCTGCGACAGCAAATCCCTTGTGTTCAAGATATTTTGAATCCGACAGAAACTCTTTTTTTCTTCCTTCCGACGAAAGTATGCAGATTCCTTTTTTTTCTGTTTCCTTTGCGTCCCGAATACATTCCGAAATCAAATCGTCAGAATAACCGTGTCCTTTCATAGCACCGGCAATCCACAGGCAGTTGATGTAAATGTAACCGCCAGCCTCAATCGGAATCCATGCATTTTCAGCCGGAATATATTCAATAAAACACTTGCCGCGCTCCTTGCTCCGGTAAAAAACAAGCCCGTCTTCAAAGCAGTTTTTCATCCATTCCTTTTTAGCAATGCTCTGTTTTCCAGACATGGCGCAGCAGATGTGCTCCAAGTCAATGTTTTCTTTTGTAATTCTTATATATTCCATAAAACTCCGTCCAGAAAGAAAATTAATATTTCCGTAGAACTCCATTTTTTGCGGAACAATGCCAGATTGTCAAGAACAGCACAGCCGGCCATCTCAGAACAGAATATATTTCCGGAGCTTCCGGCGTCGGCTTCGTTTCACTCCGCCGCCACCGTCGGGCTATCCGCACTTCGCCGTCTTCGCGGCTCATTCCTTCACTTCGTTTCGGAACTGCTCCGCAGGTGCTACTATCCCTAAGCCGCAGGCTTAGGCCGTGCGCGCGAGCGCACACGGCAATAATCAGTTTTTCAACTTACTGGTGTATATAAAAAATGCAAATTTACAATCATTTTCTTTACAAATGCAACTTTTTAACGTATATTGTAAATATGAATACAGTAGCAATGAATATAAGAGTAGACAAAAATCTCAAGGAGCAGGCGACGGAACTTTACAACGACTTAGGGCTTTCTCTTTCAAGTGCGATAAATATGTTTTTGCGGCAGTCTATAAGGGACAACGGATTTCCGTTCAAGCCGAAGCGCACAAAGCGCAAGAGCGAAATTGAACTTGCCGTAGAAGAGGCCGACCAGCTCATGAAAGACCCGAATGCAAAGACATATAATAATTTACAAGAACTTTGGGATGAGATTGGTATATGAGTGAAAATCCTTACAAATTCAAAACAAGAGCCACAAAACGGTTTAAGAAGCACGCTAAGCTTGTAAAAAAGCGAAGTAAAAAAGATTCCGAAAAATTAAAAAATGCTATCGAACTTCTTGCAAAAGGCGAAATGCTCCCCGAACGCTTCCGCGACCACGAACTTACAGAACCCCTAAAAGGAAGCCGGGAATGTCATATTTTGCCTGACTTGCTGCTTATTTACAGAATTTTCAACGACATCTTGATTCTTGAACTTATTGATACCGGAACTCACTCAGATTTATTCGGTCTGTAAAATTTTAATCCCTATATTTTTTAACTAAATTATCGCAGGAAGCAGAAATCGTCCTATAAAATGCACAGCGAATGCCAGAATCCACGCAAGCGCGCACTGCCAGAGAGCAACGCCGGCCGCCCATCCTGTTCCAAGCTCGCGGCGGACTGCCGAAATTGCCGCAATGCACGGCGTGTACAAAAGGCTGAATACCAGAAGGCTTGCCGCGGTAAGGGAATTTATTGCGGCGGAAACGTCTCCAAAAAGAATTTCCATTGTGGAAACTACGCTTTCTTTTGCAATAAATCCGCTTATCAGCGAGGTTATGATTTTCCAGTTTCCTAAACCGATTGGACGGAAAACTGGCTCAAGGATTCCTGCGATGGAAGCGAGGATGCTCTGCTGGGAGTCAGCGACAAGCTGAAACCTCAGGTTAAAGCTTTGCAAAAACCATATTATGATTGTTCCAATAAAAATTACGGTAAATGCGCGCTGCAGAAAGTCTTTTGATTTTTCCCACAAAAGCTGGGCTACATTTTTTTTACCAGGAAGACGGTAATTTGGAAGTTCCATTACAAATGGAACGGCCTCTCCCTTAAAAAGCGTTTTTTTGAACAGCAGGGCGACAAGAATTCCTGAGACAATGCCAAGAAAATAAAGTCCGCCCATAATCAGACCGCCGTGCTTCGGGAAAAATGCGCTTACAAAAAATGCGTAAATCGGAAGTTTCGCCGAGCAGCTCATAAAAGGTGTAAGCAAAATGGTCATGCGCCGGTCGCGTTCGCTTGGAAGGGTTCTTGTGGACATTACGGCAGGAACTGTGCAGCCAAAACCGATTAAAAGAGGAACAATACTGCGTCCGGAAAGTCCGATTTTTCGCAGAAGTTTATCCATTACGAACGCAACACGCGCAATATAGCCTGAATCTTCCAGCATGGAAAGAAAGAAAAACATTACTACAATTATTGGAAGGAAACTTAAGACGCTTCCGACGCCTTTAAAAATTCCATCAATAACAAGGCTTTGCAGAACTTCGTTTACGCCTGCGTTTTTTAATCCGGTCGCCGCAAGATTTGTAACAAAGTCAATGCCGTTTTCCAAAAGCCCCTGCAGGGCAGCGCCTAAAACGTTGAATGTAAGCAGGAACACAGTTGTCATAATCAGGACAAAGGCTGGAATTGCAGTCCATTTTCCGGTAAGAATTTTGTCGATTTTTTCGCTGCGCAAGTGTTCTTTTGATTCGTGCGGTTTTTTTACGGTTTTTCCGCAGATTTTATTGATGAACGAATAGCGCATTTTTGCGATTGCCGCGCTTCTGTCAAGGCCGGATTCTTTTTCCATTTGAACAACAATGTGCTCAAGCATTTCAATTTCGTTAAAATCCAGGTCGAGCATATTCAGGATAATCTTGTCGCCTTCGATTATTTTGCTTGCGGCAAAGCGCACTGGAATTTCCGCACGCTCGGCATGGTCCTGAATAAGGTGAATTACAGCGTGGATTGCCCTGTGAATTGCGCCGCCGGCTTCGTCCTTGCTGCAAAAATCCTGGGGAACCGGCTTTTCCTGAAAGTGCGCTATGTGGATTGCGTGCTGAACAAGTTCGTTTACGCCTTCGTTTTTTAGCGCAGAAATGGGAACAACCGGAACGCCGAGCAAATTTTCCATTTCGTTTATGTTGATTGAGCCTCCGTTTCCTGTAAGTTCATCCATCATATTTAAAGCAATTACCATTGGAATATCAAGTTCCAGAAGCTGCATGGTAAGGTAAAGGCTCCGCTCTATCGCAGAGGCGTCAAGAATATTTAAAATCGCCTTTGGTTTTTCCTTAAGGACAAAATTTCTGGAAACAATTTCTTCGCTTGTAAACGGCGACATTGAATAAATTCCCGGAAGGTCTGTTACAAGAGTCTCCGGATGGCCAATTATTGCGCCGTCTTTTCTGTCTATTGTAACGCCCGGAAAATTTCCAACGTGCTGGTTTGAGCCTGTAAGCTGGTTAAAAAGCGTTGTTTTTCCGCAGTTCTGGTTTCCGACAAGCGCATAGGTTAAAATCGTGCCGGCCGGAAGAGGAGTTTCGGTTTCTTTTTCATGATATTTTCCGTCTTCGCCGAGTCCCGGATGGGAAGTCAGCAAATCGTTTGAAGCGGTGGAAGTTTCTTTTTCCGCTGTTGAATAAGAAAAATCTGCGTCGGAATCTGAAGGTTTTTCTTTATACTCAATTTCGATTTGGGCGGCTTCTTCCTTTCGCAGTGTAAGTTCGTAGTTAAAAACCCGGATTTCCAGCGGGTCGCCCATAGGAGCGTGCTTCATCATCGTGACTTTTACGCCGGGAATCATTCCCATATCAAGAAAATGCTGCCTTAACGCTCCTGTTCCGCCAACTTTGCTGATAACCGCCGATTTTCCAATTTCCAGATTTTTTAGAGTTTCCATAGATTTATTATACCTTGATTCCGAGTTTTTTTTGCAAATTATGAAAGAACGCTCTCGGCATATTTCCAATTTGCTCAGATGGATTTGGCTCGAATTCGGGTGCTTCGCA
>ERZ1034973.267-NODE-267-length-37803-cov-99.206978_pt1 | contig 37803 bp, 26 predicted proteins | sample MGYA00520686_ERZ1034973 | MGnify/ENA primary metagenome ERZ1034973 (study PRJEB33766, sample SAMN09781775) | gut metagenome | biome: gut microbiome | host: Homo sapiens | place: Madagascar | study: EMG produced TPA metagenomics assembly of the PRJNA485056 data...
TTTAGCCTAATTGCTTTCTTCTGCAAACTTAGAGTGTGGTCTGTGCGTTCTGTGGTAACTACAAGCAAAGGAGATACAAGTACAAGAGCCTCTCCCCGATAAACTGCAATTTACAATTCTATCACTCCAAATTCTGGATGAACCTGTTTTGGTTGGTGCCAGATATCGAATGTGGAGCAATAGAAGGCTATATGCGAGATGAACTTTGTTTATATTACTATCCCAATTAGCCCAGTACCGTTTTGAGTACCATATAACTGGTACTGGAGTTTCATATAGCTGGTACTGGAGTTTCATATAACTGGTACTGGAGTTTATATTGACTGGTACTGGGGTTTATATTAATATACAAGCAGCTTGCATCTATATGCCTGCATTTTTTCGTATATTTTGTCACCTAATTCAGTATGTTTCATTGTTTTTAAGGAAAAAGTCGCTATCTTTGTAGCTCTTCGCATTGAAGGACAGAATATTTATAACAATTACGCCCAAAAACGTATATATTACGCCTGAAAACGTATATATTACGCTCAAAAACGTATAAACCAAAAAGATATGGATAACAATACAGTAAACAATGTTGACAACCTGGAGGTAAAACCCCACTCATGTGCCGACTCGCAGAACTTTTGGCTGTGGCTCGGAGCGCTTGTCATTGGTGGTGTGCTTGGTATGCTCGGCATCGAATGGATAAATACGGCTGCCAACTTTATAGCCACAGTATTTACACGCTTGTTCCAGTTCATAGCTGTGCCAACTATTGCTTTGGCCGTAACTATTACGCTTGCAACATTCGGAACACGTAAGGACACGGGCCGAATATTCCGCCGTACCATTACCTATACTCTGCTTACAACGATAGCTGCTTCGGCTGTTGGCATGTTGCTCTATCGTATTATTAGTCCCGGCAACTTGCCTACCGAACTTGTGCATAGCAGCAAGGCAGCCGACGCTATACCGCATGAGGTACAGGGTGCCGCGTCTTATTACGAATATGTGTTGGGCATTGTGCCCGACAACATTATGCGACCCTTCTTCGAGGGCAACATTCTCTCCGTGCTTCTTATTGCCGTTGCCGTGGGCATAGCGCTTGCCAAGATGCCCGATACCGACAACAAACGCACGCTGATGAGCGGACTATCTGGTCTGCAGGACCTTGTGTCAAAGCTCATCCATTGGCTTATCCACGCCTTGCCATTAGGCATTCTTGCCTTTGCAGCACAATTGTCGGCTGAGGTTTCGACAGGAGTAGTGGTGTCGTCTATAGGCAAGTATGTAGCCGTGATATTGGGTGGCAATGTGTTGCAGTTCTTTGTTGTGCTGCCATTGTTCTTGGTGGCTCGTGGATTAAATCCAATAAAGGTTATGCGCGCAATGATGCCAGCTGTGCTTATGGCTTTGTTTACCAAGAGCTCGGCAGCTACATTGCCGGTAACAATACAAAGTGCTGAGGAACGATTGGGCGTAGATTCAAAGGTGGCGCGATTTGTGCTTCCTATCTGTACTACCATAAATATGAATGGCTGTGCAGCCTTCATCTTCGTAACCTCATTGTTTGTTATGCAGAATGGGGGAGTGGATTTATCGCTTACCACAATGATAGTATGGCTCTTTATATCCGTAATTGCTGCTATAGGCAATGCCGGTGTGCCAATGGGCTGCTATTTCCTTACACTATCTCTGATGTCGGGTATTGGTGCCCCGATAGCAATATTAGGAATCATCCTACCCGTTTTCACTGTGCTTGACATGATAGAAACAGCCGAAAATGTATGGTCCGACTCGTGTGTTGCGGCAATGACCGACCACGACCTTAAGAGAGGATAATAAAAGAGAGGGAGTCAAAATGGAAGTTAAAGGAAGTTTTGGCCCCCTCCTTTTAATTATAACACCTTTCCGCCCAATACCACCTTATTGACTATAGGTGTGGTGTAGGCGTAAGGAATGTAGTAGACCGACGGTAGTGGGGTAGTAATAAAGAAGTTTGCCACTTTACCTTTGGCTATGCTACCATAATTCTTGCTTTCGCCCATAGCGAATGCGCCGTTGATTGTTGCGGCATTAAGAGCCTCGTTGGGCTGCAATCTCATCTTTATACAAGCCAATGAAACCACAAACTTCATATCTCCCGAAGGTGTAGAGCCTGGGTTATAGTCGCTGGCAATTGCCACTCCCAATCCGGCGTCTATCATCTTGCGACCCTTGCCATAAGGCATGTTAAGGAAGAATGAAGTACCTGGCAATAGGGTAGGCATAGTATTGCTGTCGCGCAGAATGTCAATTTCCTCCACCGTCATACTTTCGAGATGGTCTACCGACAAAGCATTATGTTTAACCCCAATCTCTACACCACCCGACGATGCAAGTTCGTCTGCATGAATCTTTGGTTGCATTCCCCACGTGGCAGCAGCTTCAAGAATACGGGCAGTATCCTTGGTTGTAAAGAATCCGCGGTCGCAAAACACGTCCACAAAATCTGCAAAGCGTTGACGTCCCACCTCAGGTATCATCTCGTTGATGATAAGCTCCACATACTCGTCTTGCGACATGCCTCGAGCTACGGCGTGCGCACCAAGGAATGTAGACACAATCTTTGCTGGCGAACTCTCCTTCATACGTTGTATAACGCGTAGCATCTTAAGCTCGTCTTCAAGGTTAAGGCCGTAACCGCTCTTTATCTCTATACATCCGGTGCCCTTCCTTATTACCTCGTCCAGACGTGTCATTGCCTGACGATACAAATCGTCCTCCGAAGTGTTGTGCAAGAGATCAGCCGAGTTGAGAATGCCACCACCACGTTTAGCTATCTCTTCATAGCTAAGTCCGTTGATTTTGTCAACAAATTCTCTCTCCCTACTTCCGGCATAAACGATATGCGTGTGCGAGTCGCACCATGATGGCAACACCATTCCGCCTTCTGCGTCTATGGTGTTGTCTATATCCGATATAGGTGGCATGCCGTCTGCCATACTGCCAAACTGGGCAATGCGTCCGTCTTCTATAAGTAGCCAGGCATTGTCAATGGTGTTGAATGTAGCCATCTCCTTACCTTGCAGACGTGGTTTGGGTTGGTATTCAATACCGGCAAGGCAACTTATGTTCTTTACAAGTTGTTTCATAGTATTATTTCCTCAAGAAATCAATAGAATGTGCAATATGTGGATACATTACCTCGTCGTCAACTATGAATGGCACAACCTTGCGGTAGTTGTTGTGTATAGTCTCTATTATTTCAGACGACCTTAACGGGCGACGGAAGTCGAGTGCCTGTGCCGCGTTAAACAACTCAATGGCAAGCACACGCTCTGTATTGAGCACAACCTTGTACAGTTTGATGGCAGCGTTGGCGCCCATACTTACATGGTCTTCCTGACCTTGGCTTGACGGAATGCTATCTACAGACGATGGTGTAGCCAACGATTTGTTGAGGCTTACTATAGAAGCAGCTGTATACTGAGGTATCATAAAGCCACTGTTAACACCTGGATTGGCTACAAGGAAACTGGGCAAGCCACGTGTGCCACTAACCAACTTGTATATACGACGTTCGGATATATTGGCAAGCTCGCACATGGCAATAGCAAGAAAGTCCATAGGCATGGCTATTGGTTCGCCGTGGAAGTTGCCTGCTGATATTATAATATCTTCGTCTGGACAAACAGTAGGATTGTCGGTAGCCGAGTTTACCTCCACGTCAACCACCGACCTTACATATTCTATAGTGTCCTTCACCGTGCCGTGTACTTGCGGAATACATCTGAACGAATAGGGGTCTTGCACGTATGTCTTGGGTTTCTCAATAATCTGACTGCCCTCAAGAAGCTCTCTCATACGAGCTGCCGTAACAATCTGTCCTTTGTGTGGACGCACTTGGTGTACTGCATCTGTAAAGGGAGCTGTAAGTCCGTAGTAGGCATCCAACGACATTGCGGCAATCTTGTCGGCCCAATCGCTAAGGCGTATAGACTGCAACAATGCCCATACAGCAAAGGCTCCCATATTCTGCGTACCATTGAGCAAGGCAAGACCTTCTTTTGAGGCAAGTTTTATAGGTTGCCAGTCGAACTTCTGTAGAACTTCAGCTCCAGACATAACCATGCCTTTGTGCTCTACCTCACCCAATCCTACCAAAGGTAGGCTGAGATGGGCAAGTGGAACTAAATCGCCAGAAGCGCCAAGCGACCCTTGCATATAGACTACAGGATATATCTCGTTGTTGAAGAAGTCGATAAGGCGGTTGACAGTAACAAGCTGACATCCCGAGAAACCATAGCTCAACGACTGTATCTTGAGCAATAGCATAATCTTTACAATATCGTTAGGCACACGGTCGCCAGTACCACAGGCATGCGACATCATAAGGTTGATTTGTAGTTGAGCCAAATAGTCGGATCCGATACTAACGTTGCAAAGCGAGCCAAATCCAGTAGTGACACCATATATAGGTGTGGTAGATTCGGCTATCTTGCGGTCAAGATACTCGCGGCAGTCAACGATACGCTTGTGTGCATCATCGCTTAATTCTATTTTGTATCCACCATATACTATCTCACCAATACGCTCGATAGAGAGGTGTTCGGCTGAAATCTTGTGAATTTTCATAAACTTAGGCTTTAGGATTGTTGGTTGTAATAGGATTTTTTAGTTGGCGTATTTGTTGATGATGTCGTCGTCCACAATGTTAGGCATTGTTACCTGCAAGCCATGCGAACGCATCATCTCGCGCTCAATACTGTGTATAGAGCCTTCGTTGCGTGCCCATGCACGGCGGGCAATACCATTGTTTACATCCCAGAAAAGCATCTCTTTGATGTGGCGATCGCTGTCTTTGCTTCCGTCTATCACCATACCGAAGCCACCATTGACAACCTCGCCCCAGCCTACACCTCCGCCATTATGCAACGATACCCATGTGGCACCGCGGAAGGAGTCGCCTATAACGTTCTGTACAGCCATATCGGCACAGAATTGTGAGCCATCGTAAATGTTGCTTGTTTCGCGGAAAGGCGAGTCGGTACCTGATACATCATGATGATCGCGCCCAAGTACTACGGGACGTGAGATTTCGCCCTTGCGTATTGCCTCGTTGAATGCCAGGGCTATCTTAGAACGTCCTTCGGCATCGGCATAAAGGATACGCGCCTGCGAACCTACAACAAGATGGTTGCGGCTTGCCTCACATATCCAGTGTATATTATCAGCCATCTGTCCCTTTATCTCGTCTGGTGCGCTCTGCATAATCTCTTGCATAACACGTGCAGCTATCTCATCGGTCTTGGCAAGGTCGGCTGGGTTGCCCGATGTGCATACCCATCTGAATGGACCGAATCCATAATCGAAGAACATCGGACCCATTATATCTTGCACGTACGACGGATATCTGAACTTGCCATCCTCATTACATATGTCGGCTCCTGCTCGTTTCGACTGCAAAAGAAAGGCGTTGCCATAGTCGAAGAAATACATGCCGTTTGCCGACAGACGGTTAATTGCAGCCACTTGTCTACGCAATGAAGCCTGTACGTGTTCGCGGAACTCGTCGGGGTTATCAGCCATCATTTTCTTCGATTCTTCTAATGTAAGGTCGGCAGGATAGTATCCTCCTGCCCATGGATTGTGCAGAGAAGTTTGGTCGCTGCCTATATCCACGTGTATGCCCTCATCGGCAAGACGCTCCCAAAGGTCAACCACATTACCCACGTATGCCATAGACACCGTACGTCTGTCGGCTACACTCTTGCGTATAGCTGGTATCAATTCGTCAAGATTGTCGTGAAGCTCGTCCACCCAACCTTGGTCGTAGCGCTTCTTTGCTGCAAGTGGGTTTATCTCTGCCACTACGCTTACCACGCCGGCTATATTGCCTGCCTTAGGCTGTGCACCCGACATACCTCCAAGGCCAGACGATACAAATAGCATTCCGTGTATGTCATGCGCCGCGCCTTTGGCTTTTATCTGCTTGCGGCAAGCATTTAGTACGGTTATGGTGGTGCCGTGTACAATGCCCTGCGGACCTATATACATATACGATCCAGCAGTCATTTGTCCGTACTGGCTTACACCAAGAGCGTTCATGCGCTCCCAATCGTCTGGCTTCGAGTAATTGGGTATAACCATGCCGTTGGTTACTACCACTCTCGGTGCATTTTGATGTGATGGGAACAGGCCAAGCGGATGTCCCGAGTACATAACAAGAGTTTGTTCGTTGGTCATCTCGCTAAGATATTTCATCACCAGGCGATATTGAGCCCAGTTTTGAAAAATAGCTCCGTTGCCTCCATACACAATGAGTTCGTGCGGATGCTGTGCTACCTCAGGGTTAAGATTGTTCTGAATCATCAGCATTATTGCAGCTGCCTGCTCGGAACGATGTGGATACTCGTCTATCGAACGGGCATACATCTCGTAACGAGGACGATAGCGGTACATGTATATACGGCCATACTTGTTGAGTTCGTCGATAAACTCGGGGGCCAAATCGGCATGTAGATGCTTGGGAAAGTAGCGTAGTGCATTGCGCAGAGCAAGCTGTCGCTCCTCGTGTGTTAGTATTTCCTTGCGTTTAGGCGCATGGTTTATGGTGTTGTCGTATGGCATTGGCTCGGGTAGAAAGTCGGGTATGCCAAGCTTAATTTCTTCTGAAAAGGTCATAGATTAAAATTTTATGGAAGTTCAATACTTATAACTTACTCTCCACTAAGGCCGTAATCTCCGCCTCCTCCTTATTAGCCTTAGCTATAAGCTCGTTAGCCTCGCCTATTAATGCCTCAGCTTTAGCGCGGTCTTTCAGCGATCCTGCATTAATCTTTACGTTCATGCCGGCTCCAAGTACAGCGGCACGTGCAGCCAATGCACCTACACCCGCATCCGATACGCTGTTAGGATTGCCGGTCTCTACCATCTTACGGCAAACATCAAACACCTCGAACGAGGTCTTCATAGTATCAAGCGGCACCTCTGCAGCAAACAATGTAGCCGTTTGTATAGCTTCCGATCGGGCCGCCTTCTCTTCAGGAGTGTTCTTAGGCATGCCGAATGCAGCCATAATACGGTTGAAAGCTTCGGTGTCCTCGTCTACAAGATGCAGCAAACGCTCTTGCAGAGCCATACCCTCTTCGGCTACATTGGCAAACTGTTGCCATTGCTCGTCCCAACCAGGTTTATGACTTGACAGATTGGCAACCATTGTGGCCAACGATGCACCTAATGCGCCCATATATGCCGATACAGAACCACCGCCAGGAGCCGGACTCTCGCGTGAAGTCTCCTCGGCAAATCCCTTGACAGTAAGGTCAACCAATAGATTATGCTTTTCGTCATCGGCTGCCATTACATATTCTATAATCTTCTCTTCAGGCTTAAACTCCTTAAGGTCAGATAGTCCTAACGACTTGATAGCAATGTCGAGAATGTCCTTTTTGGGTATGCCGGCAGAACGCTGCTGCTTGGCAAGGAAGTAACGTCCAGCTTCGATGAGTGTGCGTTCGGGAACAAGACCAACAATCTCGGTTCCTGTAACTCTTAAACCTCTGTTTTGTGCACAGCGACAAACTTCGTCGAAAGCCTTGTGCAGCGGAGTGACATTGATGTTGGTTATATTCATCGACACTTGCGCAATGCCATACTCGTCGATGTACCAGCCAATGGCCTTGGTACACTTCAAGGTGCCAGGCTTCATGATAGGAGTACCGTCGGCATAGAGAAGTTTTTTGCCTGTAATAGGATTACCCTCTCGCATAGGTCTGCCTTTCTCTCTCACGTCAAATGCAATGGCGTTGGCTCGACGGGTGGAGGTAGTGTTAAGGTTGAAGTTAACTGCAATAAGGAAGTCTCTTGCTCCTACAACAGTACAACCAGTGCGAGCCACTTGCTCGTCGTAAGGACGTCGACCAAAGTCGGGAGCTTCGGCATCATTGTCAATACGCTCGGCTATACCCTCGTATTCTCCTTTTCGACAAATAGCAAGGTTTTGGCGTTCTGGGGTAAAGGCGGCAGCCTCGTAGCAATAGCAAGGTATGTTAAGCTCGTTGGCAATACGCTTGGCAAGGTTGCGCGAAATCTCAGCACACTCTTCAAGTGTAATTCCACTTACTGGTACAATAGGCAGCACATCTGTAGCGCCTATACGTGGGTGGGCACCGTGATGCTGGCGCATATCTATTAGTTGTGCGGCTTTGGCTACAGCCTTAAAGGCAGCCTCGACAACGTTGTCGGGTTCGCCTACAAAGGTAACTACGGTTCGGTTGGTGGCTTCTCCAGGGTCTACGTCAAGCAGTTTTACACCCTTAACGCTCTCAATTTCATCCGTAATCTGACGGATAATGTTCAAGTCACGGCCTTCGCTGAAGTTAGGCACACACTCTACAATCTGCTTCATTTTTGCCATAGTGTAAGGTATTATGTTAGTAGTAAATATGTTTTGTACATAGGTATTGTCAACGCTGTGTAGTCAAAGTCTTAGAGGAAGGCAATTGTCAGTCCTGCCATAACAATGCTAACCATCGACATAAGCTTGATGAGGATGTTGAGCGACGGACCAGAAGTGTCTTTGAACGGATCGCCAACAGTATCGCCAACAATAGTGGCTTTATGGTTGTCGCTGCCCTTGCCTCCATAGTTGCCCTCTTCAATCATTTTCTTGGCATTGTCCCAAGCTCCGCCTGAGTTTGACATAAATACAGCAAGGGTGAAACCTGCTGCAAGGCCGCCAGTAAGCAGACCGAGCACACCTGCTACGCCAAGCACCAAGCCTACAACGATAGGGATGATGATAGCAAGAAGCGAAGGAATAATCATTTCGCGTTGTGCGCTACGGGTGCTTATCTCTACACAGCGACCATAGTTAGGTGTAGCCTTGCCCTCGAGTATTCCCTTTATCTCGCGGAACTGTCGGCGTACCTCTTGAACCATTGATTCTGCAGCACGACCAACTGCTCCCATGGTCAATCCACAGAATAGGAATGCTGCCATTGCTCCGAGGAATGCTCCCACCAAAACCTTAGGATTGATGAGGTTTACCTGGAAGAAGTTGATGAAATCTATTGTTGTTGCATTCGTTGGGTCGAAGATGTTGCCTGCAGCATCCACATACTGCTTGCCATTCTCTACCGCACGAATCATCGCAATCTTTATTTCCTCTATATACGAAGCCAAAAGTGCCAGAGCCGTCAAGGCTGCAGAACCAATGGCAAAGCCTTTGCCTGTGGCAGCTGTAGTATTGCCAAGAGCATCCAGAGCGTCTGTGCGCTCGCGCACTTCTTCACCCAGTCCGCTCATCTCTGCATTTCCTCCTGCATTGTCGGCAATAGGACCATAAGCATCTGTAGCAAGGGTGATGCCGAGAGTAGACAGCATACCTACGGCTGCAATACCGATACCATAAAGACCGGTGCTTATCGACTTTGCCGAAAGCGACATGTCGAAACCATTAGCGCAGAGATAGCTCAACATAATGGCTACCGAAATGGTGACAACAGGAATCATTGTAGAAATCATTCCCGTGCCTATGCCTTTTATAATAACCGTAGCAGGGCCTGTCTGCGAAGCCTCTGCTATCTTCTGTGTTGGCTTATAGCTATGCGAGGTATAATATTCTGTAGCCTGACCAATCACCACTCCTGCTACCAAACCGCTGATTACAGAGAACGATAATCCAAGCCAATTCTCGATGCCCAACAAATATAATATAATAAATGTGGCAACGGCAATGAGTCCGGCACTTACATTGGTGCCAAGACCGAGAGATTTTAATAGCTCCTTCATCGTTGCGCCCTCCTTGGTGCGAACCAAGAAGATACCTATTAACGAAAGGAAAATGCCTATGGCTGCGATAATCATTGGTGCAATGACAGCACGTAGCTGCATGTCGCCATTCATAGCAAAGGCTGTAGCTCCTAAGGCTGCTGTCGACAATATCGAACCGCAATAGCTCTCGTATAGGTCGGCACCCATACCAGCAACGTCGCCCACATTATCGCCCACATTATCGGCAATAGTAGCAGGATTGCGTGGGTCGTCCTCTGGAATGTTAGCCTCTACCTTGCCTACAAGGTCGGCTCCCACATCGGCAGCCTTGGTGTATATACCACCACCTACACGAGCAAAGAGAGCCTGAGTAGAGGCACCCATGCCAAACGTAAGCATAGTGGTGGTTATAGTGACTAAGGCTGTTGCCTCGCCATCATAAACAGCATTAAGAACAACAAACCAAATGGCAATATCAAGCAAACCAAGACCTACTACCACTAAGCCCATCACGGCACCGCTACGGAAAGCAATCTTCAATCCCTTGTCAAGACTTGAGCGTGCTCCGTTGGCTGTACGGGCAGAAGCATAAGTGGCAGTCTTCATACCGAAGAATCCTGCCAGTCCTGAGAATAAACCACCAGTAAGGAATGCGAATGGTACCCATGGGTTTTGCACCTGTAGCACATAAGCCATGAACGCAAAGATGATAGCGAGCACAATGAAGACAATGGTTACAACCTTGTACTGCTGCTTGAGGTAAGCCATGGCACCCTTGCGTACGTGTGCCGCAATTTCCTTCATTCTGTCGGTGCCTTCCTCCTCTTTCATCATCGAGCGGAAGAAGAACCATGCCATTGCCAAGGCTACAACGCTGGCAATGGGGATTAGCCAAAATACTAATGGGATGTTGTTCATAATGATGTATTAATTAGGTTTGTAATAGATTCGATAGGTCGTTGTGATGAAACGATTTTGCAAATATATGAAATAAATTAATACGATGGGGGAAAGATGAAATATTTTTATTAAATAAACTTCAGTTTTGTATCATTCTTTAATGCTGATTGTTAATAGCAGTGAGACACTGCAAGCAAGTTTTTTTACTTTTCCTCGTGCTTATTGCAATAGGTAGGGATAATACCGCATAGGCATGCTGAAGCCAGAATCTATGTTTCATAAATTTGGTTTTTGAATTTTAGAAAATAGACTCCTCTGTTTCGGATGTGAACAGCTCCAAGGCTTTCATACCCATAATAGAGTTGCCCTTTTTGTTGAGTCGTGGACTCCATACTGCTATGGAATATCGCGAGGGATAAAGGGCAACGATGCCACCGCCTACACCGCTCTTGCCAGGCAGACCAACAAGGAAGGCAAAGTCGCCAGCTTCGTCGTAGAAGCCACAAGTTTGCATTATGGCATTAATACGTTTTACTCTCGATATGGTAAGGTTGACACCAGCATGCGAGAAAGGCTCATTGCTCTTGGCAAAAGCCATAAATGCGTGCGACAAATCCTCACAACTCATCTCTAATGAGCATATTGTGCAATAAAACCGCAATACGTCGTTTACATCATTATGCAAGTTGCCATGATGCTTCAGTAGATATGCAATGGAAGCATTGAGATAGCAACTGTCCAGCTCCGACTGCATAACCTCTTCTGAGTAGTTGATGTCTTGATTGCCTGCTATGGTGCGTACAAATTCGAGAAAGAACTCCTTTGGGTTTTCAAGATGCGACAGCAGCACGTCGGCTGTTACCAATGCGCCTGCATTGATAAACGGATTGCGAGGTTTGCCATGCTCGTACTCCAACTGTACAAGAGAGTTGAAAGCCGACCCCGAAGGTTCCTTGCCTATACGAGTCCATAACTCTTTGCCAAGCAAACTCAAGGCTATAGCAAGTGAGAACACCTTGGCAATGCTCTGTATGGAGAACTTTACGTTAGAATCGCCCAGTCGATAGGTTCTGCCGTCAAGCATACTGAGACATATTCCGAACTGGTCGGGATTGACATTAGCCAATGCAGGAATGTAGTCGGCCTGCTTTCCATCCTTGGCGTATATCTCTATCTCGCGTCTAATTTTCTCTAATAAAGGTTGGTAATCCATTGTTTCTTTTTGTTTAGTAGTTTATATTTGTATAAATATGTGTGCATAAAATGCAAAGATCGTGATTTGCCGACTTACTCATTATTCAGTAATCCCCTCACTTCCTTATCGAAGTCAGAGTCAATACGTTGTGTCTTATTGAAAATGTCATATTCTTCTTCCGCTTTCTTCTTGGCTTGCGCTGCCGAAATTTTGCCTTTGTCGGGCAATATCTGGTATTTGCGGAATGTTAAGAATTCATTGACACTTGTAGAGAACTGTGCCATGTTGAACGTGTTTTCACGCTCAATGAGGTCTTCTATATAATCAAAGAAACCAGTAATAGCACGCTCCAATTGTCGGATTTCCTTTTCTTGCAGGTAGTTCTTAGCAATAGATACGTCCGATTTTAAGACACGGCCGTCAGGAGCATTCTTCCATGTGGTCAATCCCATGTGGTCTTTAGTATGGTCTGCCTTGGAATAGATAATTTCCGCAGCAGTTTGTCCTGTAATGGCATAGTGAAAGCGGTTTTGTATCATTGCGTAGAAATCGTGTGTGGTCGGAGAGTTACGGTCATAGTCGGTGCTACACTCTGCATATATGTCCGTAATCTGTTGCCAAATGCGACGCTCACTCGTACGGATAGAACGCACACGTTCAAGCAATTCACGGAAGTAATCCTTGCCGAATACTGCCGTTCCTTGTTTCAAACGCTCGTCGTCCATGGCAAAGCCTTTCTTGATATACTCATAAAGAATCTTTGTTGCCCATTGGCGGAAACGAGTAGCTTTCAATGAAGACACACGATAGCCTACGGCAATGATCGCATCAAGAGAATAATATGTCGTTTTGTAGTTCTTGCCGTCAGTGGCAGTTGTTTCCATTTTGGAAATAACTGAATCCGCTACAAGTTCATCCTCTTCAAAGATGTTCTTTAGATGCTTACTAATAGCAGGAACACCAACTCCAAAGAGTTGCGCCATAGCCTTTTGAGTACACCAAAGTGTTTCATCCCGTATGACTACTTGCACCTTGCCGTCGGCATCCGGCATATTGTAAAGAAGAAACTGTATCTCGTTATTCATTATCTAAATCCAAGTCATCAAGTTTATTTTCTATTTCCTCAATCTGCGGCAAAGCCGATGCAACATCAGCGAAGAGCTTTTCCGTTTCGTATTGCGCTATACCCATTGGTTGTGTAATGCCACGAAGCGAAAACTCGGCTTTCTTGTTGCTCTTAGTCCGACAAAGGAGCAAACCAATGGTAGGCTTGTCTTCTGTGGATTTTACCAAGTCGTCAACAGCAGAAATATAGAAATTCAGTTTGCTAACGAACTCTGGCTTGAACTCTACGGCTTTTAGCTCCACTACAACATAACAATGTAATTTTAGATGGTACATTAGCAAGTCTATATAGTAGTCATCACCATCAACCGATATGTGGTATTGTCTGCCTATGTATGCAAAGCCACGCCCCATTTCAAGCAGAAAATCAGTAATCTTGCTTGTCAATGACTTTTCTATATCCAATTCGTTTTGCAATGCAATCGTTCCGATGAACGAGAAATTGTAAGGGTCTTTGAATATGTAGCGAGCCAAGTCGGACTGAAGAGGCGGCAAGGTCTGTTCAAAGTTGTTGATTGCATGTCCTTTTGCATGGATATATCCATTGTCAATCTGAAGGAGCATCACATCACGACTCCACCCATTCTGTGCTGTTTCTGTTATATAGTAGGCACGTTCTGCTTCGTCTTTCACCTTGGGCAGCAATGAAATATGATGATACCAAGATATTTGTGCAAGCGGTACTTGCACAAAATCCTTACCTTCACTCTCTAATTTTGCAAGTGTCGCTTGCAAAATTGGCAGTTCTCTTAATTTTGCAAGTGGCACTTGCAAAAATGGAAAATCTGGATATTGCATGGCAAAACTCTTCATATAGCCAAGGTTGCGTTTGGAATAGCCTCGGTCATCTGGATAACGAGAGATTAAATCCTTCGACAGCTGCTCTATAACCTGTTTGCCCCAACCTTCCTGCTCCTGTTTATGTAATATACTTTTACCTATGTTCCAATACAAGGTCAAAGTCCCTACATTCACATTAAGAGCCGTATGAAGTTTGGCTGTATCAATTAGGTGTTTAATATCTTTACGCCATTGGGCATAACCATTTGGCAATAACGAGTTGCTTCCCTTGATTATTTCGTTCATAGTGCTATTCCTTATCGATATTATTAAACGATATACTACGCAATTGGGCAAGTATCTCCTTCTCCAAACGGTGACTCTCTTCAAATTGTTGTGTCAGTGTGGCTTCATATTCACTCATCCGCCTGTTGAACTCCTCTTCCGTAATATCAACATAGTCAATCTTGATGTCGAAGTATTGACCAGCAGAGAGGCTGTACCCCTTCTCCTTGATATCATTGTAGCTGATGTCATTAGCCAATTCTTGCCTTATGGCACGCAAGGTCTGCTCAAACTCACCCTTTGCAGATGGGTTTAAGTGCTCAAACTGCTGTTTGAAAACATCTGTAAGTATGTTTGTGTCTGGATCGTAAGCGATACCAGCCATTTCTTCATTTATTTTTCCGAAGTAGGAATATCCTAATCGCGTCAAATGTACCATAGCTGGCATTTGAACCCTTGTTGCTTCATTGAACTTGCTCATAACTTATTTGCCTAATATCAAGGAATTTGTTGCTTAATATGGTGTTGTTAACGCAAAGATAGTGATTTGCCAGATAAAAACATACGCTTGGTGCAAATCTTTAACATGTAATAACTGACTTGTAAAAACAAAAAATCCTAACTGCTCATTTCTAAGCAGTTAGGATTCTATATGGTGCGCCTGATAGGACTCGAACCTACACGTCGTAAGACACTAGATCCTAAGTCTAGCGCGTCTACCAATTCCGCCACAGGCGCATTTGCGGGTGCAAAGGTAATAATTTTGTTGCAAATAACAAAATAATATGGCGGATTTATTCTATAGATTCTATCTTTTTAAGTTTATAGTCCAATATGAGATGGACTGTCATGTATATGACGATGTCGATACCTACTATGTAAGTTATACCAATTACACCGTTCAGCATGGAGTTCAACAATACATATAATAATTGTAGTATAAGGATTGCTACAAGTGCTCTGTGCTGGCTCATACCTATGCGAAGCAACTTGTGATGGAAATGACGTTTGTCGGCTTGGAACAATGGTTGATGAATGCGCAAGCGTACCAGCACAACACGAACCACATCAAAACACGGAACGATAAGCAATGTATAGGCAAGTAGCATACTGTCGCTTCTGAATGGTTTGACCCAATCTGAACTCATGGAGAACTTTACCATAAGAAATCCAAGGATGAATCCGAGCGTTAACGAGCCGCAATCGCCCATGAATAGCTTGCGTCGTTTCTCCGCACTTCCCCATATATTAAAGTATAGGTAGGCTGTGAGTACACCCATCAATCCGGCTATCAGCACGCAATATGTCCATATTTGCTCTCTGCTGAAACAAACGAGGAAGCCTGTAAGTGCTATTAGCGATAAGCCGCCAGCCAGGCCGTCGATGCCGTCGATAAGGTTTATGGCATTGTCGATAAACACGATGATAAACACCGTAAGTGGGGCGCCTATCCAGAAAGGCACTTCGTGTATGCCCATAAATCCATATAGATTGTTGATGTAGAGATTGCATATAGGCAGTAATGAAGCAGCTATTATCTGAGCGGCAAACTTTATCGGGGCGCCAAGTCCAATAATGTCATCTACCACACCTACTGTATATATAATAAATAGACTTACAAGGAAAGCTCCAGTCCATAAGCCAATATTGAAGGGTAAATCGTCTGTTACGCACTTAAACACATACAACGACATAAGAAAGGCTATAAACATGCAAGGCAAGAAAGCCAAACCGCCAAGACGTGGTATGGCATTTTTATGAACCTTACGCTCGTTTGGCAAATCGTATAGTTTGCGTTTAAGACAGAAATCAACGATATGTGGGGTGATTATGAAGCCGCTAAGCAAGCTTAACATAAATGAAAGGACGACATACAACCAGTAACAATCCATCTAATTCAGTAGCTTTATATTATAGTATATATTTTATTAACACTCTTTTTATTATAACTTTCGAAATGTGAAAATATTGTATATCCTCTATATTTTTCTCAATAAAATAAGTATCTTTGCGTTTATAGTAATAAAAATGTCTTGATTTTATAATTTGTTTAAGAACAAAAACTGTAATATGCGATACTATAAAGCAATAATATTATTGCTTGCTCTTACATTTGGTACATCTCAAAGCTATGCGCAATATGCGTGGCAAGAAACGGAACGCGAAAAATCTAAGCTTAATCTCAAGAACGATGTGGAATACAATGTAGAGATGCAAGCATCAATGGCAAACAACAAGACCCCATTATGGCTTAACGCTAACAAATATGGACTTAGTTCGCTTGAAAAGAACAATGGTTATATGCGTGCTGCCGTAATACGTCCACTGCAAGCCGACTCGGTGCGCCGTTGGGCTATAGGCTATTGTCTTGACATGGCGGCAGCAATGAACTATACTTCTGATGTCGTAGTTCAACAGGCATATGTTGAAGCTCGTTGGTTGCATGGTGTATTGACGGTTGGAGCTAAGGAGTATTCTATGGAACTAAAGAACCAGAGACTTAGTTCTGGTTCGCAAACACTTGGCATCAATGCCCGTCCTGTGCCTCAAGTGCGACTTGCATTGCCACAATATTGGCAACTGCCAATTGGTGGAGGATGGTTGCATCTTAAGGGACATGTTGCTTATGGCATGATGACCGACGACTCATGGCAACATGAGTTTACTGGCAAGCAATCGAAGTATGCCGACAATCTGCTCTATCATTCAAAGGCTGGCTATCTGAAGATAGGCAACGAGTATTCTAACTTTCCAATCTCAGTAGAACTTGGACTTGAAATGGCATCACAGTTTGGTGGCAAGCCATATCTACCTACTAAGGATGGTATGGTGCAAGTGTCTACAGATAGTGGACTTAAGAGTTTTTGGAATGCATTTGTGCCAGGTGGTCAAGACGCGTCCGATGGAGTATATGGCAATAAGGAAGGCAACGTATTGGGCAGTTGGCTCATGCGTATAAACTACGATCATGAGCTATGGCGATTCTCTGTATATGCCGACCACTTCTTTGAGGATCATAGTCAGATGTTCTTGCTCGACTATAACGGTTACGGCGAGGGCGAAGAGTGGAACGTGTGGAAGAAACACCGCTACTTTAAGTATGCTTTGCGTGATATGATGCTTGGTGGCGAGTTTCATATGAAGTATGGAACATGGCTTCGCAATATCGTCTTAGAGTATATCTATACTAAATATCAAAGTGGGCCTTACAACCACGACCGCACGCAGAACATAAGCGACCATGTGGCTGGAACGGACGACTACTACAATCATAGTGTATATCCAGGATGGCAGCATTGGGGACAGGTTATGGGCAATCCGCTTTTCCGTTCGCCTATATACAATACCGACGGCATTATCAATGTGCGCGACAACCGCTTCTGGGCATTGCATCTTGGTATAAGTGGACAGCCTACCGAGCGACTCGATTACCGCTTGCTTGGTACTTATCAGGAAGGGTGGGGAACATACGACATTCCTTTTACACGCAAGCACCATAACATAAGCTTTCTTGTAGAGGCTGGTTATCGTTTCAACCACGGATGGAAAGCAAGACTTGGTTATGCCATGGACTTTGGCTCACAGCAAATGTTAGGACATAATGCGGGTGTGCAACTCACGATAAGCAAGTCGGGAGTGTTTTAAGAATTACGAGTTAGGAATTAAGAACTAAGTAGTTATGATTACAAATAATAATAGCAATCGTACAAAGTTGTTTATAACAACAGTTGTTGTAGCCTTATTGATGTCGCTTTCTTCGTGCGAGATAGAAACGAGCGATAATGGCAAGCTCGATGGCTTTTGGCACTTGGAACGAATCGACTCGCTTGACAATGGCAATACAGTAGATTGTTCTAACCAACAGATATTCTGGGGTGTGCAGTTGCGATTGATAGAGGCAAAGGATCTCGGCAATAATACTTACAAGCGTTTATATCTACGTTTCGAGCAGACTCCTGACAGCCTATATATAAATAAGGTGTACGAGAACCACTGGCATGAGGATAATCCTAATGATGAAGTGGGTGGTGACGTGCCAGTAGAAATGGTAAACGATGATACACGTCATTATGGTATAAACAACATTCCAGAAGGATTTCTTAAAGAACGTCTTGACGGTAGCAAGATGGTGCTAAAGTCGAAAATGCTAAGATTGACATTCCGCCGGTTTTGATCAGCGGAATGTCAATATATTGATCATTTTACCAAAGTTTCCACTCAAATATCTTATATAGGTATTTCAAGCTAATCAAAAAACGGTTAGTGTAAAAACCGTATGTTCGGCATGCTTTAACATCCTCGTTTACAAGTACCATACGACTGCGCACATTGTTGGTACTTGCACCACCAGTACGCATTGTCACAAAGTCGAGTGGTATATATTTAGCTTTAATATGATGTTTAAGGAACAGACGCACCATCATATCATAGTCGGATGCAATCTTGTAGTCGAGCGAATAAAGTCCGTATTTGTTAAACACCTCTCTACGAGCATAGAACGACGGATGTGCAGGCATAAAGCCAAAGCGAAGCCACATAGGGCGGAATGGCTTAGATGAATAATAACGCACCACACGATTGGGAAATCCATCTTTTATGAAGTGTATGTCTCCATAGATAGCGTCGAGCGAGGTATGTGCTTTCATTTCTGTAGCCACACGCTCCAGAACATTGTCTGCTGTGAAATAGTCGTCGCTGTTAAGTATGCCTACTACATCACCGGTACTATTGCTTATACCTTTGTTCATGGCATCGTATATGCCACCATCCTTTTCGGATATCCAATGCAGACGGCCGCCAAACTGTGGTTCGTATCTACGCACAATTTCCATTGTATTGTCCTTTGAACCACCATCTATAATCCAATAGTCAATGTCGTTGTATGTCTGTGCAAGCACCGACTTTAGAGTGTCCTCTATAGTAGAGCCGCTATTATATGTAGCTGTTATGAGTGATATTATCATTGATATTTCATCTTTGTATTCATATATATAACGAGAATTTATGAAAATATTGCAAAATACAAAACAAATTTGTATTTTTGCAGAAACATAAAAGGAAGAATTGTGCATGACACAATGCAACCTATAATAACAAACTTATATATGCAAGCGATAATATTAGCAGCAGGTATGGGGCGCCGACTTGGCGAACTGACCAAAAATAACACTAAATGCATGCTCGAAGTGAACGGTGTGCGACTCATCGATCGCTACTTGAGACAACTTTCGAAGTATTCTCTCGATAGAATAGTAATTGTAGTTGGTTATGAAGGACAAAAACTTATCGACTATATACATGCCAACTATCCAGACATAAACATTGAATTTGTCAACAATCCTATATACGACAAGACCAACAACATATATTCGCTGGCACTTGCCAAGGACTATTTATGCGCAGACGACACCATATTAATGGAGTCGGACTTGATAGTAGAGGATGGCATAATAGACAAATTGGTCAACCATACAGACAAAGACCTTGCACTTGTGGCTAAATATGAGCAGTGGATGGATGGCACTATGGTGAGGATAGACGACAACCGACGCATTCTGCAATTCATACCTAAGGCGGGATTCAGATATGAAGAGGCTGACGACTACTATAAGACGGTGAACATATACAAGTTCAGCCGTGAGTTCTCAAGCAAGCAATACATTCCTTTCCTTGAGGCTTATTGCAAGGTGATGGGCAACAACGAGTATTATGAGCAGGTGCTCAGTGTGCTGACATTGCTGCAAAACACAACACTACGTGCATTGCCTATTGGCAACGAAAAGTGGTATGAAATTGATGATGTGCAGGACCTCGACATAGCCTCAACACTCTTCTCGGAGGACAAAAACAGATTCCAACTCTATCACAAGCGATATGGAGGATTCTGGCGATTCCCCAAATTGCTCGACTTCTGCTATCTTGTCAACCCTTTCTTCCCCAACAAGCGCATGCGCGACGAGATACGCAACAACTTCGACACATTGCTTGAGAGCTATCCTTCGGGCATGGGTGTCAACTCGCTGCTTGCTGGCAAGTACTTTGGCATCAAGCAAGACTATGTAGTGGTGGGCAACGGAGCCGCCGAACTGATTAAGGTGGTGATGGAGGAACACACAAACGGACGTGTTGGAGTGATATTCCCTACGTTTGATGAGTATCCAAACCGCCTGAAACAAGAACAGATTGTGCAGTTTATCCCTACCGACTCTAACTTTGGATATACTGCCGATGAATTGATGGAATATTACAACGACAAGCAATTGTCGCTGTTGATGCTCGTCAATCCAGACAATCCTTCGGGTCATTTCATGCCAAAGGCTGATGTGTTGCGCCTTGCTGCATGGTGTGATAAGAAAGACATAAAACTACTTGTTGACGAGAGTTTTGTTGACTTCACCGAGGAATATGAGAAGAACTCGTTGCTACACAACGATATTTTGGCAAGCAACAGGAATTTGATGGTTATGAAGTCGATTTCTAAATCGTATGGTGTACCCGGACTCCGACTCGGCGTGTTCGCATCGTCGGATACAGAATTGATACAGAAGATAAAGAAGGAGGTAAGCATATGGAATATCAATTCCTTTGGAGAGTTCTATATGCAGATATACGGCAAATATGAGAACGACTATCGTAAGGCTTGTCGCAAGTTCTGTGAAGTGCGCGAGAAGTTCTATGAGGACTTAAAGCAAATCGATTTCTTGAGAGTGATACCTTCACAAGCCAACTATTTCCTGTGCGAAGTAACAAGCAAATACACTTCAGCAGAACTATGCGAACTTCTCATAGAGAAAGACATTATCATAAGCAATTGCGGGAAGAAGAAACATATGAACGGAAGAAACCTCGTGAGACTTGCCGTAAGAGACGAGGCTGACAATGCACGACTCGTTGAAGTGTTGAAGTCGTTGGCATAAACATCTTTTCATTGTTTTATACTTTGAAAACTTATGCTAAAGTTATATTTACATAAGAATAAAGCAAGAACAATGAATGTCAGAACAGTTTAAATAATAATAGGCAAGAATAAAGAAATAGATTTCTCTTTTTCTTGCCTATTATTCTATATCAGTTGTTGAGATATTTATATCCTAAAAAGGTACGCATAATTATTGACATTAGCTTGTATATATCAAGTATTTTAACGAATTTTGTAGTCTGAAATCAATAATTATATGGAAGTATATATCATTATAGCAGTAGTGGCCGTTGCAATGACGGTAGTAGGCTTTGTGCTTGGCAATAGGGGCAAGGGTAATCAGCAGGACAAAACCGAGCTGATAGACAATCTGCATAAGCAGCTCGACGAACTTAACATTAAGATTGCCGAGCGTGAGCAAATCATTTCCGGTCAAAATACGCAGATAACTACTCTTACATCTGAAAGGGATGTGCAGAAGGCTCAAACCGAAAACTATCATAAGCAGCTTGACACCCAACTGGCTGACAACAAGGCTTTGTACGAAAAACAAATAACTGAGCTTAAGGCTTTGCAAGAAACTCAACTGGCTGATTACAAGGCTTCGTACGAAAAACATATAGCCGAGCTTAAATCGTCGCACGAAACTCAAATAGCCGAGCTTAAGGCTTCGCACGACAAGCAACTTGCACAGGTTAAGGATGCTGCCGACAAGCAGATAGAGGCTCTTAGACAGATGAACCGCGAGCAGGTTGACAATCAGCTTAAACTTATACGCGAGCAGATGCAGACTACATCAGAAGAGGTGTTGAAGCGTCGTCAGGATGAATTGGGTGAGCGCAACCGTGAGCAGGTGTCCAAGATTATCGACCCTCTGCAGCAGAGCTTAAAGAATATGCAGGAGGCTTTGGACAAGACTAAGGAGCAGCAGAGCGAGGCTCTTACTCGTCTTGACGAGACGATAAAGATTAATATGCAGAAGAGTGCGGCTCTTGGCGAGACTGCCGACCGCCTTACACGTGCGCTTACAGGCGAGGTTAAGGTACAAGGCAACTTTGGCGAGCTTAAGCTTAAACAACTTCTTGAAGACCTTGAGCTAAAGGAAGGCGAACAGTTTGATACGCAAGAGACACTTAAGGACAAGGCTGGAAAGCTGGCAAAGGGTGATGATGGCAAGGGATTGATTCCCGACTTTATCCTTCATTTCCCAAACAACCGCCATGTTGTTGTCGATTCAAAGATGTCACTTACCGACTACGAACGCTATATGAATGCCGAAGACGGCACTCCTGAGAAAACCGAATATCTTAAGTCGCATATAGCCAGCGTGCGTGCTCAGGTCAAGCGTCTTGCCAAGAAAGAGTATACCAAGTATCTGCCAAGCGGCTACAACAAGCTCAACTTTGCCATTATGTATGTGCCTATAGAGGGTGCGCTCAACCTTGCATTGCTAAACGACAGCACGCTGTGGCGTGAGGCTTACGACGAGGGTGTTATGATTCTTGGTCCGCAAACTATGTATATGAATCTTCGTGTATTGGAGATGATGTGGACTCAGGTGCGCCAACTTAGCAATCAGCAGGCTATGATGGATGCTGCCAACACTGTTATCGATCGTGTGCAAGACTTTGGTGTGCGCTTTATGGATGTAGAATCGAGCATGAACGACACTATAAAGAAGATGTCAAAGCTTAAGATTACTACTGCCGACAGTGGTGCAAGCATCATTACCGCAGCACGCAATCTGCTTAAGGCTGGTGCAAAGGAGAATAAGAAGAAAAAGTCGCTTGCCGAAATGGACGACCAAGTGTTTATTGAGAATAAGGAATAATAAACGAATAACGACAATTACACGTACTCAAACCATTATAGTCTGCGTGTAATTGTCGTTAATTTTTTTGGGGGTTACTTTACGATGCTTTCGATATACTTGCACACCATATCGATGCCCTTGACGTTGTCGCCTCCCTCTGGTATAATAATGTGTGCAAATCGCTTTGTTGGCTCAATGAATTGCTCGTGCATAGGTTTTAGCACCTTGAGGTAACGGTCTAACACAGTCTGCACATCACGTCCGCGTTCCACAGTGTCGCGTTGTATGTTGCGTATAAGACGTTCGTCCGAGTCGCAGTCAACAAATATGCGTATGTCCATAATGTCGCGCAGCTTCTTGTTGATGAGAGTCATGATGCCCTCTACAATAATTACTGGCTTCGGTTCTACATGTATAGTCTCCGGCAGTCGGTTGCACTTGAGGTACGAGTAGGTAGGCTGCTCTATGGCTCTGCCTTCTCGCAGTTCGTTGATTTGCTTGGTTAATAGTTTCCAGTCGAAAGCGTCAGGATGGTCGAAGTTAATGGCGTGTCTTTCCTCTTCGGTCATTGATGTGGTGTCGTTATAGTAAGAGTCGAGTGGTACAACAGCCACATGATGCGGAGGCAATGCCTCCACAATCTTCTTCACTACAGTAGTCTTGCCAGAGCCAGTGCCTCCGGCAATACCTATAATTGTAACTTTATCGTTTGTCATATATATTGATTGTTTTTTTTTACTCGCTTATACCTTTAAGTACTTTGACATAAAACTCCGCCTTCTTCTCCACCTTCATAGGATATGCGCGCGAGCTGCTTGGCATGCGCCACAGTCTCAATTGTCGTCCTTTATAGTCGAACTCTACATTGTCGCCAACCTTTGGTTGTATGCCAATGTTGAAGCATTGGCACAGCACATCTGTGGCTTTCTGTCCGGTAGTTACTATATCGGTAAGGCAAGGCAGACTGTCTGCCATAGCTTTCAAATCGGTAGGCTCCACCACTTCAAGGTCCTTGTCCGATGCCGTGTTCTTAAGTCGTATCACAGCTGTGGCTGTATCATACATTCCTATACTGTGTTTACGAAGAAAGGGTATGATAAGGTCAAGGCGAAACGTTTTGTGCTCAACGTCTACAAAGTGCATCTTGTCGTTATAGAAGCACAATCCGAAGATGCGCCACATGTCATTGGTGAAGTTGGGATAATAAAACTTCATAGACCACCGTTTCTCGCCTGGTGGAAAACTGCCAAGCATAAGCAATCGGCAACCATCAGGCAAGAAAGGTTCAAATGGATGGCGTTCTATCATTTCTGTTCCTTGACAAGATACACCACTACAGGCAAGTGATCTGAATAGCCATCAAGCCAAACGCCGCCTGCTGTTGTACGCTTAGGTGCACCCTTGTATTTGCCTTCCGATTGCAAAAGGTATGGGCGGATGTGTATCTGGTTCTGGAAGAACTTAAGTGTGGCATAATCCTTAGAGCCCTTTGGGCATAGCATGTTAGGTGTCATAACAATCTGGTCGAACAGATTCCATGAGCCATTGTAGAACAATGTGCCGCGACCTTCCTTTGCCAGGATGTTGTACCAAGGATTGTACATGTCGTCCTTGCCCACCTCGCTTATGTTTGCCTTGCATGATAGGCCTTCTGTCATCGACTTGTTGGTAGGGTCGTCGTTCATATCACCCATAACCATAACCTTGCAGTTTTTGTCGGCAGCGATGAGCGAGTCTTTTATCACGCGCACCTGACGTGCAGCTACCTCACGATAGTGTGATGTAGAGAATCGGCTTGGCCAATGGCATACAATGATAGTTACATGTTCGTCCGCCATTGTTCCGCTAACGGTTAGGAATCCACGTGTTACAAATCCAGAGTCTTTCTTCTGCTCAGGCACATAAGGCACAAGCTTTACATCACGTACTGTAAAGAAACGTGGATTGTACAGCAAGGCACAGTCGATACCACGGCGGTCGGGTCCCTCAATATGTACATATTTATATCCGCGGGCCTTAAGTGCTGGTTGTGCTGTAAGGTCGTCAAGAACCTTAGAGTTTTCTACCTCAGCAAGACCAATAGCCGCACATCCAATGCCTGGCAACTTGTCTGTGCCAAGGTCGGCAAGTGCCTGTGCCATATTGCGCAGCTTATGACTGTATTTCAAACCATTCCACTTGTACGAACCGCCAGGAAGGAAGTCGTAGTCGCGCTTGCCTTCATCGTGGCAAGTATCAAATAGGTTTTCTTGGTTGTAGAAGCCTACAGCGTAGAGATTAAACTTTTTCTGTGCCTGTGTGCCTGTCACGATGGCAAGCAACATAAGGGCAAGGATTAAGAGTTTCTGTTTCATTGTCTTGTTTGTTGTAATTTGTTTAACTGAACTTTCGCAAGGTCAGAGAATTCAGTATTTAAAGGAGTTAAGAAGTTAAGCCAAATGCTTTTAATGCTATAAATCAAGCAAAAAAACTAATGGCTTCGCTCGGCTTTTGCCGCTTGCTTGCAAGAACTCCTTAGCGACCGTAGGGCGCGATATCTCCTTAACTTCTTAACTACTTTCGCTTGCGAAAACTTAATTTGTTTAATTTTTTTGCAAATATCGGCATTAAATCTGAAATATCCCAATTTGTAACAAAGAATTATTGAAATTGCCTTCTCAAAAAGGTGACATCCTATATATGGAGTGATGCAAACCGGTGGGTTGTAGCTTTGGATTATAGTCCCTCAAACCGACCAATTTGTCGGTGCTTAGACATTGAAACATAATATTAATGTGAATAAAACACGAAAAAACTTTTTTTATTGAAAATTAATGCTTTACTTTGCATTCTCTCTATATGAATCAACAAATCTAATTATCAAATACATGCAAAAGAAGCTTAATTTAGCAGTGTTGGCTATGTGCTGCGTTCCTGCTGCCTATGCTCAGACCGATTCTATCGGCTATCATAGTGAGGCATCTAACGAGGCAGCCTTCACATTTACTGAGGCTCAACTTGGTGAGGATGATGATATGACGCAAAACGTCACTATTGTCAATTCTAATACCAACATCTATGCCAGTCAGGTGGGCTATTTGTTCTCACCTGCTCGTTTCCGCTATCGTGCTTTCGACCAGAAGTACAACGAAGTGTTTGTCAACGGACTATCGCTAAACGATATGGAGAGTGGTCAGTTCCGCTACTCGCAAGTGGGCGGTCTTAACAACATGACACGCAATGTAGACTACTCGCTTCCTTTTGAGAACAACTCGTTTGCTTTCTCTGGTATGGCGGGCTCAAACAATTACAACTTCCGTGCTGCCGCTATGCCCGTAGGACAGCGCCTTACATTGAGTGGCGCCAACCGCAACTACACATTACGTGGTATGTATACCTACAGCACCGGTCTTTCTGAAAAAGGATGGGCCTTTACCGGTGCTCTTAGCTATCGTTGGGCAAGCAATGGCTATGTAGAGGGAACATTCTATAATTCGCTGTCTTACTTCCTTGGTGTGCAAAAGGTATTCGGCAATCATAGCTTGTCGTTTTCTACATGGGGCAATCCAACCGAACGCTCTACACAGGGTGCTGGTACTGACGAGGTATACTGGCTTGCAAACAACCGCTACTACAATCCTTATTGGGGTTATCAGAATGGCAAGAAGCGCAACTCGCGTGTTGTAACCGATTATGCTCCAAGTGCTATCCTTACTTGGGACTGGACCATAGACAACGACACCAAGCTCACTACATCGTTGTTTGGCAAGTACTCTATGTACAAGAGCACTAAGCTTAACTATAACAATTCGGACAACCCACAACCCAATTACTGGAAAAATCTGCCTTCAAGCTATTACGATGTGTGGTACGACACAAATGAGAACTATCGCACAGAGCAGGCTTTCGACGATTGGACCACATCTTACAACTATTGGCGTGCATCTAAGGCAAACCGCCAAATCAATTGGGACCGCCTTTATTATGCCAACCGCAACATAAATGCCGAGGGTGGCGATGCCATGTATTATGTACAGGCCAAACACAACGACAACCTTACATTGACACTTTCGTCTACATTCAACCATCAGATTGACAAGGACAAGAAGGTGAACCTTGGTATTATGGCTGGCACAAACAAGGGCATGCACTACCAGACAATGGAGGATATGCTTGGTGCCAACTCGTTCCACAACATCAATACTTACATTATCTCGGACAAGTATACTGCCGATTCGCCAGAGGCCGACTACGACCTTAACAATCCTAAGGCTGTGGTTAAGGAAGGCGACCGCTTTGGCTACGACTACAATATATTCGTAAACAAGGCCCGTCTTTGGACTTCTTACTCGCAGAACATAGGTCGTCTTAACTATACTGTAGCTGGCAAGATAGGCTATACTTCTATGCAGCGCGAGGGTAGAATGCGTAATGGTCTTGCTGCCAACAATTCTTATGGCAAGAGTCATCATGCACAGTTCCTTGATGGCGGCGTGAAGTTTGGTTCTAACATTACACTTGGTGGCGGACATGTAGTGTCGTTAGGTGCCGCTTACGAGTATCGTGCTCCTGAGGCCCGCTCTGCTTTCATGGCTCCTGAGGTTAACAACGACTTTGTTGCTGGCCTAAAGAACGAGCGTGTGTTTAATGGCGAGATTGGCTATATGTACGAGAACTCATGGTTGCACCTTAATCTTAATGGTTACTACTCGCGTATGGAGAATGTGTCTGACTGGCAGAACTTCTTCAACGACGATGTCAACTCGTTCATCTATGTATCTCTTACAGACATGAAGAAGGAGTATTATGGTGCCGAGCTTGGTGCAAAGTTCAAGTTGGCAAGCTTCTTCGACGTTAATCTTATCGGTACTATAAGCGAGGCTAAGATTACGAACAATGCCAAGCTTACATATATGGAGTCTACCAGCGCTACATTGCATGGCGACGACCAGGTGGGCGACAACCACGACCGTATATTTAATAAAGGTATGCGCGACAGCGGCACACCGCTTACTGCATTGAGCCTCGGATTGAACTACCATCAGAATGGTTGGTTCATCAACCTTAATGGCAACTACTACGACCGCATATACTTGAGCTACTCGCCTAACTATCGTTTCGAGCAGAACATCAAGAACCGTAACATTGCCATGACCAAGTTGGGTTATCCTATCATTAACGATGCTACCAACGAGATTATTCCTGGCGCTCTCGACCAGGCTAAGGGCAAGGGCGGATTTATGCTCGACGGATCTATAGGTCGCAACATCTACCTTAAGAAGGGATCACTCTCTATCAACCTTATGGTGACCAACATACTCAACAACCGCAGCGTTGTTACTGGCGGTTACGAGCAGAGCCGAAGCGGATATTCGGGTGTGGCTACTGGCAAGTACAACTTGCGTGGCTATTCATTCGAGAAGAATCCGTTTAAGTTCTATGCCTGGGGCACCAATGGTATGCTTAACATTACATATAAATTCTAACAAACACAAGCATTAAGATGAAAACAATGAAATATCTTAAGTTGGCGCTTCTTGCTCTTGTTGCTGTCTTTGCTACCACATCATGCATGGACGACGACTGGAAGGACCCTAATAGCGAGACATCTCCTTATGGCAATAACTCTATTCAGGAGACTAATGTGGTGTCTATTGCTGAATTAAAGAATACTTATGGTAAAAAGCAGAAGGATGCTATCAACGATACTGTTCGTATTGCTGACGGCACGCAGATTAAGGGTATCGTTACTGGCAATGACGTTGAGGGCAATATCTATAGCCAAATATCTATACAAGACGATAGCGACAAGCCTGGCATCATCATCTCTGTAGCTCAGGGCGGATTGTCGGGTCAGTTGCAGATAGGTCAGGAGGTACTTATCAATGTAGGTGGACTATATTATGGCACCTATCGCTCACAGCCACAGCTTGGTGTTGCTTACCACGACTCGTCTAAAGACCAGAACTATCCAAGTCGTATAAGTCGTGCCGATTGGCAGAATCGCTTTAAGGTTATTGGCAAGCCAGATGCTTCGAAGATTAAGGTGAAGGTGTTCTGCACAAACCCTGACACCTCAAAGGGCGAGCTTAATGTTGCCGACCTTCTTGATGCCGATGTGGCATACAAGTATGCTGGATGTCTTGTTACACTTAAGGGAGTAGAGTTTGCTATGGGCGACGGTAAAACCACTCTTGCTCCTGAAGATGAAGGCAAGACTCTTGGTTATGGTGTGACACGCTATTTTAAGGGTTACGACAAGACCAACAAGCAGATAGGCATTCGTACAAGTTGCTATGCCGAGTTTGCTGCCAATCTTGTTCCACAAGGTGTGGTTGATGTAACGGGTGTTCTTTCTTGCTACAAGTCAAGTGCAAAGTACAACCATACAGTACAGCTCGCATTGCGCCGCTTCTCTGACATCAAAGCTTCGGAGAGCAAATAATATTTACATTATTATATATAATAGAACAAAAACATAACAATTATGAAGAAGATACTTTATACAATGCTTGTCGCCCTTGCGACAACATTATCATTTACAAGTTGCGAGGACGTTCCGGCTCCTTACGACATTCCTAATGGCGGTAATACTGGTGGCGGTGACACTGAGACAGGACTGAAGGAAATATACTCAGAGAATTTCGACAATGAAACAACTGCGTTCACATTCAAGGATGTCACTCTTACTGGTGGTTTGACAAGAGTGTGGAAGGTTGCTTCTTACAACAACAATGGTTATCTCAATGCTTCTGCTTTCTTTAGCAATGCAAGTCATGCTTCTGAGTCTTGGGCTGTGTCGCCAGCTATCTTGCTTGGCGACAGTAAGAAGGCAACTCTTTCGTTCAAGCATGCTATCAACAAGCTTGCCGATGTAAGCACTATGAAGGACATGATGACAGCTTGGGTTTCTACCAACTATGCTGGTGATGTTAAGACTGCAGAGTGGCAGCAGCTCGTAATACCTAAATATCCAGAGGGTGTAAGCTGGACTTTTGTAGAATCGGGAGATATCGATCTCACAGCTTATTGCGGTAAGACAATATACATTGCATTTAAGTATACAAGTACAGATGATAACTCTGGTGGTTGGGAGATTGATAATTTCACTATTAAGGGTGATGGAACTGCTATGAGCATTCCTTCAACACCTGACACACCAGATACTCCTTCTACACCAGAATTGGCTGCTGGCTTGAACCTTGATACTACAAACGGATTGGTTACATTCGTTAATGACGGTGTTGCAGAAGGCGAAACTGTTACATTCGAGGTTAAGGATATTAAGGGTATTGAAGATCCAGAGCAGAAGGGTGTACAGGTTACTGAAGCTACTCTATCGGATGGCACAAAGCTTACATTTAGCGCTGACGAAGGCGAGAAGAGCAAGCCTACCTACTATGGCAAGTATGGTTCTATACGTATATACAAGAACTGCTCTATCAATATTGCTGGCAAGAGCAAGATTGCTAAGGTTGTGTTCACATGCGACGGCAAGGCATATGTAGGCAACACTACAGCTTCTCTTGCATTCAACGGCAACAACATCACTTACAAGAATGTCTATACCGCAGCACAGGGTGGTGGTGTTCAGTTCCGTTTCAAGACAATAAAGATTACTTACGCTAAGTAATTAATAGGACAAAATATAATAAAATGGCGCGCTGTCGATATGACAACGCGCCATTTTATTATATTTTACATCCCTGCCATACCCACTAATTCTGCTTGGCAATCTATAGGAGGGTATGGCATCCTTGCCATACCCACTCTGCCATGATTGTCCAACCAGTTTAGTGGGTATGGCAGGGATGCCATACCCTCCTACTATATGTAAAGATAAATCTGAACTGTTACTTATAGAAAAGCAGATAAAGACATGGCAGTTTGAGGAAATAATCGTAAATTAGCACTTGAAAACCAAAGCAAAGGAATTATGGTAGAGATAAACGATAGAAAATTGCCTGTAGGCATCCAGTCTTTTGAGGAAATCAGAAAGCAAGGATGCCTGTATGTTGACAAGACAGATATTATCTGGCAACTTGCCAACAGGGGGAAAAAGTATAATTACCTAAGCCGCCCACGCCGCTTTGGCAAGTCAGTGCTGGTAGATACACTCGAATCCTACTTCTTGGGAAAGAAGGAACTCTTCGAGGGATTGAAGATAATGCAGCTGGAGACAGAATGGGTGAAGCGTCCTGTCATAAGGCTGGATATGAGTTGTGCGGGTGCTGAACCGGAAACATTGCGCTCGTATCTTGATAATGCTTTCAGACAATATGAAAAAGAATATTCATTGATTCCTAATCCTACAGATAGTCTTGCCGACCGCTTCAATGCCATAATTGTTGGTTCGTATGAGCAGACCGGACATCAGGTTGCTATTCTTATAGATGAATACGACTCGCCATTGCAGCATTCTTGGAAGACTCCTCACCATGAAGCATGTACCTCTATCTATAGGGAGGTGTTTGCCATCCTCAAGGCAGATGATAAATACGAGAAGTTTGTCTTTATCACTGGCATCACCAAGTTTACGCAAATCTCTCTCTTCTCAGTGCTCAACAATCTGAGCAACATCAGTTTCGAACCTGAGTATGCAGCCATTTGCGGTATAACGAAGGAAGAAGTGCTTAGGGATTTTAAACCCGAAATCAATAGATTGGCTGAATATGAAGGATGGACTTTTGATGAGGCTGTAGCACAATTAACAGCCTATTATGACGGTTATCATTTCAGTCGCCGCAACATGGTGGATGTGTTCAATCCGTTCAGTCTCATCAATGCCTTGGCAGATTCTGATTTAAAGAACTATTGGGCTTCGTCTGGTGCCACCTCCATGTTGCCTAAGTTTGTGGATGATATGGAACTCAAATTGGGTAATTTTGATCCTTGCACCATCCTTCGCCAAACTATCGAGACTTCGGATGTTACAGGTGGTGGAGCCGAATTGTTCCTCTATCAGTCTGGTTATCTTACGATAAAGGGTTACCAGATGGGAGTTTACATCTTGGGATTTCCTAATAATGAAGTAAAACAAGCACTTTACGAGACGGTGTTGCCTGCACTTACTCTGCGAAGCAATGGTGACATTCAATCCACACAATCAAGTCTGTTTCTTTCACTTCAGCTTGGCAATCTGCCCGAAGCCATGAAATGCCTTAAAGCCCTTATTGCTGATGTGCCTTATAGCAACAAGAAGCTTGCCAGCATGGATATGGAGGAGCGCTACCGCTTAATTATGAGTACCATATTCAATGCCATTGGTTGCCGTGTTGAAGTAGAAAAGATGATAGCTACGGGTAGGATAGATATGGTGGTAGAAACCACCAACTTCGTTTATGTTCTCGAACTGAAGCTTAGCAATAACGGTGGTATAGATGCTGCTACAGAACAGATGAGAGCAAAGCAATATGCCGAGCCTTTCAAGGCAGACAAGCGAAAGGTGATAGCCCTTGCCATAGAATTGGATGATAAGGGAAAGGGATTGGTTGATTGGAAGGAAGTGTAAAAAAATACTGCCAACTTAGAAAACAGTAGGAGGAGGGTGTGTCAAAAGTTGTCTCAAGTGGTACGCCCCGAAGGGGCAGAAGCTCCTAGCCCAGGGCAGCGCCCTGGGTGTAATACATCCAAAGCAAAGCGCCCTGTAAGGGCAGAAGCGTTCATTATCAACGCTTTTGCCCTTACAGGGCGTATTATTTATAACGTCCGTTTACCCAGGGCGCTGCCCTGGGCTAGGCGCAATTTGGGCTTTCAGCCCGCGTAGTATGCATTATTATAAGGCTCTCCGTAATTCTTACTAAGAGCATTTATATCTAAATCAAAAGCTATTGCAAACATTATGCTAACTTAAAATATTTAGACTGCCCAAAGAATATTCTGCCTACATTGTCCTTGATGGAAATAACCAATCCCATAAAAGGGTTGTGTTCAACATCAATAACCTGGCCCTCAATCCAATCAGTCAAACCTGTCAAAGAAGGATTAACCTTCATAATATCTCCTAATTTTGGTTCCATAGCTATTTTGTATTTTTTATATGCTTGCAAAGATAAACTATTATTTTGAAAGTGCGAAGAAAACAAGAAAAATGTTTCGAAAATATATCAACAACAAATACTTTGCTTAACATTTCCTCATATAATAAAATCAATTAGGGCTGCAAATGGCATTGGTGCCGTTTGCAACCCTAACTTATGTATAGTCTCAAGCTAAGACATCCCCAATAAGTCTAATTACTCCCCTCCCTTTTGGGGAGGGGTTGGGGGTGAGGCTTCTTTTAATCAGCCCAAATGCTGCCACTTCCATCGCGATAGTCACTAACCGATTCTTCGCTATAATCCTCGTTATCTGCTTTTCTTATTACAGAGCCTGCGAGGATGGCTTGTGTCTCCATTTGGTAGACATTCATTTCAGGCTTTATATATTCTTTCTTTTTCATAATTCTCAGTTTTTTATGGTTCATCCGAAATTTGGAGTGATTCAATAATGAGCTTATAAGTAGCGGAGGTCTCTGGCCTCCGCAGTACCAAGTAGAATACAAATCATCATTACTAATAATAGAGATTGTATCATTGATTGCTGCGGAGGCCGGAGACCTCCGCTACTATATAAACTTGTTACATTATAATAATAGACTATTATTAGCACTCCTTTTTCCAGTTTCTTTATTTGATGATAACTTTCATAGTCTTGTTGCCACGCTTTACGATGTTGATGCCCTTTTGAAGCTCATTGAGGCGCTTGCCCTGAAGGTCGTAGTATTCAGCCTTGTCGTTGGCAATGGTGTTGAGGGTGTCGATGGCTGTAGTGCTGTCGTCGTCGAAACCGATACTGAACATCTTGGCGCCATCAGCAGATGAAGAATTGTCTACCATGTAAGCACGGAACGGCTTGCTTACCACCTTTGTTACCTTAGTATTTGCCAACAACTTGGCAGGATTCATCAGCTTGTTGCCCTTCACGATGTAGCAGTTGTTGTCAGCATCCTTGCTGAACTCCTTTTGGGTGTAGAGGCCCTGGAGCTGATAGTTGCCGTCAGCAGTTGCAGCAGTCTTAACTTCATTTGCTGTTGCCTTGTTGGCTACAGAGAATTTGAGCTTTGTTTCTCCATCCTTTATCTTGATGATAACAGGAGTACCAGCCTCTATTGTCTTAAGCTCTTCGAGTTCTACAGTTTCTGTAACATCATCAGCCGAAAGCAGTTTGAAAGCACGGAAGTTCCGATTTGCGAGAGATACCTCGAAAGGCAAGCAGAGCGTAGCCCATGTTGTGCCAGCATTCATCGTGCGGCTATAAGATGCAGTCTTAGCTGCAAATGGCTCGTAAGCCACGAAGTCCTTGTCGTCATCAAGAGCAAGGCTCTCCGCAGTAAGTGTTTCTCCTACAGCTCCTATCTTCTCCTCACCATTCTTGCCTACTAAATTTGTGAAATAGCCAGTCTTGTAGTTGGCGAATTCACTGTTGTTCTTGTCCGTGTCCGTGTTCTTGTTATACTCTATAAAACCTTTGAGCTTATCACAACCAAGGAACATATCTGCACCATTTTTCAATCCACTTCCAAAAGCAAAATTCTCACTTGCATAAATCGTGGCCAAGTTGGAGCAATTCTTGAATATATTGTCCACATACTCAACTTCTTTCGTATTGAAACTGCTCAAGTCGAGCGAGGTCAGGTTAGGGCAATTGGCAAACATGTGTCCCATATTGTTGACTTTCTCAGTATTGAAATTAGACACGTTTAGGGTCTTGAGATTAGTGGCACCATTAAACATGCTCGGCATTGATGTCACATTTTCCGTATTGAACATTGAGAGATCCAAAGACTCCAATGCAGAACAGTTAGCGAACAAAAGTTTCATATCTGTCACTTTCGCTGTGTTAAAGTTAGTGAGGTCGAGCGAGGTGAGAGCGGAACATCCATTGAATACCCCGGTCATATTCGTTACATTCTCGGTGTTAAGATACTCAAAGCCTTCTATTGTGGTCAGGTTAGTGAAGTCCTTGAACCACCCATAGCAGTTTGTTGGTCTTGCACTAGCAAACGAAGCATCGAAGACCACCTTCTTTACATTAGTTCCTAAATTATTCCAGTCAGGAAGATTTCTCCCCTCATTTAAGCCATAAGCTCCTTCGGGCTTGACTCCCTTGTAGCGGAATGTAAGAGTTCCAGTAGCATTGTCAAACTCGGCATAAGCACATCCAGGAGTAAAGTAACCATCCGTGCCGCAGTTGGCAAAGGTGTGGTCGGTCTTGCTACTATCATAGCCTTTGAGGTTTGTGCAGCCTGAGAACATATCAGAACCAATTCTCACCTTGGTCGTTACAAACTCATCGCTAACGTAGATGGTTGTGAGAGCGGAGCATGCCTGGAACATGCTGTTCATATACCGCACCTTCTTTGTATTGAAATTAGAGAGGTCGAGCGAAGTGAGAGCGGAGCAGCCCTCGAACATGTTTCCCATACTCTCCACCTTCTCTGTATTGAAATTAGAAAGATCGAGCGAAGTGAGAGCTGAGCAGCCCCGGAACATGCTGTTCATATGCTTCACCTCCTTTGTATTGAAATTAGAGAGGTCGAGCGAAGAGAGTTCTATACAGTCCTCAAACATGCTTGACATATTCGTCACCTTCTCTGTATTGAACTTAGAGAGATCGAGCGAAGAGAGTTTTTGACAACCATAGAACATACCTCTCATATCCGTCACCTTCTCTGTATTGAACTTAGAGAGATCGAGCGAAGAGAGTTTTTGACAGTCCGCAAACATATCTGACATATCCATCACATTCGCTGTATTCAAATATTCAAGGCCTGAAATTGTTTCCAATGTACTGGAGCCAGAAAAGAATTGTTCCAACGATGTAGGTGCGTATGTTTTGAAACTCTTATCGAAAATGATATTCTTGATATTTGTAGTTCCTTTACATAACAGATTGCAGATATTTTTCACCCTCGGTTTGTCATTCACTATAACTAAACGGCTTAAATCAATACTTTCTAAATTATCAGAAGTGATTTTTTTGAAAGTCAATGTAGTGTTCGTAGCATCCAACTCTGCTACATAATCAGAAATAGTGGTTGCCGTGTTCAGATCGTATATGAATGCGCGGTCAGCACCTTTATTACCTTCATCACCAGGGAATGTATTGTATGATAATGTCAAAGTATATTCACCCTTGTTTAAAATGCTTTTATACACTTTTTGCTCTGTTCCATTAATATCATCAAGCGGTTTTCCATTTAAAGTAATAATGACATAGTTAGGATCCTTTGCCGAAATTAGATATTTAAATGAAAATAATATAGGCTTTTCTACATTGAATTTGACTTCAATTTCAGAATTACTGTCATCCACCCCATAATTACTTGACATCAGTCCTGTGTTTCCTTCTGTAAAATAGGAAGAGACATTAGACATTCCATCTGCTTTCAAGTCCAACATCTGCCATGGATAATCACCATTGTCAGTAATGGTAACATTGGTTATACCATCCAAATTGAACAAAGCATAGCGAAAATCCTTATAGTGACAGACAGTACAATTGCCTTCACTGTCGAATGTATGGCCTTTTGCTGGAATCACGAGGATGGCAGCATCAGTAAACTCTTTAGTTGTAGCTTCATCGCTGAAGAGTTTGTTGCATACACTGCACTGCCAGTATTCCATGTTACCAGCCTCTGTACATGTAGCTGCTTTTGCTTCATGATGAGTGAGTTTGTGTGGTTTAAGCACATCATCCTTATATACCTTCACAATAGAATTGCAGAGAGAGCATTTGTGTGTGGTATAGCCATGCTCTGTGCAAGTAGGCTCAACGGTATTGATTACTTCACCAAGGGCATCCGAGTTATCGGCATTCTTGTGCGAACAGGTATTGAGTTTGAGTTCAAACTCGCCTACCTGCAATGTGCCTCCACTATGAATAGCAGTGATTTCCCATTTAAAATATTTATAAGAGGTAGAACCTTCGCAGGGGAAGTCGTACGAAGTATAGTTCTTATCCTGGAGCACCTCGTCATTGTTTACCTCATCGATAAGCGTCCAAGCGCCATTTTCGCCTTCATTGTTGCCATAGAGCTTCCATGACTTCGGATTGCGACCAGTTTCGCTTTCATTGTCATTACACGTTGTGATGGTATAACCCACAGGCACTCCTGCCTTGCTGGCTTCGAAGATGACATAGGCATTACTGTAAAATTTTCCACACCACTTAGAGAAATTGCCGATTTCCTTTTTGCCATCAAAGAGATTAGCGTATGTCTCACCTTTGTACCCCACAGGGTTACCCTCTAAGGCTGTAAACGTTACGGTATTGTCGGGATCTGTCTGCGCCACCATGCTGGTAGGCGCAAACAGCAACATGAGTAACATCAACCATAGCGTAGAGAGCCTGTGGCTCTTGGCAGCAAGAGTTGAGTAAAGGTCTGTTAGGTAAGACCGTTGTTTAGAAATCGTAGATTTATTCATACTCAAATATTTATTATTTATTGGTAAATCAGAAGTTAAGTATGTGTTCATATTTATCTTCATATATGAGCGGCAATCAGTAGGAGGGTATGGCATCCCTGCCATACCCACTCTGCCATGATTGTACAGCCAATTTAGTGGGTATGGCAAGGATGCCATACCCTCCTACTATATGTAAAGATTATTCTGAACTGTTACTTGTAGGAGTTAAAGAAGTTAGAGAAGTTCTTGCTATGCAAGCGGCAGAGCCGAGCGAAAGCCATATGCTTTTACTGCTAAATAGCCAACAAACAGACTTTTGTCTATTAATTCTTTGAAACTGCGCACATATCGCTGCAAATTTACAAATAATAATGATGTCTGCCCAATTTTAGGCAGACGCAAAATGACGCAAAAACGTAAAAAAGAGACGCAAAAGACGCAAAATTAAATGAAAATACCCCATGACATGAGTGCCATGAGGTATTGTTTGGTAGTGCATAATAAATTATTCTTTTAAGCATTTAAAATCTCTGTTCCGTGACGTGGAACGTGCATTCCCCTGACTTCGTCATTGCGTCACCCAAAAATCTTCATCAAAGAGTTTGGCGATTTT
>ERZ1034973.270-NODE-270-length-37650-cov-24.467748_pt1 | contig 37650 bp, 25 predicted proteins | sample MGYA00520686_ERZ1034973 | MGnify/ENA primary metagenome ERZ1034973 (study PRJEB33766, sample SAMN09781775) | gut metagenome | biome: gut microbiome | host: Homo sapiens | place: Madagascar | study: EMG produced TPA metagenomics assembly of the PRJNA485056 data...
TATGAGCGATTACCCAATGCTCATTTCCAATAAATTACACTCTTTTCGTAACTTCTACGATACAAAAGTACGTATTTTTAGTCAAAGGTGTATAAAATTAATCGCGCGATTAAAAACATAGCATTTATTTTTGTCATATATCATATTTACTCTACCTTTGCAGTGTTTCAGCAATGTAAAAATCTAAATTATGAGAAAGAGAAAGAATAAGAATCGTAAGTTTCTAACAATCATTGGTGTAGTCCTGTTGGCAGTAGTAGCTTGTGGCTATTGTTTCTTCTTTGCCGGCATGTCGTCGACAGGTGAAACGCAATATGTGTATGTTGACAACGATGACAACATCGACTCTGTCTACACAAAGCTCAGTGGCGTGTCGAGCGGCAGTTCGATGATTGGTTTCAAAACACTTGTAAAGATGAGCGGTTATGCCGACAACGTGCGTACAGGTCGCTATGCTGTGCGTGAGGGTGAAGGGGCCTTCATGGTGTTCCGTCACTTGAAGAATGGCTTGCAGACACCAGTCAGCCTTGTTGTGCCGTCGGTGCGTACTATGGACCGCCTTGCAGCCGAACTCTCCAAGCGCCTTATGATGGACAGTACCGCCCTTTACAAGGCACTTACAGACGAAGCTGTCTGTCAAAAGTATGGTTATGACACCACGACAATAGCTGCACTATTTATTCCGAATACATACGATATCTACTGGAATGTGAGTGTGGAAAAGCTGCTCGACCGTATGCAGAAGGAGAACAAGGCATTCTGGAATGCCGAACGCACAAGAAAGGCACAGGCAATGAAACTTACACCGGTAGAGGTGACAACGCTTGCCAGCATCGTCGACGAGGAGACAGCCAATAACGGCGAGAAGCCGATGGTAGCCGGTATGTACTACAACCGTCTCATGCTGCGCAACGCCGAGTATCCGGAAGGAATGCCGTTGCAGGCAGACCCTACAATCAAGTTCGCATGGAAGCGTTTCGACCTGAAGCGCATATACAACAACTTGCTGTATATAAAGAGTCCGTACAACACCTACCGCAACCCGGGTCTGCCCCCAGGACCAATCCGTATTCCATCAATAGCAGGCATCGATGCTGTGCTCAATCACGTGCAGCACGACTATCTCTATATGTGTGCTAAGGAAGACTTCAGCGGAACGCATAATTTTGCACGCAATTATAATGAGCATTTACAGAATGCAAAGCGTTATAGTGATGCGCTTAATGACAGAGGAATAAAATAATTAGATTTAATAATTTAATAATGAATAAATTATCAACACTCTTACTTTGTGCCGTCTTGTCTGCCCAGGCATTCAGCTCGAAGGTTCATGCAATTGAAACAGAATTATCGGCTGCACACGGCTATGTTGAAACAACTGACGGAAAGGTTGGAGCAGTGGGTATTAATATTCCGAGTGAAGCACTCAACTCCAGCGGTCGGCCGCAGATGAACAACACGCTTTCTGCCTGGACCTCAACCTCCGTTTGTGCCGTCTATTATTTCCATCATCCTGCAGCTACTGTTTCAAACACTCTGAAACTTAACGTCAAGGCGTTGCAGACTGCAAAATTCCGACTCACTGTTACCGACCCCGATTCGCCTGCCACACCTCTTTATACAAAGGAGTTCAGTGCGAAAGGTCCGCTTATTGGAGGTGATGTGGAGGTTGGTATGGGTGACATAACCTTCACACGCTCAGCTTATTATCGCTATAAACTTGAGTGTCTCTCCGGCAACAACGCAATAAACAACATCAGCCGTTTCAAGTTTTCTACATCTTCCAGCGAAGCATCCTACGCCGCCAACTATCTGTCGTCGCCGTCCGTTCATCTCAACAACTGGCATACCACAGCGGCTGGCGCTCCTTCTGGCGACGGCTACGACTGGCTGTTCGAGGAGATAATGATACCTGCGGAGTCTGACCTCGTTGGCACATACGCCGAGGCGATAGGTGCGCTCAATGGCTATATGGGCATACAGATGAACGGCTATGTAGATGGCGAGCCGCGCCACGACGTGCTCTTCTCTATGTGGGATGATGGCTCAACCGACGAAGACCCCAATCTGCCGGAGCATCTGCGTGCAGGAGCTGTTGATTGGGATGAAAAGACAACCGTGAACCGATTTGGTAATGAGGGTACAGGTGTGCAGACATATCGTCGCGGCAACTATTGGACACCTGGCACATACGTGCAGTTCATCACCAACTGCCGACCAGAAACCACCTCGTACACTACTGTTGAGAATGGCAAAACCGTGGTGCATGAGCAGCACAATATGCTCGTTTCTACATGGTTCAATGCGTTGGACGGCAAAGGCTGGCAGTATATGGCAACGGTGCGTAAGCGCAACTCGTCTACATATTTCAGCACCTGGTATTCGTTCCTCGAAAACTATGTGTGGACAAATGGTCAAGCTTCGCGTAAAGCTTATTATCGCAATGGTTATGGACGTGCTCGTGCTACTGGCAAGTGGTACAACTTCAACAGTGTTGGTTTCGGACACACTGACGGCGGAAAAGAAGATGGAGCACGTGCCGACTATGGACAGGGTGTTACCGAAAACGCTTCTGATCGTACATTCTTCATGCAGACAGGTGGCTATACTTCCACAAAGCAGACGGCTTCGATTGTGAGTCTTGCAACGGATAACACGGTGGTGGATACTATTGATATCGCTCCGCTTGATCTTCGTGTGCGTCAGGCTATACAGAAAGAAATTGATCGTGCCACGGAAGACGAACTCTTTACACAGAACCTCTTAGACAAGAAAGGCTGGACTGTGATAGAGAAGTCGAGTGAGGAGACATCCGGCGAGGGCACCAACGGACGTGCTCAGCAGATTGTAGACGGCGACGATAACACCTACTGGCATCCGCAGTGGAGGGGTGGTACGGCAACACTGCCACATACAATCGTTGTTGATATGAAAACCATTAATAACGTTGGCGGCTTCCAGTTTAAGATGGGTGACGATCCCACTCGTTTTATAAAAGCTTACGATATATACGGATCTACCGATAATAGCAAGTGGACTCTGCTTTGTAGCGATGATGCTGCTCCGCTTAAGTCGGAGTTTCGTAAGGTTCTCGGCGAGCCGGCAGACATACGCTACTTCAAGCTTGTTGTGCGCCAGACTACAGCCACCGACGGACCCTGGCTACGCATCTACGAGGTAGACCTCGCTTCTGGTAAAAGCATAAAGTCGACGCTCTCGGGCAAAGTAACCTGCAATGGCAAGCCCGTGAATGGTGCAACCGTAAACCTGCGTAGTTCGGAAAAGGTGTACGATGCCACTACCGACGAATTTGGCTACTACACTATTAATGTTGATAGAACCGACTTAACTTATCAGCTCACAGCTTGGGCAGATGGCTACTATAGCTATTATGAGAGTCAGCCGATAGAGATTAAGGGTCGTGTGGTTAAGGACATTGATCTGAAGCCAATGACTGCTATCAATAGTGTGTCTATAACTGGCGACATCCCTTCTGATGCTGCACGCTATAATATCAGCGGACAGCGAGTAGAGCAGGGCACTCGCGGAATAGTTATTGTGAACGGAAAGAAATACCTGACAAAGTAATTTGTGTGAATATGATTAAGGCTGGAAGATGACTTCCAGCCTTACGTTGTTATAAAGGTCAATTCTGTTGCTACGCTTCTTTTCTTATTCGTAGCGTATAGCCTCGATAGGATCGAGTTGTGCAGCTTTCTTAGCCGGATACCATCCGAAGAACACACCCGTGAAGGTGCAGACAGCGAAGCTCATGATGATGCTCCACGGCTGAATGTATATAGGCCAGTGGGCTACCAGCTTCACGGCATAGGAGGCTCCGATGCCCAAGCCCACGCCAATGAGTCCGCCGGTTACGCTGAGCAGGATAGCCTCAATGAGAAACTGGCTGAGGATGTCCACTCCGCGAGCACCGACGCTCATGCGCAGACCAATCTCGCGTGTACGCTCCGTTACGCTGACATACATGATGTTCATGATGCCGATACCGCCCACGATGAGCGATATGCCTGCCACGCAGCCGAGCAGAATGGTCATCATGTCGGTTGTAGAGTTCATCATGCTTGCCAACTCCTCTTGCGAGCGGATGTTGAAGTCGTCGTCGTCAGCCTCCTGCATGTCCGTCGCCTCCTTCAGTTTATGGTTGCGTCGCAGCACGTCGGTTATCTCGTCGATAGCCTTCGACGTGAGGTCTTCGGTTATTGCCGAGCAGGTTATTCCGCCGAGGTACGTCTGTGCCTTGATGCGTTTCATCACCGTTGTGTACGGCGCAAGCACGAGGTCGTCCTGGTCCATACCCATCGAGTTGTAGCCCTTCTTCTTCAACACGCCCACCACGCGGAACGGTATGGCGTTGAAGCGCACCACCTTGCCCACGGGATCCGACCCGTCGGGGAAGAGGTTGTCTACTACGGTCTGTCCCAAAATGCACACCTTTGCACTCGACTTTATGTCGGCATCCGTGAACATTTCTCCCTCACTCACAGCGAGTTGTCTGATTTCGAGATAGTCTTGGTTTACGCCGTAGATAGACGACGGCGTGTTGTTATTGCCGTATATCCACTGTCCGCTACTATTCACCGTGGGGCTGATGCCTTTGATGAAGTGGCACTCGTCCTTAATCGATGCGTAGTCGGTGAGCTTCAGCGTCTCCATCGCCGATGGGTCCTGTCGCACACCGCCCGGACCGCGGTCGGCTCCCGGACTTATCATTATCATGTTTGAACCCATCTCGGCGATGTTCGCCTGAATGCTACGTTTTGATCCCTGACCGATGGCGAGCATCGTGATGACCGACGCTACACCGATGATGATGCCAAGCGCTGTGAGGAACGAGCGCAGCTTGTTGGCTGCAATGGCGCGAAGGGCTATTTTAAAAAGATTGCTATAGTTCATAATCTATTGTGTTTTGGCGGCTATGGGCGTAGCCACCGTTTTGTCATTTCCATGTGGCTAAATCCGTTTTTGAGGTTTCATTCGTCGGAGCTTGCCGGCAGTGCCGCCAGTCCCTCTTCAGCCGAGAGTATATTGGTGTTATACTCGTCGCTTATCACATGGCCGTCGCGCAGCATGATGTTGCGCGAGGAGTAGTTGGCTATGTCGGGATTGTGCGTCACGAAGATGATGGTTCTGCCCGCTGCGTGCAGCTTCTGGAAGAGAATGAGAATCTCGAACGAGGTGCGTGTGTCGAGGTTTCCCGTTGCCTCGTCGGCAAGAATCACGGCAGGGTCGTTCACCAGCGCGCGTGCTATCGCCACACGCTGCATCTGTCCGCCCGACATCTGGTTCGATTTGTGGTAGAGGCGTTCGCCCAAACCCACAGCCTGCAATGCTTTCACGGCACGCTCTTCGCGCTCCTTGGCTCCGATAGCGGCGTTGTACATCAGTGGTAGCTCCACGTTCTCCACGCTCGTTGTCTTCGGCAGCAGATTGTAGTTTTGGAAGATGAAGCCAATCTTGCGGTTGCGCAGCACGGCACGCTGCGACTTCGACATCTTGCGCACCGACACTCCGTCGAGATAGTATTCGCCCGAGGTTGGCGTATCGAGACAGCCGAGCTGGTTGAGCAACGTCGACTTGCCCGAACCCGATTTGCCCATGATGGTGACAAACTCGCCCTCGTATATCTTGAACGACACACCGCGCAGCGCGTGCACCATCTCGTCGCCCACGAGGAAGTCGCGCTTCACGTTGTCGAGTTCTATTACTACTTTCTTTTCGTCCATAGTTCGTAATGTTTATTGTGAATGGTTAGGGTGCGTATCGACCGATGCGGATGCCCGTGACGACCGACGTGGATGCCTGCCCCTAACCTTTAAACGCTATTTATTTCCTTTTGTTCTTTCCCGGAGGGCCAGGTGCGAATGGGCTCTTCTCGCCTTGGGCTTCCATAGGCATCTTCTCTTCGCCCCCCGTCACGTTGAGTCCGGTAACGACCTTTGTGCCTTCTGCTATTCCGCCCACAATCTGCGTGTTCGTGCCGTCGGTCATGCCGATGTTCACCTTGTGTGCCACGATGGAGTTACCCTCAATAGTCCACACCTTGTTCTTCGCGTTCGCTACGTCCACAATCTTCATCTTGCCCACGGTCTCCTTCTGCGGAATGAAGCGCAGTGCCTTCGACGGCACGGAGAGCACGCCCTTGCGCTCGGCGGTATATATGGTTACGTTGGCGGTGAGTCCGGGTTTCAGTTTTAAGTCGGCGTTCGGCGCAGAGATAACCACCTCGTACGTCACGACATTGTTCGTCGTGGTAGCCTCCTGGCGCACCTGCTTCACCTCGCCCTCGAATGTATCGTCGGGATAAGCGTCTACGGTGAACGTCACGCGCTCGCCCTCCTTCACGTCGCCTATGTCCGCCTCGTCTACGTCAGCCACTACCTGCATGTTGGTGAGGTTCTGCGCTATGGTGAACAGCTCCGGCGTAGAGAAACTCGCCGCAACGGTCTGTCCCTCCTCAACCGACTTCGATAGCACCACGCCGTCGATGGGCGAGGTGATAGTGGCGTAGCCGAGATTGGTCTGTGCGCGTTGCACCTCCTCCTTTGCCGACACCACCTGCTCCTTAGCCTGCGTGTACGAGAGTTTCGCGTTGTCGAAATCGTCGGCAGCCACGAGTCCCTTCTCAAAAAGTGTCTTGTAGCGTTTGTAGTTGGCAGTCTGGTAGTTGAGCTGGCTCTGTGCCGTAGCCAGTTGCGTCTTTGCCGTGTTGAGCTGACTCATAAGGTTGGTCTTGTCGAGCTCCGCAATCACCTGTCCCTTCTTCACTACCGAATTGTAGTCGACGAAGAGTTTGCTTACGATGCCGCTCACCTGCGTACCCACCGTGACCGACGTTACAGGTTCGATAGTACCGGTAGCGGTGATGCTGTTCATGATGTTTGCCGGCGCAACGGCAGCCGTGTCAAACGTAATCTTTTCTTCTTTCTTGCCGCCCGACAATAGCCATACGGCAAGTGCGGCGATAGCAGCAACCGCTGCTATTACCAATGCCTTTTTCTTATTCATATTTACTCTCTAATTGTTATTTTTTTCTTTTTTAGGCCGAACTAAGCCTCTTTATGCCTTTCTAAGCCGATGGTAAAACTTTTACTCTTTTACCCTTTTACTTTTTTACTTTTACTTAATGTTTCCCGTCTGATAGAACTCCAGCATGTTGAGGTTGAGTATGGCGAGATACTTGCTCTGCAGTTCGTTCTGCTGCGCCTGCAGAAGGTTCGTCTTGCCCGTCATCAGTTCGACGGTGTTCTTCAATCCCTGCTTGAACTGCTCCGAGAGAAGCTCGTAGCTTGCCTGCGCACTCTCGGTCGATACGCGTGCCGCCTTGAACTTGTTCTGGTTCGTCACAGCCTGCAGCCAGTAGTTCTCGATAGTGGAGTAGAGCGTGGTCTGCTTGTCCTGCAAGTCGAGCAGATAGCTCTGCTTCTGCAGCTTCGCCTTGTTCACGGCAGTCTTAGTCTGATGGTTGTCGAAGAGCGGAATGCTCACCGTCACGCCGCCGCCCAAGCTGAAGTTGTTCTTTATCTGCGTGCCCCAAGCGTTGTCGCTCATTGATGATGTAGAGGTAGTAACGCCTGCGTTGAGGCTCACTGTCGGCATTCTGCCTGCCTTAGCCACCTTTATGCCGAGTTCGCTGCTCTCTATGCCGAGCTTCGCGTTCTTTATTTCCGGCCGCTGTTCGAGCGAAGCCGCATACACGTCGTTCAGTGCCGGCACTGCCTCAAGCGCCATGTCGTCTGTGGTAGAAGGTACGGCGACGTCAAACTCCTCGTCGCTCGTTATCTGCAACAGTTCCTTCAGCTGGCGCTTGTAGTTGCGCAGGTTGCTCTCGGCTTCCACGATGGCGTACTCGTCCTGCGCACGCTGCGCCGTGAGCTGCGCCAGGTCTGCCCGGCTCATCTTGCCCACCTCAACCATTGTCTTGCCGCGCTCCTCGTTAGTCTGGCTCGTTTTCAGACTCTCCTTCGTCACGCTGATAGCCTCGTTCGAGTAGAGTATCTGTACGTAGAGCTGCGCAATCTGCTCGAGCACGTTGTTGGCTGTTGTGGCAGAGTCGAGTCGTGCTTGTTCGACAGCCAACTTGTTTAGCTTCACGTTGTTGCGGTTCTTGTTGCCGTTCCATACCGTCCAGTTGCCCATGAGTGAGTACGATCCGTTGTAGTAGACCTTGTCCACGCTCGACTGCACGTAGCCGTCCGACACCGTAGCTCTGCCTTGCTGTGGCCACGGTGTGTAGTTCACGTTCTGCGATGTAGACAGGTTGAGCGACGGCAGCAGTGCCGACTGGCTCTGTTTCACGTCTTCGAGGGCGGAATACTCCTGTATCTTCGCCTTCTGCAACTTGATGTTGTTAGCCAAGGCGTAGTCGATGCAGTCTCTTAGCGACCACTGCTTAGCCGCACATTCGGTTGACGGCGACAGCAGGAGAAGTCCTGCCAGACAAGTCATCCCAATCTTCTTCATACTTCAATAGTCTTTAATTGATTCATTATTCTTTTATAATCTCTCTATAATAGGAGGGTATGGCATCTTGCCATACCCACGCTGCCTTAAAAGCATCCTTTAGCCTACACCTTTCTGCCAGTTTACTTCAGCTGCTGCAGACGTGCTATATACTTGCCGAGTATGTCGAACTCGATGTTCACGCGTGTGCCCACCTTGATGTCGCAGAAGTTGGTGTTGTCGTGTGTGTAGGGGATGATAGCCACGGTGAATGAGTTCTCCGTAGGGTTGCATACGGTGAGCGAAACGCCGTTCACCGTAACCGAGCCCTTGTCTACCGTGAAGTAGCCACGCTCCGCCATCTCGCGGTCGAACTTGTACTCGAAGGTGTAGTATATCGATCCGTCTGCATCGCGCATCTCCTTGCACACAGCCGTGCCGTCCACATGTCCCTGCACGATATGACCGTCGAGGCGGCCGTTCATCAGCATCGAACGCTCTACGTTCACACGGTCGCCCACCTTCAGCTCGCCGAGGTTAGAGCGGTCGAGGGTTTCCTTCATCGCCGTCACGGTGTAGCGGTCGCCGTCGATAGCCACCACCGTTAGGCAGACACCGTTGTGCGCCACGCTTTGGTCTATCTTCAGCTCGTCGGTGAATGAGCAGGTGAGTGTGAGGTCTACATTCTCTTTATCGTTCTTCAGTGCTACGAGTGTAGCCATTTCTTCTACTATGCCAGAAAACATGGTTCTATAAAATTCTTGTTTGTTTGGTTTAAAATAATGTATGTTCTTAAAATTGCGAGTTGTACGCATTTTCGACAAAGTAACGAAATATTTCTTTAACCCCAAAATTTATTATACTAAATTAAGAGTATCTTCTGTAAAACTGCAATAAAAAAGGAGATTACGGCATTTCTGCGTAATCTCCTCGTATAGTTTAAAAAGGGACGCCCAGTGATGTGATGAAACTCCGAGTATACAAGATTTGAGAGCTCTCCGCCTTTGTAATCCACCGGCTTTGCAGCTTAGTCCACTGAGGTTTTATATGGCCCGCCATTGGCAAAAGAAGTCTTCTCGGTTTCGATTTTTTTATTGATGAGTATCCCGATCGAACGTGGCGCGCCCCTATGTTTTTTCTTTTTTGCTTGTGCAAAGTTACTACATTCCTTTTATTCTGACAAGTGTTTCTGTCATTTTATATGTTTGCAATCGACATGATATTGGCAAATACACCTGCTGCCGTGACGCTTGCGCCTGCTCCATAGCCCTGGATGAGCATCGGATACTCGCGGTAGCGTTCGGTGGTGAGTGCCACGATGTTGTTGCTGCCCTGCAAGTTGTAGAATGGGTGAGTGCGGTCTACCTCCTTCAGTGCCACAGAGAGCTTGCCGTGGTCGAACGTAGCCACGAAGCGCCAGCGTTTGCCTTCTGCGTCGAGCTGCTTGCGTCGTGCCTCGAAGTCGGCATCCAGCTTAGGCAGGTTCTTCCAAAACTCCTCAATGCTGCCCTCGAAGAACTCGTCGGGTATGAACAGGTGTTTCTCCACATCTGTCTTTTCTACCTTATATCCTGCCTCGCGAGCGAGGATTACGAGCTTGCGTATCACGTCCTTGCCCGAGAGGTCGATGCGTGGGTCGGGTTCGCTGTAGCCCTGTTCCTTGGCGCGGCGCACAGCCTCCGACATGGTAACGTCAGCCGACAGCTCGTTGAAGATGAAGTTGAGTGTGCCCGAGAGCACCGCCTCTATCTTCAGGATCACGTCGCCCGAGTTGCGCAGGTCGTTGATGGTGCCGATGATAGGCAGTCCGGCACCCACGTTTGTCTCGTAGCGGAAGAATACGCCACGCGCCAATGCGGTCTCCTTCAGCAAGGCGTATTTCTCGTATGACGACGATGCAGCGATCTTGTTGGCTGCAATCACCGATATGTTGTGCTCCAGCAGTGGCTGGTAAATCTCAGCTACGTCCTTGCTCGCCGTACAGTCGACGAACACGCTGTTGAAGCAGTTCATCTCTATTATTGCGTCGCGCAGCTTCTTGTCGTTGCTCTCGGGAGCGTCGGCAAGCAGCTGGCGATAGTTGGCGAGGTCAATGCCGTCGCGGTTGAATAGTGCCTTCTTCGATGTAGCGATGCCTACTACGTTCAGCTTCAGTCGCTTGGTGCGCTTCAGCTCCTCGTACTGGTCGTGTATCTGCTCGAGCAGCTGTCCGCCCACGGTGCCCACACCGCATACGAAGAGGTTCAGCACCTTGTATTCAGACAGGAAGAACGAGTCGTGTATGGCGTTGAGTGCCTTGCGCAGATGTTCGCTCTTCACTACGAACGAGATGTTGGTCTGCGATGCACCCTGTGCACATGCTATCATGCTGATGCCGGCTCTGCCCAGTGTGCCGAAGAGCTTGCCGGCTATGCCCGGCACGTGCTTCATGTTCTCGCCTACGACGGCGATGGTAGCCAGTCCGCTCTCGGCGTGCATGGGGAACATGGCACCCGTCTCTATCTCCTTTGCAAACTCGCCGTTGAGTACCTCTACAGCCTCCGCTGCATCCTGGTCGCGCACACCGATAGACGTTGAGTTCTCCGACGAAGCCTGCGACACCATGAACACGCTGATGCCGTTGTCTGCCAGGGCGGTGAAGATGCGGCGGTTCACGCCGATGACACCCACCATCGACAGACCGGCTACGGTGATGAGCGTGGTGCCGTTGATGCTCGATATACCCTTGATGGGTTTGTCGTTGTTAGCCACCTTCTGCTTGATGATGCTGCCCTCGCTGTCGGGGTTGAACGTGTTCTTCACGCGGATAGGGATGTTCTTCACGCAGACGGGGTAGATGGTAGGCGGATACACCACCTTCGCGCCGAAGTTGCAAAGCTCCATCGCCTCGATGTAGCTCAACTCCTTAATGGTGTAGGCGGTCTTTATGACGCGTGGGTCGGCTGTCATGAAGCCGTCCACGTCGGTCCATATCTCAAGAATGTCGGCGTCGAGTGCTGCGGCGATGATGGCAGCGGTGTAGTCTGATCCGCCACGACCGAGGTTCGTAATCTCGTCGGTGTCGCGGTCTTTGCTTATAAAACCCGGAACAAGCGAAATGCGCTGCAGGTCGCTGAAGGTGCGACGCACGAGGCGGTTGGTCAGTTCGGAGTCGAGAGTGTTCTTATGGTTCTTGCGCATGGTCTTGATGAACTCGCGCGAGTCGTACCACTTTGCGCCCTGCACCAGTGTTGCCACGATGTTCGAGCTGAGTCGCTCACCGTAGCTCACGATGGCGTCCTGCGTCTTCTTCGAGAGATCGTGAATGAGATACACGCCGAAGTAGATGGAGCGCAACTGCTCGAAGAGCGAGTCGACGATGTTGAAGAGCTGCTCGCGCTTGCGTGGGTCGGTGATGATGGTGTCTATCATCTTGTGGTGGCGTTCCACCATAGCCTGGAATTCGTCCTTCCACGCCTCGTCGCCTTTCTGTGCGAGCACCGATGTGGCGATGAGCTTGTCGGTGATGCCGCCCAATGCGCTCACCACGACGATGATGGGCTGCTCCTGCGCCTCTTTCTCTACAATAGCCTTCAGGCTGAGAATACTCTCTACGGAACCCACTGAGGTTCCGCCAAACTTCAATACTTTCATTTCTTTTTGTTCTGTGGTTAATGTCTCCATACCAGGGAGACGCTTGTGTTTCGATACTGACGTGGCTCGTAGCGCAGTGCAACTGGCGTGCGTCGGGGTCCTCTTTACGAGCGAGGTTTCACGCTACTCCGTGGTCGTCATCTGCGTCAAGCGACAGCGTTAGCACCATGTCGTTGACAATAAAGTTATTGGGATGTGGGGACAAAATTACGAAAAATGTTCTTAAAACGTTTCATTTCTTATGAAAATCGCATAAGTTTGCGTAATTTTGTACCCTAATAGGAGGATATGGCATCTTGCCATATCCACGCACCCCACCAGGGGGTGCAGTGGTCTCCACTGCACCAACCAAGCAAAAAATAACAACATAAAGATATTAATAGGAGGATATGGCATCTTGCCATATCCACGCACCCTTCAAAAAAATAACAACAAATAAATATGATTCAGGAATTTCAAATACGAGTGCTGCCCGTGGTAGCCTCGAGCGAGCAAAACATAATAAGCTACATTGCCGACGAGAAGGGCATCGACGCGCGCACCGTCAACGCCGTGCGTGTGCTGAAGCGTAGCATCGACGCACGCCAGCGCACCATCTTCATCAACCTCACCGTGCGTGTCTACATCAACGAGATACCGCAGGATATGGAGTACGTACACACCGAGTACGGCGACGTGAGCCATAAGCCGCAGGTCGTGGTGGTAGGAGAGGGCCCCGGCGGACTCTTCGCTTCGCTCCGACTCATCGAACTTGGCTTGCGCCCCGTCGTACTTGAGCGTGGCAAAGACGTACGCCAGCGCAAGGTAGACCTCGCCAACATCACTAAGACACAGGCTGTAGACCCCGAGAGCAACTACTGCTTCGGCGAGGGCGGTGCCGGCGCCTACTCTGACGGCAAGCTATACACTCGCTCCAAGAAACGTGGCAGCACAGAGAAGATTCTCAACGTGTTCTGCCAGCATGGAGCCTCTACGTCTATCCTCGTCGACGCCCATCCGCATATCGGTACCGACAAACTGCCGCAGGTTATCGAGGCTATGCGCAACACCATCATACGCTGCGGTGGCGAGGTTCACTTCCAAACCAAGATGACCCGACTGCTGCTCGAGGGCGACAAGGCGGTGGGCGTTGAGGCTGTAGACCTGCAGACGGGTGCCGAGAAGACATTCCGCGGACCTGTTATTCTGGCTACGGGCCACTCCGCTCGCGATGTCTACCGCTATCTCGCCGAGGCGAAGATAGAGATTGAGGCGAAGGGCATCGCCGTCGGCGTTCGCCTTGAGCACCCGTCGCAGCTGATTGACCAAATACAGTATCACTCGCGCAACGGACGCGGCAAGTATCTGCCCGCTGCCGAGTACAGCTTCGTGACGCAAGTGGACGGCCGCGGCGTCTACTCGTTCTGCATGTGTCCCGGCGGCTTCGTCATTCCGGCAGCCACCGACAAGCAGCAGATTGTGGTGAACGGCATGAGCCCCAGCAACCGCGGCACACAATGGTCCAACTCGGGCATGGTCGTAGAGACACGCCCCGAGGACGTGGGCGGCGACGAGAACGATCCGCTGCGCGTGATGCACTTCCAAGAGGAACTGGAGCGTGCATGCTGGCAGCAGGGCAACATGAAGCAGACCGCTCCAGCGCAGCGCATGGCAGACTTCGTGAACAACCGCCTGAGCTACGACCTGCCCAAGAGTAGCTATGCCCCCGGACTCATATCCTCACCCCTTCACTTCTGGATGCCGCAGCACGTGGGCAAGCGCCTGCAGGAAGGCTTCAAGAAATTCGGCAAGATGAGTCACGGTTTTCTCACCAACGAGGCGATACTTATCGCCACCGAGACCCGTACCTCGTCGCCCGTGCGCATCACCCGCGACTTCACTACGCTGCAGCACGTCCGTATACAGGGGCTCTTCCCTTGTGGCGAGGGTGCAGGCTACGCCGGTGGCATCGTCTCTGCTGGTGTCGACGGCGAACGCTGTGCAGAAATGTGCGCAGAGTATTTAAAAAACTAAGTAGATGAAAAAATCTACCATATCTCCCAGTTTCCTTATAATGCTCTGTATCTCAGACATATAAGGGATGGCAGATGGCTGGCAGATAGCTGGAGGATAGTCAAAATCTTCCAGCTATCTGCCATTTATTATAGCAGCGTGACAATGATGTTGCGGTAGCGTGGCAACGATGTTGCGGTAGCGCGGCAATAGAGTTGTTGTAGCGTGGCAATAGAGTTGCGGTAGCGTGGCAATAAAGTTTCGGTAGCGTGGCAATGATGTCTTAGCTGTAGTTTAATACTTATAGTTGTCCACTTACTGTTTTAACTGTAAAGCCTGTTGCCACAGTTTATATTTGATTTTACTATTAGTTGATACTATTTTTGGGTAACGACTTTTGTCTCACAAAACCACACGTTTTACATACTTTTCCTCAGCTTTTGCACAGTTCACTACAGCTGTCTTTTTGACGATAGCTTTGCAATGGACTACATTAATTATGGCGACAAAATTATCTATTGTGCAATGTACCTGTATATTGGCTACATCAACGAGGCAACTAACTTTGCTGAAAGTCAAGGTGGTGGCGGTAGCGACGCCAAGGATTGGGGACGTGAGAAGGATGAAGATGAGATAGAATGGATAAGACGATGTTTGCGACAGGCGACAAAGATGATGAAACCAATGAAGAGGAAAGGCTTGAGTAGATAAAATATTAAGGGAGGAGCGCATTTCGAAACGCCCCTCCCAAATTATTTTACAACTCGCAATGATTTTGCGAATCACTATCCTTAGTAACGACTTGAATAGTGAGACGAGTGTGAGCTATGCGAGCTGTGAGAACTGTGTAAAGAATGAGAACTGTGCGAATAGTGACCCGCAAGAGAACTCTTTACCATGTCAATGGCTTTCTGCAAAACCAAAGGCTGGTTCTTCTGCTTCTCAATTTGTGTTGTTTCGTCATTATTGCCCAATACGTTCATGATGTTATCAGAAACGTTGGCGCAATAACTCGTTGTCGCGATAAATGCCGATAGTGCTGTATCGGTACCCTTTTATCTCAAATCATTAGGATTTGGGATAAAAACTTGAGCGATATTTTTTGATGTATATATACTAGCATCGCGGATACGCTTACAATCTTTTTTGCTTTTAAGTAAAAAGTGGCAATCAGACGTGGGGCAGCTCAACGATGAAACTCGTGCCTCTGCCTTTTTCCGAGTGTACGGCGATGTTGCCTTCGTGCAGCTTCACAATCTTATGGGCGAGCGTCATGCCGATGCCGTGACCCTCTACGGCGTTCTCTTTCGCTCCGCGATAGAACAAGGTGAAGAGCTGCTGTTTGTCTTCTGCCGACATGCCGCAGCCGTTGTCCGACATACGCACTATGCTCCAGCGGTTGTGGAACGAAATCTGCACGATTGAGGAGTGGTTGGCAGAGTACTTGCAGTTGTTTTCTATGAGATTGGCGAAGGCAATGTTGAGCAGATAGGGGTTGCCGTGCGTGGTTATGAGTCGGTCGTCGTCCTCCTCCTCGTTAGAGAAGAGCAGTTCGATGGAGTAGTCGGGGTGCGCACGCAGAATGAGTTCGCGCACGTCGAGCAGCAGTTCGTCGAGGCGTACCTCGTGCATGCTAATCTTCTCCTTGCAGTAGTCGGCCTTTGCCAGATTGAGCAAGCCGTCGATGAGTCGGGTCATGCGCTTTGCGTCCTGCAGGATGTTCTGCATAGCGTGTCTGTACTGCTCGTTGGTGCGGTCTTTCTGCAGCGACACATCCAGTTCGGCGGTGAGGGCGGCAAGCGGAGTGTGCAGCTCGTGCGACACGTTGCTGACAAACTGCTTCTGCGACTCGAACGAAACCTCAAGTCGGTTGAGCAGCGCATTGAACGCAATGCAGAGTTCGCCCAACTCATCCTTCTCGTTCTTCACCGGCAAGCGGCGGTCGATGTGCGAGGCGGTGATAGTTTCAGCCTCGTTCACAATGTTCTGTATCGGTTTCAGCGCAAGGCGTGCGAGGAAGTAGCCCGCAACGAAGAGCAGCGTGAGGCCTATTATGAAGAGAATGATAAGCGTGTTCTGCAGGCCCGATAGATTGGCATGGCCGTAGCCGTCGTAGGCGGCGGCGGTCACGATATATTCTTTTCCTTTGTAGAGGTACACCATGCCTATGCCCTGATACTTGCCTATGCTGAACTCTATCTCTCGCTGTCTGAGTATCTCGTTTATCATCTGCTGCGTCTCCTTCACTATGTCGTTGTGTATGGCATCGTGGTAGAGCATGTGGAAGTCGGTGGTGTATACAGCCACCTCCACCTCGTTGATGAACTTGCGGTTGTTCAGATACACCGACTGCATGGTCTGTGCATCCACTTGTCCGGCAAGGAACAGATTAGCCTTCGTTATGCCCTCGCTCTTGAGGTCGCGGAAGAAAGTCTGCGCGCGGGTGTGCTCGCTGAGCAGGTATATGAGAACCGTGCACAGCAGGAAGATGGTAGCTGTGACACAGGTATATTTCAGAGTGAGGGTTGTACGTATTTTCATTATAGTCTGCTTGTTAGTATGAAGCCCACACCGGGCTTGGTGTGTATCAGTTTCACGTCGAAGTTCTTGTCCATCTTCTTGCGCAGATAGTTGATGTATACGTCGATGAAGTTGGTGCCGGTGTCGAAATGCGTGCTCCACACCTTCTCGGCTATCTCTATGCGGCTCACCACCTTCTCGGCGTTCTCCACGAGATACACCAGCAGGTTGTACTCCTTCGGCGAGAGCTTTATCGGCGTGTCGCCGCGCATCACCTCCTGTCGCTCAAGGTCTATCTTCAGGTCGGCGTAAGCAATCTGCTTCGGCGCTTCGGTGCCGCTCACGGCGCGCCTCTTGAGTAGCACGCGCACCCTTGCGAGCAGTTCGCGGAAGTCGAACGGCTTCACCATATAGTCGTCTGCGCCCACGTCGAAGCCTTCGAGCTTGTCGTCTGCAGTGCCCAGCGCCGTGAGCATCAGTATGGGTATCTGCTTGTCGTGCTGGCGTATCTGTTGGCACACCTCGAAGCCATTCAACTTCGGCAGTATGATGTCGGAGATGACGAGCTGGAAGGCGTTGTTCTGAAAGAGGCGCAGCCCCATCTCGCCGTCGTACGCCACCATTATCTGATAGCCGTTTTCCTCCAAACCTATCTTCAGAAGGTCGGCCACACGCTTTTCGTCCTCTATAACTAATATGCTGATCATAGTTGTTCTGGTTTGTGATTTACACTTTTCGACACATGAAACTGCTGCAAAGTTACACTTTTCTTTCTTTAAAACTGCTGAATTGCAGCTATAATTAGCAAGAATTTATGTAGACTGTGTTAGTATGGTAGGAAAGTTAATTAACTCTCCTAATTGGTCAGAAACTGCAGCACAGACGTGCGCTGAGCACAGTGAAGCTACCTACCTTGTTGTTGATGTATTGGAACGAGGGCTGCAGAGCGATGTGTCGGTTCAGTTGGCGGCGGTATGTCAGTTCAACGGAGCACTCTGTGCCCTGCTTGAATCGGGCGCATTGAACGGTTGCGCCGCACAGGTTGAGGCTGTCTGTGTATGCGCAGCCCGCCTCGGCGTATCTGTAGCAGACACTTTGGTGACAGGTGTTCTCAGAGTATTGCGCCATGCACGTCACGCTGCGCTCGGCTGACGACCATACCGGCTGTTCGCCGTACACCCACCATGCGCAGGTAGTCTTGCGCAGCGCCTTGGCGGCAGACACCATCTCGCCATCCTCCTGCACAGGATATTGCCGCGAGTGTACAGCTACGCCAGCGAAGTAGTGCGCACCGCGGTTGGCATACTCCAGTTGCGAGATGTTGAACACTCCGTCTCGCTTCGGGTGCACCACGAACGGGTTGTCCTTGCGCTTCCATCCGTTGTAGCCTGCACCGTTGTACAGACTGTTCTTGAAAAGCCAGTTGCCCTTCGACACATCGAAATAGACGGTAAGCCCCGAGAGCGGATAGTTGGCTATGGGATAGCTTGCGGCGATGGTGGGGAAGATGCCGCACGAACTGTTGGTGAATAGCGACGTTACGTCGGACGTGAAGAAGTCCTCGTTCACGTTCCTCACGCCTACGAACAGATGCGCCGCCTGCCACTCGTGCATGTAGCCCAGTACGGCGAGGGTGGCAACGCGGTTGTCCTCCTCTATGTTCGAGAATGTCTGCCAGTCGTCGGCTATTCTATCGTTGGTCTTAGCGATGTGTAGAATTGAGGCCTCAATGGTGCCCTTGCCGTCGAAGATCTGTATGTCCATGTTCAGGCGCAGCAGGTTCACCCAGTTAATATTGCGCTTCATGTCCCACTGCCATTCTGCGGTGTATTCGCCCGAAAAGGTTTGTGCAGCGCAAAGGCAGGGGAAGAAGCTGCTTATAATAATAAGAATACGTTTCATTTCTGATGTTTTGTGTTTTGCACACCCTCCTCCTATTATAGCCAGCGCTTGAACACGTGGATGTACAGCGTCTTGAGCCACTGCGTGAGCACGCAGTAGGCGAGCAATATGCCGACGAGCCACGGGAAGTAAGACAATGGGAGCGGCGTGAGACCAATCGAACTGCCGAACGGTGTGAACGGTATGCAGATGCCCACAGCCATGATAGAGAACGTCATGAGCATTACGGGCCACGAAGCCGAACTCTGCACGAACGGCACCTTGCGTGTGCGTATCATGTGTACGATGAGTGTCTGCGAGAGCAAGCCCTCTACGAACCAGCCCGACTGGAACAGCGACTCCATGTCCGGACCCTGACACTTGAACACCCACCACATCACCAGATAAGTAGCGATGTCGAATATCGAACTGATCGGACCAATCCATATCATGAAGCGGCTCAAGTCGCCCGAATCCCAGATGCGCGGACGGCGCAGATACTCGCTGTCCATGCGGTCGAACGGAATGGTGGTCTGCGAGATGTCGTAGAGCAGGTTCTGTATGAGCAGATGGATAGGCAGCATGGGCAGGAAGGGCAGGAAGGCGCTCGCTGCCAGCACGCTGAACATATTGCCGAAGTTGGAGCTGGCGGTCATCTTCACGTACTTCACAATGTTGCCGAACGTCTTGCGACCTTCGAGCACACCGTTCTCCAGCACCATCAGGTCTTTCTCCAACAGGATGATGTCGGCACTCTCCTTTGCTATGTCCACAGCCGAGTCTACCGATATGCCGATGTCCGACTCGCGCAGTGCTGCAGCGTCGTTGATGCCGTCGCCGAGGAAGCCAACTGTGTTCTGGTTCTTCTGCAAGAGCTGTATGATTTCAGCCTTCTGCATCGGTGTCAGCTTAGAGAAGATGCTGCACTTCTCCACCATTTGCGTCTTCGCCTCCTGGCTCATCACCTCCAGTTCGGGTCCGGTCGTGGCGTTAGCCGTGTCGATGCCCACCTGTCGCGCTATCGACTTCACCACAGCGTCGTTGTCGCCCGAGAGCACCTTCACCTCTACGCCGTGCTCGTGCAGCTGCTTTATGGCTTGCGAAGCCGACTCCTTTGGTGGGTCGAGGAAGGCGAGATAGCCGATGAGCACCATGTCCTTCTCGTCCTCGATGGCAAAGTTGTTCTCCTTGCTCAAGAAACTCTTCTGCGCCAAAGCCAGCACGCGCATACCCAGCTCGTTCATCTCCTTCACGAAGCGCAGCGCTTTCGCACGCATCTCCTTTGTCAGCGGCAGCACCTTGCCGTCGAACTCGGCATGAGAGCACACGCCGAGCATCTCCTCCACAGCGCCCTTTGTGATGATTTGTCGCTTGCCGCTGAGGTCCTCCACCACTACCGACATACGGCGGCGTTGGAAGTCGAACGGTATCTCGTCCACCTTCTTGTACGAACGGCTCAGCGACTCCAGTCCCAGCTCCTTCACGTGCGAGAGAATGGCACGGTCCATGAGGTTCTTCAGTCCTGTTTGGAAGTAGCTATTGAAGTAGGCGTGGCGCAGAATGCGGTTTGCCTTGTCCTCCGTGCCATCCACGTTCACGTGTCGCTCCAACACGATGTGGTCCTGCGTCAGCGTGCCCGTCTTGTCGGTGCAGAGAATATTCATCGCGCCGAAGTTCTGAATGGCGTTAAGGTCCTTCACGATAGTCTTCTTGCGCGACATGGCAAGCGCACCCTTCGAGAGGTTCGCCGTCACGATCATAGGCAACATCTCCGGCGTCAGACCCACAGCCACCGATATGGCGAAGATGAACGCCTCCATCCAGTCGCCCTTCGTGATGCCGTTCACCAGAAACACGATAGGCACCATTACGAGCATGAAGCGTATGAGCAGCAGACTCACCTTCGTGATGCCACGGTCGAACGCCGTAGCCGCACGATGTCCCGCCACGCTCTTCGCTATAGTGCCGAGGTAGGTGTGGTTGCCCGTAGCGAACACGATACCCTTGGCAGAACCGCTCACCACGTTAGATCCCATGAAGCAGATATTATCGAGGTCAACGATGCTGCCCGAGTGCTCGCGCGGCTTCGAGAGCGTGGCGAACTTCTCTATCGAGTCGGACTCGCCCGTCAGGCTCGACTGGCTTACGAACAAGTCCTTCGACTCCACGATGCGCACATCCGCCGGAATCATGTCGCCCGCCGATAGCATCACAACGTCGCCCGGCACCAGTTCCTCGTTGCTTGTCTCGTCGCCCGGTGTTCCGCCTCTGCTTGCCGTGCCTGCACGCACCACGTAGCACGTGTTCGTCACCATCTTCTGCAGAGCCTCGCTCGAACGGTTAGCCTTCCACTCCTGTGTGAAGCGCAGCAGCGCACTCAGCACAATCATCGTCGTCACGACAACAATGGAAGTCCAATCCTTGTCGCCCGGGTCAGCCATCCATACGTCCATGACGAACGAGATAGCCACCAGCACCGTCAACACACCCACGAACGGATTGATGAACGCCTTGGCGAGCATCACCAACGGGCGCTTCTTCTTCTCGTGCTCAATCTCGTTCTTGCCGTACAGCCCCTGTCGCTTCTCCACCTCCTCGTCGGTCAGACCCAGTGATGTGGTCTGGAAGTGGGTGTACACGTTCTCCAGTTGCACCTTTGCTGCCATCAGCACCCTCTCGGTGTTGAAGGCAATCTTACTGTTTTTCTTTTTTGTCTTCCACATAATTAGTTCATTTTAATGGGTTGTTGTTTTCGTTTCGCGCTGCAAAATTACTCACACAATCCGATAGCGTCGGTTAGAAAACTATTAGAGCCGTATTAGAATTCCATTAGAACAGGCTCTAATGGAATTCTAATACGGCTCTAATACATCTCTAATATAATAAAACAGGAAAAGACCGTAACTTTGCCGAAAAACAAATAGTTATGATTCTCTTTACTGAATTTCTTATAAGAATAGGATGTGCTTTTCTTATGGGTACACTGATTGGAGTGGAGCGACAGTACCGCCAGCGCAATGCCGGACTGCGCACAAACATTCTCGTTGCAGTAGGCGCAGCCGCATTTACGGTGTTGTCCTATTCGATGACAACAGGTAGCGGCGATCCCTCGCGTGTGGCTGCGCAGATAGTGTCGGGCATTGGCTTTCTGGGTGGCGGATTGATTCTGAAAGACGGCTTCACCGTGCGTGGGTTGAACACTGCTGCTACGATATGGTGCTCGGCAGCCTGTGGCACGCTCTCGGGTGTGGGTGCCTACTGCGAGGCTGCCGTATTGGTGGCGTGCGTGTTGATTACGCATTGCCTTTTCCGTCCGTTGTGTACATTCCTCGAAAAGCGTACAGCCAAGGTGTTCCACTACTCTGTGCGTGCTGAATGTCAGCGCAATGCGTCAGGCAGCGTGCAGAAACTCATCATGGATACGCTTGCTTTCGACCAGGACGTAAGGCTCAATTCGCTTTTCTATAAAGGCGATGACGACCGAGTAACTGTTTGTTGCGACATGGAAACGTTAGGCGAACACAAAGTGCTCTTAGATCTCGTTGTGTCGCGACTGCGCTCACGCTCGGAGGTGTTCAGCGCAGGATGGGAGAAAGAAGAATCGCCACAGGAAGACTTCTGATTATTACATATTGCTTAGAGTGATTTCCGATGTGATTGAAAGTTAAATACGTTAAATAATCACCTTTTCGTATCTAATCAGAATCCATACAGTCACTTTTCTACCGTTTAGAGCGTATAACACTGATAATCAACTAATAATAAATTCAGATATTGTAACCTTCCATCCAAAATCAAGTCTGACATCATTCAACGTTTTGGCGAAAAAGTCTTTGAATCATGATAGTAATAGAATCCAAGCGTAGAAAGCGCAAAAGCGCAAAAGCACACTGAAGAACATGCAGAGAACCTGCAGCCATTATATCCGAAAAATGCAAGCTTTGCAGCGTCACTAAAAACATTTACTTAAACCATACAATATGAAAGTATTAGTATCTTTTCTGATATTCATGACCAGCTCGCTTTGCTGCTATAGCCAGTCTTCCGTGATGGGTGCGCCGCGACCGTCTGCTGCGCTGCTTGCGTCTTTCAATGATATCATTAGCATTGGTGAGCTGATAAAGAGTGTGAAAGAGGGCAATGTTGGTATTAAGAAAATAGCGGAAAAGAGTGGCTATGCGTTTCGCGGGCGCTATCACGACCCTGAGTTGAACGACTTCTATTATGAGGATGTCTACTATAAGAATTGTATGGTGGCGGCAGACGGCAGTCCGATTAAATATGGTAAGGGTAATTCTTCTGTGCTGATAGCAGGAAGCGTTGGTTTCGGACCTTTCGTCTCGATCCGTGTCTACAACAAACGTGCCTATAACTACATAAAATCAGAACTAAGGAACAAGTTCCATTTCAAAACCGCGGAGGTCGATGGCAAGTGGGCAACGCTGAATAAAGGGAATGTGGTTGTTGACGTCTCCGTGGATGGGAATGCCTATTGTTTTACCTTTTACATCAAATAGACGTTGTTTTTTTCGTTAACTTTATTTGCCAAATAGTTTGTATTATTTTGGAGCGTATGTGCATTTTGTACTTACTCTTTTTTGACATCTTTAGATAGAGTTAATTAAAATAAGAATGGAGTTATGCCGACCGTGGCATAACTCCATTCTTTTAGTTTTTCATGCTTCTAATTTGCTTAATATCTTGCGTTTGAACATAGCGTTTGTTTTAATTCATGGGCAAAGATACAACTTTTTTGTCTCAAATCAGTGGCAATAGCTATAAATTTTGTTCCAAATCATGGGCAACAGAACCTCAATTTTGTTGCAAATCAGTGGCAAGCGAGGCTTTGCTGTTATGTTTTTTAGCGGATGAGTTTATGGAAATCACATTTATTTGCACGAGTATTTGATGTAAACTTACATTTATTTGCACGAGTATCTGTGATAAAGATATTAAAAGAAGTAGTTGTGCCACAAAAAAACTGTATATTTGTATTTCGTTACTAACGTATAACAAATAATTGATACGACCTTGCAACAATGAAAGACTTTGCAGCTATAGATTTTGAAACCGCCAACAATGAGCGTTCTTCGGTATGTGCTGTTGGCGTGGTTATTGTTAGAGGAGGTGAGGTGGTGGATCGTTTCTACTCGCTCATCAAGCCAGAGCCAGAGTATTACAACTACTGGTGCAGTCAGGTGCATGGTCTTTGCGCTTCTGATACAGACAGTGCGCCGGTCTTCCCCGAAGTATGGAAGCAGATTGAGCCGAAGATAGTGGGGCTTCCGCTCGTGGCGCATAACAAGGCGTTCGACGAGAGCTGTCTGAAAGCCGTCTTCCGCGTCTATCAAATGGACTATCCCGACTACGACTTCTACTGCACTTGCATCGCCTCGCGCAAGGTCTGGCCTAAAGGTCGTCATACGCTTGACGTTATAGCAGCCCGCTGCGGTTATGACTTGACACAACATCATCATGCCCTCGCAGATGCGGAGGCCTGTGCTGCCATTGCGCTGAAAATATTATAAAGGCTGACAGATAGGCTGGCAGATAACTTATGTTTTTAGCTATCTGTCAGCCTATCTGTCAGCCTTTATTTTGTTTATACACAGCTTGTTACGCCGATGCTGATAGATATGGTAGATTATTGCTTGTAACCAATTTTTCTCAGCACCCATAATGCTAAGAAAAGCATTGCTATGCCTAAGATCCAGGAAATGGCAGCACTGGCTACGATGCCGAGCTGCTGTGTGAAGCCGGCTACGGCAAAGGTAAGGAACGACACAGCGGCTACTGTCAGGGCGTATGGTAACTGCGACGATACGTGGTGAACGTGCTTGCACTCGGCACCTGCCGACGCCATAATGGTGGTATCGGAGATTGGAGATATATGATCACCGCAGACTGCACCTGCCATGCACGCCGAGATGGAGATGATGCGCAGCGGAGCGGTAGCAGGGAATACGGCGATGCAGATAGGGATGAGTATGCCGAATGTTCCCCAAGAGGTGCCGGTGGCAAAGGCGAGCAACGCTGCAACGATAAAGATTATAGCCGGCAGTAGCATCTGCAGACCAGAGGCAGTGCTTGACACAACGTCCGACACGTATTCGGCAGCGCCAAGTGAGTCGGTCATGCTTTTCAGTGTCCATGCAAGGGTGAGAATCAGTATGGCAGGAACCATCGCTTCAAAGCCTTTGATAAGACAACTCATGGCATTGTCGAACTTCAACGTGCGGCGTGCCACGAACATTGCTATTGTAAGAATCAACGCTGCAAGCGAACCGATAACCAAGCCTACCGAAGCGTTGCTTGCAGCAAACGCGTCTACGAAGTTGTGGTAGCAAGTGCTTGTTGCGTCGAAATATCCTCCGGAGTAAACCATGCCAGCCATGCAGAACACGATGAGCATAAGGATAGGCACTACAAGGTCGGCAACCGAACCTTTTGTCGTTGCGGGTTTCTTGCTGTCTTGCTTGGCACCCACACCGTGCTCCACGATTTGCAGTTTGGTGTCAATCACCTCATCCACCTGACCGCCGGTGCGTTCGTACCATTCCTGCAGACGTGCGTCGTACTTACTCATAGCCTTGAAGTCGAAACCCGACAACACAATCATAAATATGAAGATGATGGTGAAGAAAGCGTAGAAGTTGAACGGTATAGCCTGACAGAACAATGCCAGACCATTCTCACCACCCGATACGAAACCCGACACGGCTGCCGCCCAGCTCGATATGGGCGATATGATGCAGACAGGAGCAGCAGTGGAGTCGATAAGGTAGGCGAGTTTTTCCTTTGTCACGCCATGGCGTACGGTTATCGGACGCATCACAGAACCTACTGTGAGGCAGTTGAAGTAGTCGTCGATGAAGATGAGCAGACCGAGAATGATAGTTGCAATCTGCGCACCTATCTTTGTCTTGATGTGTTTTGAAGCCCAGCGACCGAAAGCAGCCGATCCACCAGCCTTGTTCATGAGCGACACGATGGAACCCAGAACGACGAGGAACACGATGATGCCCACGTTCCATGGGTCGGACAGGCAGGAGATAAGACCATACTGCTTGGCGTCAGCTCCCGTTCCGACGGTGTCGTTGAGCAGATGAGTCAAGAAGCCTTCAAAACCTGTGCCCATCGACATGCTGTATAATACAGCGCCGAGCACAATACCTATGAATAACGATGAATATACCTCCTTGGTCTTCAGTGCAAGCGCAATTGCAACGATGGGAGGAAGAAGAGACCAGATAGTCCCGATGAAATTAAAATCCATAAATAATTATCCTTAAATCTTTTCGGGTACAAAGTTAAGGCTTTATTGGGATTGTAGCAAAAAAGTTATAACAAAAAAAAAACGGATGGTAAGCTGTTTATGGCTTGCCATCCGTTTTGTCGGTTATGTTAGCGTCGCTTGTTGGCGATGCGTTGTCTTACAGTTAGGACGTCGCTTTTACTTCGCGATTATCTCGAATACCTCTACATTACCCTCAATCTCAGCCTTCGCAGCCTTGTTGTTAAGGTTGACGTTGAAGAACGAGTTGTTGATGTCGGTAGAAGAGAGGAGCTTACCCTTCTTGTCGTACTGGTTGAACTTAACGGCATTGCCCGGCTCTACGTTGAGGAGCATGGTGTATGCCTTTGTGCCAGGAACGACAGAGAACGAAGTCTTGCCGCTGTTGCGGAACGATGTTACGGGGTTCTTGTCGAAGCCGAACATGGCAGCGTCGAGATTTGCTGATTCAACCTTGAAGTTGAGGCTCTCTGGAGTTGTGGGGTTAACCATGAACTCGCGCACAGCAATCCAACTCTTCTTCTCAGACACGGCCTTGCGGATGCGGACGTAGCGTGCCTTTACCGGCTCGCCCTTCCAGTGGATGATGTAAGTCTTGAGCAGTTCTCCAGTGAGTTGTGTCCACGACTTGCCGTCCTCAGAAGCCTCGAGCACAACGTTGTCGAAGTAGTCGACATCGTCTACAGAGTTGCGACCCTGGAGTATCTTCACCTCACGAACGTCGCGCACTGCACCCAGGTCGGCACCCACCCAGTCGCCAGTAGACTGGCTCTGACCGCAGTGGTAGTATGTAGTAGAATCGTTATCGAACATCAGCTTGCTCTGTGTAGTAGCGAGCGTTGGGTATGTGCCCATGCCCTTATAGAAAGCAGGCACCTCACCGGTTAGGTTCTTGAAGAACTCCTGCGCCATGTCGTCCATAGCATTCTCGTAGAACGGCTGCAGCTTCATAGTGCCGAGCTTGTGCTTCTCGTAAGCGGCGCGTGCCTCCTTAGTCATGCGGTTAGCCACGAAAGCGTTCCAGAAGTTCTGTGCGTTGCCGTTGCGGAATGTCTTCATCAGTTTCAGTGTACTCTTGCCACGCTTGCCGAGCAGTTCAAACTGCTCAAGCCACGGCTTCAGTTCCTTCATCAGAAGCTGGTTTTTGCAGTCGCGCTCCATAGTGCTCTTTGTCTTCTCGACGCGGTCGAACTCTGCATAGAGGTCGTTGTAAGCCTTGTCAGAGTAGTCGGCAAGACGGAAGGTGTTTGTCTCCCACGACTCGGCACGGCGGTAGCCCGTCTCAGTGTCGCAAGAGTGGATGGCGAATGTGCGGTAAGCCTCGTGAGCCTCCGGTGTGAGGTCAACCAGACCGCGCTCCCAGTTGTCGATAGCATTGTAGTCGGCTACGTTCCAGTTGTAGTCAGCCACACCGTAGAGTGCGAGCTTCGAAGCCTCGCCGTGCTCCATCGGGTTAGACAATACGCCAGAAGTCATCTTCTCGGTGATGTCGGTTTCCAAGCCGTATGTCGGGCCCTGCATGATGATATGGCGGGCATAGTCGGTAACGGGGAAGTTCCACCAGTAGTAAGCAGGGCGCTTGATACGAGAGTCGACGAAGTCGAGAGTCTCCTTGGTAAGGTCAGAGCAAACCACAGCACCTGTCCAGAATACCTGTACCTCAGGGTCGAGCTCGTTGCCGTAGATGGCGAGCGGACCGTCAGGACCAGGTTTTGCCCAAAGCTGCGAGTAGTCGGTAGGGCAGACAACGAGCGGAGCAACGTCGCCCTTAGCCTTCACGAATTCCTTGGTGAGTCGGTTTACGAGAGCCACCTGCTTGCTTGGGTTAGTGCCCTCACCGTCGATATCGTCGAAGTGGATGGCGAATGAGCGCACACCGAGGTCATACATGAGGTTGAACTTGTTTACGAGGTTGTTATAGTCCTCCTCGTTCCACTTGATATCCTGACCCGGGTGGATAGCCCACACGAAGTCGACGCGGTTGCGGCGGCAAGCCTCCACGAGTTCGTGGATGTTCTTAGCCTGCTCGGGCGGGTAGGGCAGACGCCAGTTCGGGCAGCTGTGATAAGGATCGTCCTTCGGACCGTACACATACTCGTTGAGTTTGTTGCGTCCGTAGTAGTCGATGAGCGAGAGACGCACCTGATGCGACCACGGTTCGCCGTAGAAACCCTCTACAACGCCACGCAATGGCAGGTCGGGATAGTCGTTACAGGTGAGTGCCGGCACCTTGCCATGCGCTGCTGGACTCTCTACAATCTGGCGCAGAGTCTGCAAAGCATAGAACGCGCCACGCTCGTCGTAGCCCACGATGTTGATACCCTTCTTGTCGACAGTGAGGAGGTATGCTCCCGACACCATCTTCTTCAGACCAGCCTTCTTAGCCTGCTTCTCGCCGAAGACGATTGTGAGCGGGGTGCCCTTAGCATTCTGTTTGAGGAAATCGATGTCGTTTGTAAACTTACCCGCTTTGTCAATGAGCTTCACACCGGCGCTGAGGTCGGTCCATGTCTGCATGTCCATGTTGAGGTTGTGCGGTGTTGGGTTTACGACGATACCATGGTGGTCGAGCAGTTTGCCCGGCACCATGTTCACATCCTGTTTTTCACCACGCTGCGAGTTGAGGTCGAAGCTCTCGGTCTGCGCAAAGGCGCTACCGCAAGCGGCAGTGAAGAGTGCTGTGAGAAGGAGATTGTTTTTAATCATTGTTATGTTTGTTTTTAGTAAAATCGATTAGGTGTATGTTGCTGTTCATACATCAGTACAAAGTTACTTATTTTGTGTTGATTGGTAAAATAGACATGGCTCTTTTAATTAATTTTAGTAAGTGCGGAGCTAAAACGTGTGGGTGAGCACTGCGGAATGGAAAAAAATGTGTAACTTCGCATTTGTATGATAGACCACGCAACGATAGAAAGGATAAAAGACGCTGCCAACATTGTGGAGGTGGTGTCAGAATTTGTTACACTTCGCAAGAGTGGAAGCAACTATAAGGGTTTGTGCCCGTTCCACGACGAGAAGACCCCGTCGTTCTACGTGTCGCCTGCACGCGGCACCTGCCATTGCTTCGGATGCGGCAAGGGCGGCAACCCCGTCGGCTTCATCATGGAGCATGAGCAGATGACCTATCCTGAGGCGTTGCGATGGCTCGCACGAAAGTATCACATCGAGATAAAGGAGCGCGAACTCTCCGACAATGAGAAGCGAGAGCAGAGCGAGCGCGAGAGTATGTTCATCGTGAACGAGTGGGCAGCCTCCTACTTCCAGCACCTTATGCACGACACCGCCGACGGCGTAGCCATCGGTATGCAGTACTTCCGCAGTCGCGGATTTCGCGATGACATCGTCAGCAAGTTCCAGTTGGGTTACGACGATACTGACCGCCGTGCCTTAGCGCAGGAAGCACTGCGCAAGGGCTACAAAGAAGACTTTCTGCTGAAGACCGGCATTTGCTACAAGAACGATCGTGGCGAACTAATCGACCGCTATGCCGGACGCGTCATCTTCCCGTGGATAGGCATCAGCGGAAAGGTGGTGGGCTTCGGCGGACGACTGCTCGACTCGCGCACAAAGGGTGTCAACCAGAAGTATGTCAACTCGCCCGACTCGGATATTTACCATAAAGACCGCGAGCTGTATGGCATCTATCAGGCTAAGAAGGCGATAGCCAAGGAAGACCGTGTGTACATGGTGGAGGGCTATACCGATGTTATCTCCATGCACCAGTGTGGCATAGAGAACGTGGTGGCCAACTCCGGTACGGCACTTTCGGTGCACCAGATACACATACTGCACCGCTTCACGTCAAACATCACCCTGCTTTACGACGGCGACGCGGCAGGCATACATGCTGCGCTGCGCGGTACCGACATGCTGCTATCGGAGGGCATGAACCTAAAGGTGTTGCTGCTGCCCGACGGCGACGACCCCGACTCGTTCGCACGCAAGCACTCGGCTGAGGACTTCCGCAAGTATATCGAGGAACATCAGACCGACTTCATCGAGTTCAAGACCGACTTGCTGCTGCGCAACGAGCGCGACCCGCTGAAGCGTTCAGAGGCAATCAACTCCGTGGTGCGCAGCATATCGTTCGTTACGAACCCTATCCTGCGCGACACCTATCTGCACGACTGTTCGGTGCGTATGGGCATCAACGAGGCTACACTCATCAACACGCTTAACAACTTCATACGCAGCAACCGCGAGGCAATTGCTTCCTCATCGGACAATTCGCAAACGACGAAGCCGACGACTCAAAACTCACAACTCAAAATACAAAACTCTCCTTCTCCTCTGCAGCAGGCATCGAAGGTGGAACAGATGCTCGTAGAGTTGATTGTGCGCAACGGCGATACCGTCATATATAATAATGTAGAGACGGAGGACGGCACGACGGTGAACCTTAACGTGGCGCAATACATAGCCTATAACCTTGGTGTCGACGGACTGAAGTTTGCCAATCCGCTCAACTCCCGCATCCTCGACGAGGCGGTGAACCATGCTGGCGATGAGCAGTTCTGTGCCGAGCAGTTCTTCCTGCACCATTCTGACATTGAAATATCGCGCATAGCTACCGACCTCTGCATGGACAAGTATCAGTTGCTCGACGAACAGAAGGTGGCACGTGCCGATGAGGAGAAGAATGCTGACGAGCTGCGCGTCGAAGAGGAGAACCGCATCGAAGCACTGCGCCAACAGACCGAGCATCTGCTCAACGACTTCCGTATGGACTATCTGGAGCAGCGACTGCGCGACCTGAAGCGCGACATATCGCTCGCAGTGAACGACCCCGAACGCCTGCAGCAGCTGATGGAGGAATACAAGACGGCACACGAACTGCGCTCGCAGCTCGCTCGGTTGTTGGGAAATAATATTATAGCATGATAGGGGGTGAAGTGGTGAGATGGTGAGGTGGTGACAAATGAAGCATATCTCAACATAACAACATCTCAACATAACAACAAATAATATGTTCTACATCCATTGGGTATTCATATTAGCTTACGTCTTCATTATTGTCAGCATCATGCTGGCAGTATTGATGGACAACCGTCAGCCGGCAAAGACAATAGCTTGGGTGATGGTGCTACTCTTTATGCCCATTGTTGGAATAATACTTTACGTATTCTTTGGTCGTAACACTCGTAAGATGACGTTTATATCGCAGCGGTCGCTTGACCAGTTGTCGAAGCGGTCGATGCTGGAGTTTGTGGAGCAACGCCAATTGACGTTGCCCGACGACTATCGTTCGCTCATACAACTCTTCACCAACCAAAGTCTTGCCCTTCCGTTCAAGGACAACGAGGTGGAGTTCTACACCGACGGCTACGAGTTCTTCCCCGCATTGCTGAAGTCGATAGCTTCGGCACGCAAGCATATACATATTGAGACATACATCTTCGCCGACGATGCACTCGGACGATTGGTGGCGGATGCCCTCATCAGCAAGTCGAAAGAGGGCGTAGAGGTGCGCCTCATCTACGACGATGTGGGCTGTTGGCGTGTGCCGCGCTCACTATTCGAGCGTATGCGCCGTGCTGGGGTTGATGTCAACGCCTTCATGCCTGTTAAGTTCCCTGCGTTTACGAGCAAGGTGAACTACCGCAACCACCGCAAGGTGTGCATCGTGGACGGCGTTGAGGCATTCGTGGGTGGTATGAACATCGCCCTGCGCTATGTGAAAGGCCTGTATGGCGGACAACTGCCGTGGCGTGACACCCACGTCCGAATACGTGGTGGAGCGGTGTACGCCCTGCAGCGTACGTTTCTCGTCGACTGGTACTTCGTCGATCGTACCCTCGTCACCAACTCGAAATACTATCCGCCGATGCCGTGGCGCATCGATAATGACTGTCTGATGCAGGTCGTGACGAGCAGTCCGATAGCCAGTTGGCCGGACATCATGCAGGGATATGTGCGCATACTGCTTGAGGCGAAGAACTATGTATACATGGAGTCGCCTTATTTCCTGCCTACTGAGCAGGTGCTCTTCGCCATGCGCACGGCAGCACTTGCCGGCGTAGACGTGCGACTGATGATTCCGCGCCATAGCGACTCGCGACTGCTTGAGCTGTCGTCAATGTCGTTTGTTACGGAGGTGATAGAGGCTGGTGTGAAGATATTGCTATATGAGGGCGGTTTCAACCACAGCAAGCTGCTCGTTTCTGATGACACGCTCTGCACCTGCGGTTCTACAAATATCGACTTCCGTAGCTTCGAAAACAATTTCGAAGCTAATGTCTTTGTCTATGATCGAAGTGTGGCGTTGCGCATGAAGAACATCTTCCTTACCGATGAGCAACAAAGCATTGACTATCAAAGTGTGTACGGCGAGCGGAAACGCCCATTCATGCACCGCTTGGCAGAGTCGTTCGTGCGCTTGTTCTCACCACTCTTATAAAAGTAAAAAAGTAAAAGAGTAAAAGGGTAAAAAGGAAAAATTAAAGGTAAAAAAGTAAAAGAGTAAAAAGAATTGGATGTTGGCATTTTGCCCGTATTCCGCACCCTATCTTTTTACTCTTTTACTTTTTTACTCTTTTACTTTTAAATGATTTCAAAGTGTTTCAGCGCATTCGTTATACCATCCTCATCTACGCTGCTCGTGATATAGTCGGCGTGCGCCTTCACCTCGTCGAGCGCATTGCCCATAGCGACACCAACGCCCGCTGCACGCAACATCGTAAGGTCGTTGCCGCCGTCGCCGAACGCCATCGTTTCGCTGATGTTGATGCCCATGTGCTCGGCAATGGCGCGGATGCCGTTCGCCTTGTCGGCTGTGGCAGACGTAAGGTCGCAGAACGCAGGATACCAGCGTGCAGACGTTGTGCCTGGCACGTGGGGTAGGATAGTGTGCTCCTGATCCTCGGTGAGGAACGGCGTAATCTGCAGTATGCCCTGCTTTATAACCTCCTCAACCGGCACGTCGAACTTGTTGTACGTCACCTTCAGCATGTCGTAGAATACATGGTTCACGCTGTCGTTGCGGTTGATGATCTGCAGATCCTTTGTGCCTACAACCACCGCCGGAACGCCGAGACGGTTGCAGAAGTCGACTATCGCCTCTGCCTCGTGAGTAGGGATGAGGTCCTGGCGCACTACATTGTCGCCATAAACACATTGAGCACCGGTGGCGAGGATGAAACCATCCATGATGTCCTCTACCTCCGTGATGTTGTTGAGCAACTGGCGTGGGCGACCCGTGGCGGTGAAGAGCTTCACGCCGCGCTTGTGAGCCTCGCGAAGCGCTTCAATTGTAGACTCCGGCACCTTGTGCGTATTAAAGCTGACGAGCGTTCCGTCGACGTCGAAAAATAAAGCTTTTATCATATTTCGTTTTTTTTATTCAGTAGGAGGCTATGGCATTCTTGCCGTAGCCCTGTTGTGTGATACGGGCAGGAAAGCCCATACCTCCTAAACATTGCAAAGGTACTGAAAAAAGTAGAATGGTAAAAAAGTAAAACGCTAAAAAGTAGGAAGTATGGGCATCTTGCCCGTACCACGCAGCCACAAAACATATTTTAAATTGTAAAAGCGTAAAAAACAAAAAATAATTACTACTTTTGTAATTCATTGTTCACACAGAACACATATTAAACAACCATTAATCAGCAAAGGAAATGACAGAGCAAACGCAACTCGCTTGGGACATAATAGAGACAACGAACACCAACCTCTTCCTCACCGGTAAGGCTGGCACGGGTAAGACCACCTTCCTGCGCCGACTGAAAGAGGAATCATCGAAGCGTATCGTGGTTGTTGCGCCTACGGGCATCGCTGCCATCAACGCCGAGGGTGTGACCATCCACTCGTTCTTCCAGTTGTCGTTTGCGCCGTTCATACCCAACTATAATCTCAAGGAACAGCAGTTCCGCTTCTCAAAGCAGAAGATTAACGTAATACGCTCTATCGACACGCTCGTCATCGACGAAATCTCTATGGTGCGTGCCGATTTGCTCGACGCTGTAGATAGCGTGCTGCGCCGTTTCCGCAAGAACAACCTGCCGTTCGGTGGTGTTCAGATGGTTATGATTGGCGATTTGGGTCAGCTTGCTCCCGTAGCAAAGGACGACGAGTGGCAGATGCTCTCGCGCTATTACGCCACGCCTTATTTCTTCTCGTCGCTCGCCCTGCAGCGTACACGCTACGCCATCGTCGAACTGACGAAGGTGTATCGCCAGAGCGACAAGCGTTTCCTCGACATACTGAATAAGGTGCGCGAAAACCGTGCTGACGCTGCGGTGCTCTCTGCGCTCAACTCCCGCTACATTCCTGACTTCAAGCCGCGCAAGGAAGACGGCTACATACGTCTTACGACGCACAACTGGCAGGCGCAGCGCATCAACGACCACGAGCTTGAACTGCTTCCCGGCAAGCCCTATACCTACACTGCCACCATCGAAGGCAAGTATCCAGAGATGCTCTTCCCGACCGACGAGACGCTCACGCTGAAGACCGGTGCGCAGGTGATGTTCGTGAAGAACGACTCGTCTGCCGACAAGGCTTACTACAACGGCATGATCGGCACCATTGCCGAGATAGATACCGAGGGCTTCACCGTTACGGCGAAGGACACTGGCGAGAATATACGTGTGCAGCCCGAACAGTGGGACAACACGCGCTACGTGCTCAACGAGAAGACCAACGAGATAAGCGAGGAGGTGGAAGGCACATTCACGCAGTTTCCCGTGAAGACAGCATGGGCAATCACCGTTCACAAGAGTCAGGGCTTGACGTTCGACCACGCCATCATCGACGTGCAGCGTGCCTTCACCCACGGACAGACATACGTGGCTCTCTCGCGCTGCCGCACACTGGAAGGCATGGTGCTGAGTGCGCCGCTGCCGCAAACGGCTATCATACGTGATGAGGCTGTAGACGAATACGCCACGCACGCCATTGAGCACACGCCGAGCGAGGGACAGATAGAACAGTTGCAGCGCGACTACTATCTGTCGGTGGTGAGCGAACTGTTCGACTTCCGCCCGCTGATGGATGCCTTCAACCGTGTGCTCGACTTGCTCGACGGTCATTTCCGCCGTTCCTTCCCGAAGCTCATCGCCGAATACAAGGCACGCACGGGCACTATAAAGACCGAACTTATGGATGTAGCCGAGCGCTTCAAGTTGCAGTACAGTCAGATCGTAATCGCTTCTGCCGACTATCAGACGAATGCCCTGCTACAGGAACGTTTGAAGAAGGGTGCCGACTACTTCGCTCGAAAGATTACCGATGTGGAGGAGCTTGTGAAGAAGACGTCGGTGAAGACCGAGAACAAGGACGTGAAGAAACGCTACAACGATGTGTTCCCAGCACTCAAAGAGGTGGTGATGCAGAAGCGCGCCCTCCTCAACTGTGTCAAGGCTGACGGCTTCACTCTGCACAGCTATCTGCGCCAGCGTGCCCTGGTACTTGCCGGAAAAACAATATCAGAAAAATAGACAAATGGTATGGTTCTTATACCTATGAACCATTATGGACTTGTATGGTTCGTCACTTTACCATAACTTTGCCCTTTGACAGGTAATGCCGTGCAAACGGCATTTATAGTATAACCTAAAAAACGAATTACTATGAGTAGGGTTTTTCAAGTGAAGCCTAAACAAGTGTTTGAAAAGGTGGAGCTGAAAGCCATCTGCTTTACCCCAGAGAACATCGAAGCGGAAATCGCTTTGTTGTAATCAAAATTTACGTATAATAAATGTGCCGAACAATATTTTATTCAATATAAAAGATAAAAGCGGAAATTTTAGTTGTTTTGTCTTTTATAAAAGATAAATTTACTATTTTTGCGGAAAATATCTTTTATAGTGAATAAATATGACAACAATTAGGAGACAATCATACATTGACAAGATAGAGAAATATCTTGGGAAGGAAACGATAATAGTACTTGTTGGTCAGCGTCGTGTTGGTAAAAGCTGTATCTTGAAAATGATACGTGATGAAAAGATGGCTGATTCAGACAATAATGTTATCTATATAGATAAGGAGAAGTGGCAATATGATGCCATACAGACTTATCGGGATCTCAATGAATATATTGAAAAGCATTGGGCGAACGACAAGTACAATTATATCCTTATTGACGAAGTGCAAGACATAGAGGAGTTTGAACGCTCCGTACGCAGCTTTCGCACTGAACCAAACACGGACATCATTATAACGGGTAGTAACGCCAGTATGCTGAGCAACGAACTTAGTACACTCATTGGAGGCAGATATAAAGAAATCTATATACAGTCTCTCAGTTACAATGAGTTCTTGGAGTTTCATAATCTTTCAGACAATGACGAGTCGCTGTCTTTGTATATACAATATGGAGGAATGCCTGGTCTGGCAAAAATCGGTTTGGAAGAGGATGATGCAAGAGAATATCAGATAGATATATACCATACCGTGCTTCTGAAGGATGTGATAATGAGGAACCAGATAAGAAACGTTCCTTTCCTTGAGAACTTGGTACGCTTTCTGGCTGACAATATAGGAAAGTTGATATCGGCTAACAGTATTGCAAAATATATGAAGTCGCAAGGCGAGTCAATCACTTCTTCTGTTGTCATTAATTACATTTCTTTCTTATGCGAAGCATACATCTTGCATAAGGTTAACAGATATGACATACACGGTAAGCGCGTCTTTGAGAACAATGATAAGTTTTACTTTGAGGACAATGGCGTAAGAAATGCCATAGCTGGTGGTACAAGGGAAGGAGATATTGAGAAGGTTATAGAGAATATTATATATGAACATCTCATCCGACTTGGTTATCAGGTTTATGTAGGACAGCTACAGGCTGGTGAGATAGACTTTGTATGCACAAAGCCAGAAGGACAACGTATCTATGTGCAGGCTTCGTTCATTATAGCGGAGCAAGCTACACGTGAAAGAGAATTTGGCAATCTGCGTTCTATTAAGGACAACTATCCGAAGTATGTTATCTCTATGACACCGCTTCTTACAAAGAATGACGATGATGGCATAACACACATTCATCTCCGCAAGTTCTTGCGAGAAGGGTTGTAGAGATTATTACTTACAAAGTTTGTAAGCATAATAAAAGATACCATCAATGCAAGTATTTTAATTGCCGTAAACGAAAAAATCCACCATATCTCCCAGCATGCGTGTAACGCGTTGTTGGGTAGTGAGTTAGAGGCTGGTAGATAGCTTCTGTTTTGCAGATATCTACCAGCCATCTATCAGCTTGGGTTCTATAGTTTATGATTGGATTAGTTCATGGTTCTAACTTATGGCAAACAACATATTCTTTCAGCCCTTCGTCGGCAAGCATTATGCCGACGGAGGTATGCGAGGCGCTCGACAAGTATCAGCCCGAGTATGTCGTCGTATGGGGCAAGCGCCTTTGGGATAAGATGCCGGGCGAGCGATGGCAGGACGGCGAGCCGATAGTAGTGGACGGGTGCAGCACGGCGACGGGCGCTTATCTCCTGAACAACGGCAGGTGTGTGAAGGCGATGGCGGTGAACCATCCTTCCGTAGGCTATTCGTGGGATTATTGGTATCGTGTGCTGGAAAAATTCTTCTTGCATTAAACGGTGGAAAAAACAACGCAGGTTTCGGAAATAAGGCATAATAATAGCCTGATTTCTTTCGCAATAAGTCATCGTTCTGCGTCCGCCGTCCGATCAGATTCCGTCCGCCGCCCGATTGGGTTGCGTTCGGTGTCCGATCGGATGGCGTACGGTGCACGATGAGAATTTATGGTGTTAAGGCAAACTTTTGATAAGTTTGGCTGCAACTCAACAATAAAAATAAATGAACTTAGAATTGCAATTCTTATCTTTGCAATTCTTGTATTGTCTTCGATTTACACTAACGTTTGGTGTAAAAGACAGATAAATGATAATTTA
>ERZ1034973.275-NODE-275-length-37319-cov-7.005152_pt1 | contig 37319 bp, 31 predicted proteins | sample MGYA00520686_ERZ1034973 | MGnify/ENA primary metagenome ERZ1034973 (study PRJEB33766, sample SAMN09781775) | gut metagenome | biome: gut microbiome | host: Homo sapiens | place: Madagascar | study: EMG produced TPA metagenomics assembly of the PRJNA485056 data set...
GTCTTTGCGACCGCCCCTTTTTCGGAAACCGGATCAGCCGACGATGAGGTTGAGGATTTCCTTTGCAAAGGTGATGACGACACCGCCGGCCAGAGTCAGGAAACCGTTGGAACGCTGGCTGGGATCGTGGGACTGGAAGCTGAGACCGACCTGTACAATGCCCCAGCCAAGCAGAATCAGGCCGACCGCACGGATGAGGCCGAAGATAAAGTCGCTGAGGTTGTTGACGACGGTAATGGGGTCGCCTGCGGCAAAGGCGGTCACGCCCATGCTCATGGTAAGCGTAAGAGCAAGGACAGCCATCACATAAATGCGGTAGCCCTTCTTGACCTTGCCGGGAATCTCCGGCTTGTTGATGTTCTTCTTCGTATTAAGTTTCTTCATTGCCTTTTTTCTCCTTTTCATCAAGTAGTTCTTCCAGCTCCTCTTCCGAGTAGAGCAAGAATTCATGTTTTTCTGCCTCCAGCTTTTCGGCGTTTTTGACAGCCTTCTTGTCGAAGCTAAACGCCATGGAAGCGATACTTCGGGTATCCTCGCCGTGAGTATAGGCCGATGCGGAACCGTCTGTCGTAAGCGCCACATTGGGATGATGAAGGATGTCATACTTGAGATCCCGGATGGGGCGCTCCCCGCGTATAAAAAGAAGTGCGTACTGGTTGTCCAGCATACGCACTTCGTCAGGTGTCATCAGCTCTCGTCCGGCAAGCTGATAGTTGGTGGAATAGCTTCCGTTTCTGCCGCGAGACCGTCCGTAGGTATTTGTATCGATGGTCTCCTTGCCCAGCAGCTTGGAAACATACTCATGGGTACTCTGCTCGTTGCCGCCCAGATACAGAAACTCGTCACAGTTACCCACGATGCTCTCCCATTGCTTCTCAAACAGAGCCTTCAACTGCGCAAGGTTCTGAATGATGATGGAAACGGAAATCTCACGGCTTCGCATGGTGGACAGGAGCTTATCAAACTCATCCGGCAGGGCGACATTGGCAAACTCGTCCATGACGAAATGCACATGCACGGGCAATCTGCCGCCGTGAACGGAGTCGGCCTGATAGTAGAGCTGCTGAAACAGCTGGGTATAAAGCATACCCACGATGAAATTGAAGGAGCTGTCGTTATCGGGAATCACGGCGAATACCGCCGTTTTCTTTTCGCCGATTTGCCCCAAATCCATTTCATCGCATTGGGTAATGCCGGCCAGCGAATCCAGATTGAACTTTTCCAAACGGGAGACAAGGGAAATCTGGATGGATTTCAGCGTCTTGGCGCTGCCGGAGTGATATGCCCGGTAATACTTGAGGGCGATATGCTCCGGATTCCGTTCCTCCAATCTCTCAAAAAGCTCATCGAGAACAGACTGATATTCTTCGTTGTCCTCTTTTACATCACCGGCTCGGATCATCTCCATAACCATGGAGAAGTTCTGTTCATCGGGCGGAGCCTCATAATGAAGATAGCAGACAAGGGCCTTGAGCAGCATCGCTGCCGTCTGATCCCAGAACGGGTCCTGTGTCTGCGAACCTTTGGGCGTTGTGTTCTTAAAGAGGTTTGTGGTAAGCCGCTGAATATCATCATCGCTGCTGATATACACGAACGGGTTGTAGCAATGACTTTTCTCCATATCAATGAGGTCAAGGACTTTGATCTCATAGCCCTTCTCCTCCAGCAGATGGCCGGTATCCCGGAGCAGTTCACCCTTTGGGTCAAGCACAACAAAAGAAGTATTCGCATTCATAATGTTGGGCTTGGCGTAGAAGCGTGTTTTACCTGCACCGGAACCGCCGCATACCAGCACATTCAGGTTTCTGCGGTGCTTTCTTCCGTCCAGGCCGATGGCGACATTTTGCGTCAGCAGCTTGTTTTCCGTCTTATCCTTGTTGGCATATTTCTTGTTGACCGAAGCAGCCGTGCCCCACTTGGCCGATCCGTGCTCTTCTCGCCGTCTGTAATTGTGCTCCGTGGAAAGATAGACGCCGATGGCGATCCCGTACACCAAAAGCAAAGTGAGGACAGTTTTTACACTGTCCTCACAAAGCTGTATCTGGAATGGGTTTTGCATCACCGATCCGAACTGCTGAACCAGTCCGGGCAATCCATCCTTTAAGCAGGGAGCAATCAACAGGCCGAGCCACACAACCGGAATTATGCCGCAAAGATAAAGGATCACATTCTGCTTGGAGAGCTTATCTTGCCTCACGGTCGGCTCTCCGTTTCTCTTTCTTTGTTGGGGCATCAATGACCTTCAGGATCAAATCGTTAATGTCTTCTGTGGGCTTTTCGTCCCGGAGAAGATCGTTCCGAAAATCCATCAGGCCGCTGACCATCAGACGCTGCTCAAAATCGTCCAGCGTGACGACTTTCTTTTCCTCAGCCATATTGGGGGCACCTCCTTATCTCGCTTCATCTCTGCGTTCTTTGGGCTTCATGCTCTTGTCCAGCACCTTCACCATGTCGGACGAGATCTCATTGGCCACATCTCTGATCTTGGACAGCTCGTTTCTCACACTGCGGGCATCCATCGTAGAGAATCCTTCGGGAAGTCTGTCAAAGCGGAACATGTCCTTCGGCACATTGTACCGGCTGCAGAGCACATACGACACGCAGTAGGCGGTAAAGGCATGGTCGCTGCGCTTATACGCACCGCTATCCAGATGCGCGTGAGCAAGCTCCTGAGAAATGCCGCGAAAAATGTCACCGGCCTCCAGCCCAGGTCTAACATAGATTTTCTTGTCGTCGGGACGATATACCGCGTTGATGTTCTCCGGCAGCTTTTGGCTGATCTCGATGGGGCAAGGTGCATTGTGGATGATGGCTTTCAGAAGCAGCCGTTCGTCCCGCTTCATCGCGGGCCGGTCCTTGACCTTTGCGGTCGTCTGGGAAATGTCGAACACCTTCTTGGAGTTGTAGCTGACACCCACGGTTCCGTCCTCCTTGGTGTATTCCTCGCCGGGTTCCAGCAATACGATTCCGCTTTCGCCCTTTTTGATGAACACGCCGTTATTCTTCCAGCCCTTAAAATCCGAAAGCTGGGTGGCGTCGGCTTTCTGGGCGGTGATCAGAACCGCATTGCCCACAGAGTAGCGGTCGAATCGCGCCTGCACATCCAAATAGGATTGGAAAAGGCCACCGTCATTTGCCATGCGCTGTGCAGTCTCATCGATCATGGCAAAAGCGCTCTCACGCTCCTGCTTCTTCTGTGCAGCCCACTCCTCCTTGTTGAAGGAAACGAAGCTCTTATCCTCCGTACCCTCCTGCGCGGAGGCATTGAAAATATCATCATAGTTTGCCATGGTCATCTCTCCTTGTCTTTTTTCTTTTTCGGCACGGGCCTGTGCTCAGAGGTTCTGTTGGGTTCGTCCTTGGTTTTCTGCGCGGAGCTCGTCCTCTGTCTCTGCTCCTCCCGGATCTCCTTCATTTCCTGCCGGACAGATGGGCGGGAGCGTTCCGTTGGATCAGAGATACCCCTGACGGTTTTCTCGCGCTGATTTGATGTAGGCGCGGACGGACGGGATTTCGCAGCCGGGCCTTGCGTGGGGTTTTGCGTTTGCGCCTCCTCCTTATTGGGCGCAGGGGCAAGAAGCGCATCCAGGAAGGCTTCCTCCTTGTCCTTTTCCGTGGTGTTGCGGTCGGGAACAGGAATGTCCGCGTTCTTCTGTTCCTCCTGTGCCTTGACGATTTCGGTGCGCGCCGAGCCGATGTCTGCGGTGGCAATGCCGAAGCGCTCGAAAATGCGGTTGATCTTGCTTGCGTCCTCTGCGCGGACAAACACATCAGTGTGGCCGTCGTTCGCCGTTTTGTCCTTCAAAACGCAATACAGGATGCCGTACTTCTTTGCCTCACGGCAGAATTTTTCAAGGTCTCTGTCGCCAATGGCAAAGACCTTGAGTTCCTTTCCGCTGCGGAGCATACTGTTGAGCCGTGTTTTCCCGCGCGTCTTTTTCTGGTCCTTCAGCACCGCATAAAGCAGCACTGCCAAACGCTCAGCGGCTTTCCCACTGATTTTTGCAGCCACCTCAACGCCGTTGAGCGTCATCCTCACGACCTGTTCGGCTGCTTCCCCTGACGAGTAACTCATTTTCCGTTTTCTCCTTTCGTTCGATTTTCTGCTGCTCGATTTGCTCAAGATTCTTACGAACCTGTTCCGACCTGTCAGCGATGTCGGTGCACAGCGCGATTTCCTTTCGGCAGGTTTTCAGCTCTGTGGTCAGCTCCGCGATCCGGGCTCTTGTTGCTTCGGCACTTTGGAAATCTTCTTTTCTTATGTGCCGCTTCAATTCATTTTTCAGTCCCGTGCGCTGCTGCATCAAAGATTCCGCCTGCTTTTCCTTTTCGGCTTTATAGCCGTCAAGAGCCTCCACAGTTTCAAGTCCTGTTTTGGCAAGGAAATCCGCCTGAGTAATGTATCTGTCGAGCTTTGTCACATCCTCACGCAAAAAAGCCGACACCTTTTTTACAGATGCCGGCTTATGCACGATGATGTGAAGCTCATAACAGTAATATAGGTACAGGGCGTAAAGGCCGGTGGCCTTCTTTGCTTTCTCCTTGTATTGGTAATAGGGCGCTTTCGTGTCCTCTGCCACCTCGGGGAAAGGCGTCTTGCGGCGGTAGTTGTTCTGAATCCGCTGCTTGATGGAATCCAGCTCGTAGTATTCACCCAGCTTGTCCAAGCGGAAGTTCTTCCCGCCGTCCACGATCCTTACAATGGGGTGGACCCTCGGCGAGCCCTTCGGCGTTTTTGTAATCACTTCGTAGCCCATTTCCTTCATGACACGCTGGAACTCACGCTCCGTAGTCGAGGCGAGGATCGCCCTGTCAATATCCTCGCGTATCCTGCTGCGCATGGTCGGCTTGCCGTTCTTTTCGGCCAGCCATTCTCCGTAATTGGCTCTGCGGTCGGCGGGATACTCTATCACGGAGATTTTCGCTTCCCGGCACAGCCGGTCGGAGACCTCCCGCATCCGCCGGTAATCCGCCGGTGAGTTATAGAACTTCTTACCGTCCACATCGGAAACGGAGTTTATGACAAAGTGATTGTGATAATGCCCGGTGTTGCAGTGGGTAGCGATCACGACCTGAAAGCGGTCGCCCCATAACTCTCTGGCAAGGGCGACACCAATGCTGTGTGCCGTATCTGCGTCCACTTCATCTGCCTTAAAGGACTGATAACCGTGATAGCAGGACCTGCCGCCCTCATTATGCATCAGTCGCTTTGTCTCCATGAACTCCTGCGCCGCCGTTTCCTCGCTGTGGAGATGGAGGCAGGTGACATAGGCTCTTTTCTCGGTTTTCATTTCATCGGCGGCATATTCCACCACGCCCTCGATTTCATGAAGCTCCGAGAGCTTTTCCTTGTCATGCGTTTTCTCCGGATTGCGGGCGTAGTTGATGACCTTATCCACCCGCCCTTTTATGGGCCAGATCGATGTAACCGCCATTACTGATAATCGGAGGTGTACGCATCAGATACCATTTTCGTGGCGGCTCTGATTTCCTCCAATCCCTTCCGAAACTGCGGCATATCCGGCACATTAGTGGTGTTGAATCTCTTTAAGGTCTGATCCAGATTGTACCCCACCTGCCGCATGGCCCGAAGCAGCATAGGAATATCAGCCGGTGGTGCTTCCCTAATTTCCTTATCGGCCACGCTGCGGCGAACAAAGCCGCCGATGGACAGCCCTGCTTTCTTTGCTTTTTTGGAAAGCACGGACAGTTCATCCTTTGTGAAGCAAACCTCCACTCTACAATTTCTTTTTCTCAAAAACACTCATCCTTTCCGTTGGGGTTTCAGGGGCATTGCCCCAGACAAGCGGAATCTGTACGGACAGATTCGTTGCTTGCTAAGACAATGCCACGAACCCCAGATCATTCTTGCTCTGCGTAGTTCAAATAGGTTTTCCCCGTTGAAACGGCAGTCTTAAATCTCACGCTTACCCTTGTTCCCGCCGGCATATCTGCCAGTCCAAAGAAGTTATCCTTGTTCCAGGTGGCTGTGATAATCTTTCTCCCATCGTCGAGATCAAGATAAACCAAGAGATTTTTGCTCTTGTTCCAGCGTTTACAGGCGATCGTTGCTGCAAAAGTACCCTCGAAATCGGGGAACTGATATTCACGACCGTCAAAGCCGGACTCCACGAACTCCCGCCAGGACAATGCGCGCTTTTCCTTTTCCATATCGTTTTCACCTCCAATTCTTTTGAAATGTGGCATCAAAAATGATGCCACTCCATCTTTCGGGCAGAAAAAAGCGGCATCAAAATTGATGCCATCACAGGCTATTGATAAAATCAAGCGCAGCCAAATCATTTTCGCTGATTTCTGCCTTCTTCTCTACCGGCTGAAGAGCCATTCCCTGCATTGCCACAGTAATGGTTTGTCTCAAAAGCTCCCGAAGGTCGTTATTCTGCTTTGAGGCGTTAATCATCGAAATAATCTCCTTATTGATCGAGTCGCCATCGAGCCGATGAAGGTATTCCCATGCCGCCAGATCGCCCGGATTGTTGAGATTAAACCTCAAGGAGAGTCGCTTAGAGCTCATACGGTACCCCCGTTTTTCAAAAGATTCACATACGCGAGATATTCATACCCCTTCGCTGTAGCGCAGATGTCATCGTTGATGGTCACACGGGAAGCATCGTACACACCGAAGTTGCGGATCAGGCAGCTGCCGCCGCCGAGAACATACAGCCGCATCAGCTCCGAATTATACTCGTGCTCACGAAGTCTCTGAAAAATGCCCTCCACATAATCGGTGGCCGTGTCAGTAATGGTTTTCAGATAATCCTCCTTGATGTCTGCCGTACCGAAACGGAACACCCGGTTGATAATCGCCTCATCCACGGTGGTGTGATGCGCACGCATGACATTCTCCCGCACAGCCAGCAGGCACTGGTGCGTACCATATTTTTCCGTAAACATATTCCCGGAAACCGGCTTTTTGTCATTGATGAACATGATATTCATGGTGCCGTTTCCAATATCGCAGATCATGTTGACGCCCCGAAAGTCAGAAAGCCGGTCTGCCACCGCCGCAAAGCCCTGTGGGAACACATCCACGCCCACGATCTCCACATGGTAGGAAACATTTCGGAACGAGAAGTCCACGGCTTTGTTCTGCAAGAGATAGTCCCTGAACTCGTCCCGCTGACCACTGACCCAAGTAAGAGGAAGACCTGCCGCAATTCTGATTTTGCCGCAGGTCATTTTTCGGATATTCAGTTCCCGCGCGATGGCCGCAAGCACCAGCACATAGTAGTCCAAATCTTTCGTCTTATCCGCAAGGAACTCCTTGTGCCCTTCACCGATCAGGTAGAACTTGCTTTCAAAGACAAGCAGATTTTCTTTGAACACCGGCTCCTTGGCATAGGTGGAAACGCTTGCCGGGAAGCAGCAGTTTGCGGTTTTGATATTGCCGTAGCCGCTGTCGATTCCGATTATGATTACATCGTCGATCATCTTCATAATATCACCTCCATCAGCGCTCGTGGCCTTTTTCGGGCTTATAGGGAACGGCCTTGATCTCCCCGCCGACACGAAAGAAGCGCTCTGGATTCTGAAACTGCTTCTTGTACCGTTCCAGCTGTTCCTTGTTGAGGGAGCCGAAGTACGGCGTGCTGCAATCGCAGATGAAAAAGGGACCGAAGATAATGTCCATCATCTCCCTGTCTTCTCCGTAGATGGCTCGACAGGGCCGCATGCCGTTGTACTTGCCCTCATCGTTGCAGACGATGCAAACCTGCTCTTCAAAGGGATAATAGGGCTCAATCAGCCCGCCGACCACCCTCTGCAAATCGGAAAGCTCCGTTCCGATCTCTGCAACTCTGGCAACCTTGCCCGGTTCACAGAGCACCACTTTGATTTTCTTCTCCTTCAGGGGCTCGGTCATATCCGGGTCAAAATCCACTTCCCGAAAGCCGATACTGTCGCAGAAATGGAAGGTGGATTTTTCCTCACCTATGACCTCAATCACATCTGAAACGGAAAGGGACCTGCCCCGGTATCCGTCCGGATGGTCAAGGTTGAACATCTGGTACACCTCCTCCAGTGTGCCGCAGTCCACCTTGCCCTCGAACACTTTATCGTAGATCTCGCTGCGAAGTTCGGCAGAGCCCTGAAAGCGCTCCATATTTTCATAGTTCAAGAAGGCCACATTGTTCTCGTCCCGGTCCGGGTTGATCTGATAAATTGCAATGTTCATGTGCGTTCCCGCTCCTTTCTTTCTCTCATAATTCCTACACGGATTTTCAGCTCGTCATTTACATCTTTCCCACGTGAGGGCGGCTCGTCATAGACCTGGTATTTTCCTTGCAGCCCGCCAACAATTCCTTTCACAGCACCTCGTCCGACGGCATCGTTATCCAAATGCAGATGGATTTTGCGGACGGATGGGTGCTCGTCAAGAAATCTGCTCAAGGCCACCGGCACAACATTCTCTCGTTTAGTCTGAAACACACCGGCTAAAGACAAATAGGTTTCACTTTTCCAGTCGTGCCCGGCAAGCAGCGCCAAGGTTGCGAAGCTCAGCAGGTCAATGGCGGATTCAAATACATGAATGTGCTCCGCATTCGGCTTTCCCTCCAAGAAAAAAGAGAAGTGCTTGTCACTGCCGGTCAGTTCCCCTTTGTAGCTGCTGACAGTGCTGCGCAGAGCGCCATATCTTGCCTTGCCGTCCTTGTCGTATCCCATGAACACCGCACTGTGGTAATCTGCCGACTCATAGAGCAGCTTATTCTCTACACAGTGGCGGATGATGACTGGGTGAATCCCTCGACTATAAAGATATTTCTCCACCTGTTCTGTCGCTTCGGACAGCTCCGGCATCAGCAGTTCCGTGTGTTTTCGTTCCTTCTGGCGATAGAAAACGGGAGGCTTTTCCGCCTCCCGTCCGAGAATGATCTCTGCTGCCTGTGTAAAAGGAATGCCCTTTACCTTGATGAGATAGTCCAGCGCCGATCTGCCGCCGATCCCCTGGGAGAACCAGCACCACTTTCCGTTGCTGATTCGCAGGGAGTCGTGCTCTCTGGTGCAATAGGTGTTCCCGGACACATGGACAAGCTCTTGCGGTTCATAATTGCGGAGGTAAGTCAAAAGGTCCATTTCCTTTGCCTTGGCAACATCCTCCGCAGCAATATAGCGCATAGGGCATCACCTCGCTTCACGCCGGTCTCTCAGAAAATCGGCCCGGATGACCGCATTGGCACGGCACTCGATGGTATCGCGGATGTTGTCCATGTGGTCGGTCTCCCGCTTTTCGAAGTCCTTGAACACATCTGCAAGAGGACTGGGCGATTTCAGGAGCGCCTTGCACTGCTTATCGGATAGGTCGTATTCCTCCAGTGCCAGCACGATGTCCTCCCGTACCGTGTACTCGTAGCAGTGGTTCAGGATTTCATTGGGCGGCTGGGAAAGCAGCCACTCTCGGTACTGCTCCTGTTCTGCGAACACCTTCTTATATAAAGCGGTGTTCAGTTCTTCGTTTGTCATTTTGCTTTCCTCCTATTATGTTTTATGAACAACACGCTTGAATTTCAGCGGACTGTTTTCGATATATTCCGTGATCAGGCGTGATTGTGCTTTGGTTTCCGGGTATGCGGTTATGGAGATGGTTTTCTTGCTCCAGTCCAAGGTATAGGTATCGGCAGCCACATTTGTTATGTGATGGGTGGCCAGAAAGTCCCGGAAATTTTGCATAGCTCTGAGATTGTCCGACATGATCACATTTACATAGGTTCTGTCCTTTGACAACTTCTCGCTGAACAGGCAGGCAAGTGCACAGCCCACGCCGCCAGCAAGAGAGACGATGAGAATCGCCCAATTGTTGTCACCTGAAACAATTCTCTTTGTTAGCCAGAAATAGATAAAGTCGGACAGTACCACCGCAATCCCGGCAAGTAGCCACCGACTTCTTTGAATCAGTATTGTCTTTGTTGTGCTGAGTGCATTGTCAAGCACCTTTGCAAGGAATAGTGCACCATAGTAGATTAGGCTTCCCATATCATAAAATCACCCCTTCAATAGAAAAAGCCGCCTGATTTCCTTTGGAAACCAAGCGGCTGCGTAAAGATTATTTGGTCTTGGGGCGAAATAGATCATCCACGCGGAGACAATGTATGTATCAAATACCCGCTCAAAGAGCGTCGGGATTTTCTTCATGGTACCTTGCATCTCCTTCTATAATCTCATCCAGCGATCTCGGCGTGTAATCCATATGCAGATCGGAAATATAAAAGTTTGCCAAACGCGCTCCTCCTCATTTCATCACCTTGATAATCAACTCGTTCACATCCTCTGTTGGCTTTCCGGCAGAAAGTAGCTTGTTGCGAAAAGCAAGAAGCGCTTCCCGCAACAGCCGCGCCTCGTCAGGGGACAACTCAACAATTCGTTTCTCAGCTTTACGGCGAAGCATTTGCAGCACCTCCATTCCTTTCTGCCCCCATTGTATCCGCAAATGCGCATCATGGCAAATGTGCGAATGAAAATCTTCTGAAAAGCGAATACGGCAGCCTGTTGAAAGGCTGCCGTGGATCGACAAACTGGAAGTTATCGCTGCGATTCCTCAAATTGATGACCGGGAATACAGACCTGAATCACAGAAATCATGTGCTCAATGGAATCCTCACAGTTCTCTTTCAGCCATTCATTGACAATTCCCATGATACCGTTTATATAAAACGGCATCATGTATTTTTGGTTAGGCAACGGAACGTGATACCGATTCAGGATTGGTATGAATACATGACGATTCAGGGAAAGATAAGCATCGTTCATTCCTAAGACGGACGCCTGTTCGAGGGTGGTACGGAATATCCGTCTGTGCTTTTTGATATAGTTCAAATACGGCGTCAGATACTCCGGCGTGATAAGATATAATTCTTCCAGCGGACGGGTTTGAATCTGCGACATAAACTCTGCTGTGTCATGCGGCATTGCCTCCACAAATTGATCGATGATGTATCGGGCGCTCTCTGCCAGAAGATCGCTTACGGTTTCATAATGCAGATAGAAGGTGGATCGGTTGACGCCTGCTTTTTCGCAAATTTCCTTCACCGTGATATAGGTGAAGTCTTTCTTTTCCAAAAGCTCCAAAAATGCCTCATCCATGCGGGCGGCAGTGGCAAAATATTTACTCTCCGAGCGATTCAAGGGGCTTCATCTCTTTCCTTTTTCTGCTATGAAGCAGCATAGATACGGCAATCAGAATCACAGCACCGTACACAATGGGCGGCAAAGGACACAGAATCCATTTCGGTGGGTGCAGAACCCGATACAGAATTACCTGTGTTCGCTTCACGACTTACCGCTCACTGATCTCTTTGGCCAATTCCATGATCTCAAAGGCATACTTCTGCTTGCCCTGTGCCAGCAGCTTCTTGTGAATCGGATAGTTTACGCCCATGCCGATCATCCCGACAACGCCGATTGCGATACCCAGCACAAAGCTGGAAGTTGTGCCGCTGCCGATCTGCCCCATGGCAAGGCACATTCCCGTGCCGAATACAAGCGCCGAAATAATACCGAGGGTGTAGGTGAAAATAGTTGCGGGGAGTTTTGCTTTTGCGTCCAGCTTCCGCAGGGCGACCACTTTCGAGGTGTCCTTGGGTGCATATTCGTTGGCGAGTTGTTCTGCAAAAATTTTATCTGTGTTCATGGCTTATTGCCTCCTTCATTTGATGGCTTAATGATATCAGGTAAGAAGGGGCAACTGAACAACACGATGGTCGACTTGTGTCGATTTGTGAAACGGACAAATACCGATTTGTCAGCCCCATTATATCACACGCTCGGCGTATTTTCCAGCTTGCAAATCACAGCGGCAACGCAGATATCCTGCACTGCCGCTGTGGTTTGCCTCCTTAGCGTTCTCTGTCTATGGTCGCTTTTTGCTGCTCTTCCTCGCCTCGCTCACCGTCCACGATCTCATTCTCCTTCTTGTCCAGATTGAGCAGGGCGTTCAGCTCGTTCAGGCGGGCGGTTTTCGCTGCAAGCTCTTCCTCCTGGGGGAATGGCTTCTGTACCTCGGCCTTTGCATTTTCAAGCTGAACCCGCGTATTCTCCAACTGCTCGACACACGCCGCCATTCGTTCCTCAAAAGCGCCGAACGTATTATCCAGTCGCTGAATATTGCCGAAGACGTCCGAGCCCAGCGTGACCGTATGCCGCAGCTGGTGAATCAGCGTGATTTTATATTCCCGGCTGAAGGTATCAAAGGACATCTCCATATCAAAGCCTCGGTACTGACCGATGGGAACCGGGTCGGGGCTTGTCATGGACTTGCAAAGGCCGAGGATGGCATCGCCGGCAGCCTTCTTTTCCCTTACCGTGCCGCCCGGCATAATCATGGGAGAGAACCCGTCCTCGTTGGGCTCGGTATTTCTTTTGCGCTGGTCAATATCCGCTTTATAGCCCTCAATGCGCTGCTCCAATGATTTGATTTTCTGGGGGAACTCCTTCAAAATCTGATCCTCCAGCGAATAGCGCTGGCTCAAATGGTTGGCCTTGAGAAGCTTTAGGCGGGACACATCAATGTCCAGATCCATCTTCTCCTTGATATGGGGATTGCCGGCGCACAGCGCCTTGATTTCCGCATAGCTCAGGGCAGTTTCGTCAATGTCCTCCGCAGAGCGCACCGGGGATTTGCTGGTCATGATCTGCCCAATGAACTTCTGCTTGGATTCTACCAACTGATACAGGTAGCTGTCGAAGGTGTTCTCCGTGACATAGGTGTAAATATCGACCTCCTTGTTTTCGTTGCCCTGGCGGATGATTCGTCCTTCCCGCTGCTGCAGGTCAGACGGTCGCCACGGACAATCCAAATGATGAAGTGCCGCAAGCTTCGTCTGCACATTGGTGCCGGCTCCCATTTTCTGCGTAGAACCGATGAGCACCCGCACCTGACCAGAGCGCACCTTGCCAAACAACTCTTTCTTTTGCGCCTCTGAATTCGCCGTGTGGATATAGGCGATTTCCTCTGCCGGAATGCCCTTGGCAATCAGCTTGTTTCGGAGATCATCGTACACATTGAACTTGCCGTCGCCGTGGGGCGTAGACAGGTCGCAGAATACCATCTGTGTCGATTTCCGATCGGCGGTGCGCTGCCAAATATCAAAAACATTCTCCGCACACGCGCCCACCTTACTTGTCTCGCTGTCGGGGAGCATATCGTTCATGAGCCGCTGGTCCAAGGCGAGCTTTCTGCCGTCATTGGTGATGAGGAGCATGTTATCCACGCTGGAATCCACCATCTTATTGCGGACACGCTCGGCTCGTTCTGAAAGAGAGGCCACCATTTCCTTTTGCGTTTTCGATGGCTTCAAAACAACGCTGTGGTAATGGGCCTCCGGCACGGGGAGCTTGAGCATATCCGCCGTTTGAATATCTGCGGTCTCCTTGAACATTGCCATGAGCTCCGGCAGATTGTAGAACTTGGCAAACCTCGTTTTGGCGCGGTAGCCCGTGCCCTCCGGGGAGAGCTCGATGGCTGTCACCGTCTCGCCGAAGGTGGAAGCCCAGGCATCGAAGTGGAGAAGGTCATTCCTGCGCAGCGCTCCGTACTGGAGATACTTCTGCATGGTGTACATCTCCACCATGCTGTTGGAGATGGGTGTGCCGGTGGCAAACACAACGCCTCTGCCGCCGGTCAGCTCGTCCAGATACCGGCACTTCATATACAGGTCGCTGGACTTCATCGCCTCGGTTTGGCTGATGCCGCCCACATTCCGCATTTTTGTAAATGCGGCGAGGTTTTTATAGTAATGCGCCTCATCGATGAAGATACGGTCAACGCCCAGCTCTTCAAAGGTCACAACATCATCCTTGCGGGACTGATCGTTGAGCTTGTCCAGCTTCTGCTTGACCGTTTTCTTGGTTCGCTCCAGCTGCTTGATGGAGAAATTATCCCCACGGTTTTTCTTCAATTCAGAAATGCCGTCCAGCACTTCATCCAGCTGTTGCTGCAGGATGGCACGCTGTCGTTCCAGGGACATGGGGATCTTTTCAAATTGGCTGTGCCCAATGATGACCGCATCGTAGTCGCCGGTGGCAATGCGCCCGCAGAACTTCTTGCGGTTCTTGGTCTCAAAGTCCTTCTTGGTGGCGACAAGAATATTGGCGGAGGGATAGAGCTGGAGGTATTCGCTTGCCCATTGCTCCGTCAGATGATTGGGGACCACAAACAGGCTTTTTTGACACAATCCCAGCCGTTTGCTCTCCTGCGCAGCCGCTACCATCTCGAACGATAGCGATAGGTAATCCTTTGGGCGGGATATGCAGCCGCAGGCTGCATATCCGTTCCTCCGGATTTTCCCCCGCTCCAAACCGTGCGTGACAGTTTCCCATCACACGGCTTTCCATCGTCAGCACTTTTTATGACAATCTATACATCAAACAGATTTGCCCTTTAGAAAACGAGTTCCAGCATTTCTGCCATCACACGAAGTTTATTGAGCTTTGCCAACTGCTTTTTATCCAGGTTTAGCACTTTCAGATATTTTCGGATGGTGCGCTCATTACTGGAATGAATGAGAATGTGAACCACAGCGGAGACAATAATCAGGTTTTGGTAGCTGTCATTGCCCCCAAGCACCAATGGCTTTTTGTGGTGACAGTCCACTTGCTTTGCTTCCAGTTCCACACCGGAGACGGCACATTTTCCTTTCTGTGCAACATAGAGCGCAATGCGGTTATCGTTGTATTCCACACTTTGCTTACCGCATGGATTGTTCATCAGATGATAGAGTACTGCCATATTGATACCGGCAAGATTCTTATGAATCTCAACCCGTCCTTCTGGCGTGTACTTGTTTACCCGACTTTTCTTATCCATAGGTACTCTATGCTGAACATAGGCAATCGGGACGATGGCATGACCATTCAGATAACGCACCTCCCGGCTTGTGCCGTATTTCTCCTTGATATACCTGTTTGTGATTTGACCTTTCTTTTGCAGTCTGTGCTTCAATCTGTTGTAAAGGCTCTTTTTGACATCGAAAGCGATTTTGTGAAAGTCAATATTCACATGGGTTGCAATGCTGTAATAGTTATGAACGCCCATGACATAGGAGTTGTATTTCTGTATCAGACGATATTCCATTCCTGGGTCATAGGTCTGCCGTATCTGCCCAATGATTTCCTTGCTTTTCTCCCGGATTTTCAACAATGCCTTATCCTTGATATGTGCTTCTACTACATACCTTGGTTGTCCATCTGGCTTCTTTCCTTTTGTTCGAACTTTCAGCTTAAAGCCCAGAAACTCGGAATAATGGCGTTTCAGATTTACGATTTTCGATTTCTCCGGGCTGGTTTCCAGTCCCAGACGTTCCAAAAGCCATTGTTTCGTTGCCTCGAACAGCTTGACTGCATCTGACCGCTTTTTACAGAAGATTTTGAAATCATCTGCATAGCGGACAACATAGCACTCTTTCAGATTCGTGTAGTTGCGCAGGGTTCGGATGGTACTGCTTTTATCAGGGGTTCCATTCGCATAGATTCTGTGTACATAGTTCCTTTGGGTAGGCATTTCTTCCCACTGGCTGACAATCCACCAATCCAGTTCATTCAGGACGATGTTTGACAACAGTGGGGAAATGATACCGCCCTGTGGCGTACCCTTTTCGGGAAAACCGATTCCAGCCACTTCTGCCTTTAGCATGGCAGAAATGATAGACAGCAGCTTTTTATCCCTAATTCCGAGTGTCCACATCTGCTTCAGCAGTTTTCCGTGGTTCACATTGTCAAAGAAAGACTTAATGTCTATATCAATGACATAGTGGCAACCGACGTTCTGTATCATTCTCTCTGCTTGGGCAATGGCATTTTCCGCACTGTGGTTTGGTCTGAAACCATTGCTTCGCTTGAAGAATTTTGCTTCACAGATAGGTTCTAATACTTGCAGAATACATTGCTGAATGAGCCTGTCCATAATCGTGGGTATTCCGAGGGGACGGGTTTTCCCGTTATCCTTTGGTATTTCCACTCTGCGGACAGCATTAGGAATATACCAGTCCAGCTTGCGCTGAACATGGGCAACTAAGGCATTTTCGTTCCACTTGTTCAAATCGCTTATTGTTTTATTATCCACACCCGCCGTCCGACTGCCGCTGTTCTTTCGGATATTTCTATATGCCAACTTGATGTTTTCAGGGCGTTTTATCAGTTCCACAAGATTGCAGAACCGCTGCCCCTTGACACTTGCGGCATACAGTTCGTCAAGAACGAGCTGCATATCGTAGTATTCGGAATTGCGGATTTTTTGTTTCTTCAAGGGTTTCTTCTTGTTTGCCAAAGTCAGGTACTTTCCTCCTTGTATGGGGGATTTCGCTTTTCTTAGTCATACTCGAACCTTTGTATCTGTATAGTTTTCAATTTATTGATTGCTGACGACTAATGGCCATCCCTCCACCGTGTTTCCGCGGCTTCAACGGTACTGTGCCATCTCTCTCAGCTGGATAAAGGATTGTTATACGCAATACGCTTTCCAATCCAACACCTCATAGCCTGTAACCGGCTCCGTGTTCCAGCCTTTCCACGTTCCAATATTCCTATCTGTACATATCTGCCCTTAGGTGTCCCTCTGAGCCTGTATGCTGGGCGGTGCCTGTAACACCGCAAGGACTTTCATAGTAAAAATTCTTACTCATCCTCACATAATTCCGTAATCGGAAAGGAACATTTCTGCTCCTGCGCCTTTTAGACCCGTACATTCGGGATTTCGTCAGTCATCCATGACATTCTGACCATAGGCAGTTTATAGACCTCCGGCGTATCATGCACATATCCCACCTCTGGGACACTTTCCACGGCATAATCCGTTTGGGTGCATTTCCGCCGACTTTAGCGAGCGTTATACCGTAGCCCTTGTTACAGAGGACTGCCGCATATCGCAGTTTATAAGGTAGGCGTTTCAGGGCGTTACCCCATCATTCCACCTATCGGAATATTAGTTCTCCAAGTCTTTTCAGGGACTCCTTTCAAATCCCGATTCTATTGTTAGCTGACTTGTGCGTAACCTTTTCAGTTACGAACGTGTCGCACTTTTCCCAGCCCCCACTACATGGGCAAGCAGGGTGTTACCGCCGTAGAGAATGTGTGCAATGGCATTAACCTGATGCGGCCTCAGCGTGATCTCCGGATTGATTCCCACGAAATTCAGGTGGCTGCCGTCATACTCGCGGGGGCGAATGCTGTTGAACTTCTCGTTATACAGCTTGGTCAGCTGCTCCCGGCGTTCCGGATCGCTCCAAATCCAATCAGCAAAGGCTTGTTTGATAAGCTCCTGCTTGCTCTGGGCGATAGCGGTCTCTTTCTTATTGAGCACAGCCGTTTTCCTGCCGTTTCCGTCCTCGATGTAGTCGAAGATTCTCACATCACGGAGGTTCAGGGTTTCCTCCATAATCTTATAACCGTTGACTCTACCGGTACCGTAGGTATTGTGAGCTTTCACATTGCTGCGGTCGTAGGATTTTCCCTCCACATTCCATTCACCGGTGTACTGCGCGTAGTGAACATGGATATTCCATTGGCAGTAGCGCGGGGTGCTGAACAGCTCAAACATGAACTCCTCGATGGTTTCCGGAGGCAGCCATGTTGCGCCAAGCCTCACGGAAATTTCACTTGCCGTCAGGTCAACCGGCTGTACCGCCTCAAGAGCACGGACATTCTCACCGTAATCCTCGGGGTAGAGCTCCGCACTCCGCTTTGCCCAACGGAGCTTTTCACGGACATTGCCGGAGAGGTATTCATCTGCGGGAAGATACTTCGGTCTGCCATCCTCCTCGCTGGTGTGCATGGGGTTGAGGAAGATCACACCCTTCAAATCCTCAAACAGCTCCTGCTCGGTTTTGCCGGTGAGCTGCGACATATACGGCATATCGATTCTTGCTTTTTCTGCAAGAGACAGAGCATAGGCCTCGGAAGCCGTGTCAACCGACTGCACCGTTACCTTCTGCTTGATGGTTCGTTTGGAGAACATATCTGCCTTGCGGAGGAAGTTGCCCTCATCATCCAGCACCTCCAGCGAGGCAAGCAGGCAGTAGGAGCTGTCGGAATTGAAAGCCGAATTGTTGGCTCTTGCGCTGATAAGCCCATATTTTTTGCTGAAATCATCATAGAGGCGATTGAGTTTTTCCTGCTCTGCCTTGATATCGGCATCGGGATAATCCTCCGTCTGGTACTCGATCAGCGTCCGGACACAATCACGGATGGCAATCATGCCTTTGATGCGGCTTTCGGCAGTCGCGGAAACATCCACGGGATTCATGCGGCTGTTTTCACGGTAATAGATTTTACCGTCCACCACCGTGAAGCTGAAATTGCGCACATCGGGGTCAGCGGGGATAGAAAGGTCCTCATCCTCCGCTTCAAGATCGTCGATTTCATATTCGGTGATCTCGGCATGAATGTTCTGGATGGCATCCCGCAAGAGGTCCCCAAGCTCTGCATTTTCATAAGCAATACAGGCGGACTCCATGCCGTGAGGCCCGCTGACCATCTGCATGTCGCCCAACACCATTTCAGGGTTGTCCACAAAATAGGCGTTCATCCGGATTCCATTGGCGTCGGTGGCCAGATGCACCCAATCGGGCTCAATATCCACCAATCGGTCACGCTTTTGGAGGAAGATAATGTCCGATGTGACCTCCGTGCCGGCAGCGGTCTTGAAGGTGTCGTTCGGCAGCCGGATCGCACCGAGCAGGTCGGCTCTCTGGGCAATATACTTTCGGACATTGGGGTTTTCCTTATCCAGCGTACCCTTTGAGGTGATGAAAGCAATCACGCCGCCGGGTCTCACCTTATCCAAAGTGCGGGCGAAGAAATAGTCGTGAATGAGAAAGTTGTGCTTATCGTAGCGCTTGTCGGGCACCTTGAACTGCCCGAAGGGGACATTGCCGATTGCAGCGTCAAAGAAGCTGTCGGGAAGGTTTGTATTCTCGAAGCCCTGCACTGCGATGCTGTTTTTCTGATAAAGCTGCTGCGCAATTCGCCCGGAAATACTGTCCAGCTCCACGCCGTAGAATTTCGCACCATTCATGCTTTCGGGAACAAGCCCCATAAAGTTGCCGATGCCGCAGGAGGGCTCCAGCACATTGCCGGTCTGAAAGTGCATGTTCTCCAGGGCACTGTACACCGCCTTGATCACCACGGGCGGCGTATAGAAGGCCGTCAGCGTGGATTCTCTTGCCGACGCATATTCCTCATCGGAAAGCACTGCCTTCAGCTCGGTATAATGGGGATTGTCCTCCTTGAAGAACTCGGATAGACCGCCCCAGCCCACATAGTCGGCAAGCACGCGCTGCTCGGTGGGTGTCGCCAATCGGCTTTCCGCATCCAGCTTATTCAGAAGCTGAATGGCACGGATATTGTGATAGAACCGTTCCAGCGGCGTGCCCACGCCGATATCATCGCTCTCGATTTGGAAGTTGGTTCGGTACTCGGTGTTGATTTCCGGATGCAGCACATGAGGCGCGATCTTGGAAGGCCATTTCACTTGTAGAGGCGGGGCGAGCGCTTCTTCCTGGTCATCCAGCAAGGCCTCCGCATTGGGGTAGGTCACGACCTCGCCGTCTTTGACGGTGCTGATGGGCAGAGCATCCAATTCTTCGTCCGTTAGGCTCTCAATTTCGGAATCGTCTTCTGCCAAATCTTCCGTTTCTCTGAATACCCGTGTGCCGTCCGCACCAAACTCCGCCTCATATCGGTCAGTCTCTCGCGCTGCTTCCCGGTCTGCCTCTAAAGACAGAATATCCTCGTGAATCTTCAGGAGGTTTTCCGGCGTGAACTCGATATAATCGCAATCCATCTCATAGTCATTTTCAGCTTCCATGAAGAACGGAGTATTGATGTCCGCAAGGAACTGATCCGACATTTCTTCAAGGTCATTTCGGAAGTCGGCGCCGTTTTCCGGATGGCTGGCAATGTCATACTGCTCGACAAGCTCTTCAAAAACAGAGAAATCAAGGTCACCGGAAACATACTGTCCGCCTGCATCTGCATCGGGATTGAAGTAGATCCAATGAACCTTGTTGCTGCCGGTGTCAAGGGATATTCTCGCCTTCGTATTGTCTGCGACAGGGGGTTCTTCCACGACTTGCAGCAGCTTGTCATTCAGCGGATTTTCTTTGAGCCGGTTATCGAACTCCTCACGAGACAGCTCTTTGTTAAACAGCGGGAACTGTGTATCAAAGAGGACGACCTTCTTCTCGTCAAAAGACAGCAGCTCGTGTTCCTGCGTGCCGATATAGACCGTATCACCGAGATGATAGCGGTATTCCTTCTGGGGCTCCGGGGGAGGGTTCAGCTCATCGAAGGTCGGCTCAAGCGGCTTTGCCACATCGCTGTTCAACGCTTCCAGCATGGCTTCGCATCTTGCGGTCAGGTGGGTGTTGTCCGCAATGATCGCATTCATCGCCTCGCGCATCATGGGGAGGATGAAGTCACCCTCCGCAGTACGGGCGTGCATTTTCTTTTCGCCCACGCTGAACGCGCTCCAGCAGCTTGACAAATAATACAGATTCAGCGCTTTGCTTTCCTCGCCGAGCTGCGTCACGAAGTCGTTATAATCATAGACAATCGACCGGAACTCCTCAGAGATTTCACCTTGTTTCCTCCGAGCTTCTGCCTGCTCCCGGTAGGCGGGGTAGTAGTCCTTCTCCGCTTGGCTCAGGTAGCGGTCGGCTCGGATCAGCTCCCCGATCCGCTTCTCGACCTTGTTCCACCGCAAAAGCAGTTCCGCATCGGGCCGAGAGATTCTGCCTCTGCTGATTTTGATTCCCTTGGCGTCGTGACTCTCATCGAGATTTCTGCCGGAAACGGCAGGATACGCGCCGCCGATGCCATATTCGTTTTTCAAAAAGGCGATATTGTTCTCAGAAGAATCCTGTTTGAGAAACTGCTCATAGATGCGGAATTTGCCCTGATGGATGCCGCTGCCCCGTGTCAGAATGGCGTCGATGTCCTCCTGAGAAATAGAAAAAGCGGAGGATTTTTCTTCCTCCGCTTCTGCGATAATGTCCTGCTGCTGTTCAACTGTGGGGAGCGTTACGCGTAGATCAGGTCGTTCAGAATCACTTCCTCCGCCGAGTGACGAATGGAATTCATCATCTGCACCCATTTCATCTGATCTTCCGCTTTCAGGCGCTCCGTCACGCCCTGCTTCTCTGCCATCTGTCGGGTCAGGCGTTCCATCATCTCGTTGGCTTGCCGGTCCACTTCCTCCAGATGACTGTTCAGTGTTCCGTTCAGCAGCATCCCGGTGTAGATCCCATCCTGGTGCTCGCGGAGGAATGTCCGCCGCAGCATTCCATACTTCCCAAGCTTCGGGCTCTCCGGCACGGTCAGATCGGGAATCAGATAATCCCCCTGCATCGTATAGGTCAGTTCCATGTTCGTTGCTCCTTTCCTTGTTTTCTGTTCGGTTCTTATGATACGCAGAAGCACCCTCCTGTGCAAATGTGCGAATCTTCCGTCTTTCTTCCTTCTCCATTTCCTTGACGGTTTCGCCCATTTCCCGGATGACCATCTCAGAAATATCGCTGACTGCGGCACCGAGCACGGAGATTACCTCCACGGTGTTGAAATCAAAGAGATGGCTGAAATCCTCTCGATCAAAATACCGCCTCGGCTCATAACCTGCACGGGAGAGCGCCATAAAAGCGACGCTGCTTTTCAGCGTGGTTTTCAGCCACGCCTCAAGGCTTGTGTCATCCAGCTCCTCCAGAAAGCTACCGGCTTTGACAGCGTTCAGCTCCATGAGATAATCTGAAAGATTATCCTCCACGGCATAACCGGAAATATCCATGAGAAGGTGCGGGAAATCTCGCGGCTCCTCCACATCACCGAAGCTGGCCTGAAGGCTTTCCGATACCGCATATTCGTACTCCGGCTTCATCTGCCAAAGAGTGATGTTCCTTCCGGCACGGCTGTTGGTGTCGGAGATATCAAAGACATGTCTCAGCTTGTAGGGAACATCTCTGTCGATCAGCAGCGCGATGCCTTTCGTGCCCTTGTTTACCCATCTGCCGAGTTTATTCCATGTGTCGATTTCCGCACACGCCGTTGCATCCGGCTTCTGCGCATGGATGAGCAGCTGCTCCTTAAAGCTGTACTTGTAGTTGTTTGCCGCCGTAATAAGAAAATCGGTATATCGGTCGGCATTGGAGGCGATATCCCTGGCAGTCTGGGATGCCATCTCCAAAATGATTCTGTATTTGCTCGGCATGGGAACTCCCTCCTTATCTTACTTTGATAGTGACTTCAACGGTCTGCGCATTCTCTCCGAGGATCGACGCAAATAAAAGCCCGGTTCTGGCGTTGGACACCTTGGTCACCAACTCATTCAACCGGTAGACGGTGGTATTGATCTCTTTCTGGTTATCTGCGTAATAGTAGCCCGTTTCATCGCTGCAAATAGGAAAACCATCCTGTCGCAAGGCACTGATCTTGCGGCGAATATTTCGTCCGTCAAGCAGAAACAGCTTTTCAAGCTCCTTGCTGTGGATGGCATTTTCTTTGCCAATATGATTTTTACGGAGATACTCACAGATGGCTTTCTTCTTATCCATAGCTTCTCCTTATCTCGCAGGTTCGTGGTCTTTTTGCTTATGAACCGCCGGTGGATTCTTCTCCATGTACTCCTTCACGGTAGTAAGCGTGCCCTCATAGTTCCAATCGTTTTCAGGATCAATGTCTCGGTAGGCGTTTCTCCCATCCGGTCGGGGCTCCAAGCGAATGGGCCTATTGGAAATCAACGTTCCCCAATGATTCACCATGATCCAGTTGGCAATCTGAACCGGCTCGCCCTGTTGGTCATCATCGTGGCGAACCTCGTACATGTACATGCCCTGTGGAACGGTATCACGGTCTACCCGCAGGCAGGTAAAAAGCATGGGATGCCCCAGAACCGTCACATCTTCAAACTTCTCTGTCATGGCATTTACCCTCATCGTGCTTCACCCCTTTCCTTCGGCTTTCTGTGGGAACTGTCCTCTATGAAAAGTCCTTTTGGCAGTGTATCCAGGTCGTTCAGAAACGCACGAGAAATCGTCTTGCCGTTCCGGTCTCGGTAGAGAACGACGCACAGCGGCTCTCCGTGATAGAGCGACTCCTTCAGGTCTTCCAGGAAGCGCTGCTCGTCGCTGTACGCAACGCTGCTGCATACTTTTCCGTTGAAAGCCAAATAGTCCAGTCTGGCAATATAACTTTCGCTCGGCTGTGCTTGGTTCATCGTGCCTCACCTCGTTCTCTCTGCCTGGTTGGAAAGCTCCAGCCGTACACTTTTCCGATCTCATCGCCAAGCCTGCGGGTGACACGGACAATGTCTGCTCTTGTGGCTGTGCCGTTGTAGATTTTTTCTTTGAGCCGGTCTTTCTGCGCCTGGGAAACATTGTCCTTATATACCCGATAGAGATAATGGTTTGTGCCGTCATGGTGGGTGTCATCGCACCGAAGATCTCCGCTCTTGTCCACATACCATGTGGTGTAGTCGTAATCAGAGTAAAGACAGTCCCGGATATTGCCGCTTGGGATTTCCTTATATCCCATGCGCCTGCCATTCCAAAGTCCCAGATCTCCCACAACCAGTATTGGCTGCGAAAGCTGGATGTCCAGATTGAGCCGTTCGTCCTCAAGATAATGCCCATTTTCCTCATACATCATGGCGACGCGCTCGTCCTCGGAAAGCGTCGGATATTCTTCCTCCATCCAATCTTTCCACTCCTCATAGTCAAGGTCGGCATTAGACCAGATACGATAATCGTCCTTACTCATCGTGCATCACCTCTGTCCTTCGGCATCACGGGCTTTCCGTCTGCGTCATAATTTCTCGGGTCTGCGGCGGGCACCTGAAAGCCGAACACAGAGCCGGCCTTCATCGCTTCTTCCTGCGCTCGGCTGACGCCGAGCTTTGCATTATACTCATTCGCGATGCTCCGGGCTTCGTCCTTGTCGGTAACGGGAATGTCCGTCTTGAAGTAGCCCTTTTCACCGCGCTTGATGATAATGATTTCGTCGCTGCCGGAAAGGACGCTGTAGCACTGCTCGGGCAGGTTGTCCCGAACCGGCTCGCAGGTATGGCCGCCGTATTCCATGCGCTCGGCAAACTCGCAAATGTGATAGAGGTTGCTCCCGATCTCCACATGGTAATCGTCGATATACCGGCAGGTGCGAATCTGGTCTTCATTCCACGAATAGTGGATTTTCACCTTGCCGCCATCCGGAATGCGAAACAGCTCCTTGTAATGGCTGTCAATAAAACGGATTCCTTTCTCTGCGTCCTTCAGGTGCTGATCGAGCCAATCCCGGCGATAGCAATAGCAGTACAGGTTGTATTCGCCTCTGTCCGGGTTCAGGCGCAGAAGGTAGGCATATTTTTCGGTATCCACGCGAACGCCATAGTAGCCCGGCTCATCCTGCATCCTGCTTTGAGGTGTGCAGTAGCAGTATTGGGCAAGTGCCCTGCGGTTATGAAGAATATCCCCCTCCTCACGCAGAGAGTTGATTACATCATCAAGCTCTGCCTTGAACTCATCGGTTTTCAGCTCCTCCCGGAAATCAAACCAGCTGCTGAAAAAGCCATTGCCGTCCGTATCCATGTCTGCCCGGAGGTGACCAATAAGCCCGGTTTGCATGGAAATCTGCGTGCTCTGACGGAAGGTATATTTGTCCTCTGCCTCGATCATTGCTCTTTTTTCATACTCGATCATCTTGCGTCACCTCTTTCTTTAGTCGGTTTCTTTTCCTGCGCGTGCATCTCTTTCGCTTTCTCCAAGCCCTTCTGCGCCCATTCGGGAAGCTTCTTTTCATCCATGACGCCGAGAAAATCCGTGCGGTAAAAGGAGGTCTTTCTCCCGTCGTACAGAGAAATGCAGTAGCAGGTACGCCCTCGCGCATTGGCCTGCGCGCCAAAGCCGCCGGTACACAGCATAAGCTGGTGATTGGCGTGGCGGAACTCAGGCCGGAGAATGCTGCCCTTGACGACAACCACCTTGTTCTCGATGGAATCCTCATAGGAAATGGGCTTACAACTATTTGTTGTGAGTTCCTCATTCATGCCGACCTCCTGACAGGCTCTTTCGTTTTCCTGAATAATTTCCTCGGCTGCGTCTGCTACGCGCTGTCCGAACACCTTTGCAATCTCCGCAAAATCGTCGCTGACCAGCACCCCGGAATAGCACTCGAAAATGGCGTTGGTCTCTACGAAGCAGCACATATACCGTTCATCATTGTCGGCGTTAGGATTCTCGCCCAGAGCAATATCCTTGTGCCCGATATACATGGAATACTTTACGGAGTAATCTCCGATTTTTCTTGTCTCTTCCATAGCGTCTCCTTTTATAAGCGGGGCGGCATCCGTAAAAAGATGCCGCCCCCTGCCGGTTTTTTTTTCGTTCTTTATGCGAAGAACGATCAGCCCTGCGATAATAAACACCACAAGACCGATGCCGATGATGACCTTAGCGCTCATGCTTGCCTACCTCCTTCTTTTTTCGGAAGGTAAAGAAAGCCGCCGCACCTGCACCGATTGCAGAGATACCGGCAAGTGCCGCCCAAAGAGGCATATTGGTGGTATCTCCGGTTTTGGGAATGTCCGTAACAGGCTTGAGCTTGTTATGGAACTTGGCAACGACCGTCTTTCCTTCGTGAACGGTTACAGTGACATTTGCGGGAAGCTCATACTTTTCGTTGGCTTTGTTGGACACCTCGGAGATCACATAATCGCCGATGCGCAGCCCATCAATGTGGATCTGCCCCTTTTCGTCGGTCACAAAGTTCTTGCTGAAGGCATTGCCGGTGATATCCGTGCCCTCCACGCGGAAGGTAAAGCCCTTCAGCACGCCGTCATCCGAAGTCTTTTCAATGCGGATGCCTCCGGTCTGTGCCTGGTTGGCAAAGCCCTTTCCGGCCTCATTTTCCACGACGACGGTTTTACCATCTTCCTTAATGGAGAAACTGTAGGTCTTCTCATCAAGGAAGAAGCCCTTGGGGGCCTCAGTTTCCTTCAGCGTGTAATCGCCGTAGGGCAGATTGTCCAGCTTGTAGACGCCGTCGGACAGCTCCTCCATCTGGCCCACAAGCTTTCCGCCACGGTATACCTCAAAGACTGCGCCGCTCAGGTGATGATCGGGATAGTCTTTATCCACCTTGGTCAGCTGAACGCTGCCGCGAATGAGCTTGTTGGTGATTTCGATCTCGATCACAGCGCCGTTCTTATCCACCTTCACAGCATAAGGCGTGTCATCCATCACATAGCCCTCCGGTGCAGCGATTTCACGAACCACATACTCGCCATAAGGGATGTCCGCGAAGGTGAAGCTGCCGCCCTCTGCGGAAACAGTGGTCAGAATAGGCTCTGTGCCGTCTGTGAGGAACAGGCCGATGGTAGCTCCGGCCAGCGCCTTGCCGTCCTCATCCTTCTTCATGCCGTGGATCTCCCCGTAGATCATCTCGTTGGTAATGCTCTTTCCGTCATTGACGGCAAGCTCCACGACGGGGATTTCCTGACCGGCATAGGCGAAGGTCACAGGGTATTTCTCATCAGAGAGCATATAGTGGCTGTTGGTGCTGATTTCCTTGACATAGTAACTGCCGAAGGGAACATTGCTCTTGAGCACAGCCTTTCCGTTTTCATCAAGGGACATGATCTCGATGAGACCGTCCACAGGAATGACGGAGCCGTCTGCTGCGGTAAGCTCCTCGGCGGCATAGAAGCCGAAGGTCACGGCGGAAAGCTCGTTATTCATACCGATACCGAACTGCTTGTTCTGTTCCAGTACCTTGGAAAGAGAAATCCGCGCCTTCTGTCTGTCATTGCAGAAGCTGGCAGCCGTTTCGGTGATCTCAATTTCCTGGCCGGTGTAGACAAGCTCTGCGGTATGGGCGTCCTTGTTTACGACCATGCCATCGGGTGCTTTGATCTCGGTGATTTCGTACTTACCCAGATACAGCGGCTTGCTCTCCGCCATGCCATCTGCGCCGGTGGTCACCGTATCCACCACCTCGCCGGCACTACAGCGCAGCGTACCATCCGGGGTGTAGATGTCCGCCGCAGCCTTGATCTCATAGGTCGCTCCTGCAAGCCCCTGCACCGTATAGACCGGCTGGTAGACTCCGTCCGCCGCCGTGACGGTGGCAAACACCTCGCCGGTTTTGGAAATCTTGATGATGCCCTTCTGCGCGTAGTTGCCCAGCTTCACCGCAACGACCGTCACGCCGCTTTCCTCGGTGGAATTCTCTTCGGTCACATCGAACTTGACCGCCTCATGACTGAGCACATAGCCGTAAGGAGCAGAGACCTCCTTGAGGGAGTAGCCCTTGCCAAACTCCAGCTTCTCCGGCGTGATGAGCATGCCGGCGTCATTGGTGTAGAAGGTGTCGATGGTGGTAACCTCCGGATAGGTAAAGGTCATTTCCACCTTGGAGCCATCCGGACGAAAGATCTGGAAGCCCGCACCCGCATAAGGAATGGTATTGCCGGTCTCCGCGTCCACCTTGATGACCTTAATAAAGGACTCGAAGTTGGCATTGTTGATAAGGTAGCGGTAGGTCTCACCGTCCTTGGCAATGAACACATCAAAGTCGCTCATCAGCTCACGACCATCCCAGCCAGAAACCTGATGCACAGTGTACACGCCGTAGGGCAGGTCCTTGCTCTGGGCAAAGCCGTTTTCATCGCAGGTCAGGTAGTCCCGCTCTGTATCCTTTGCCGCCTCATAGCTGCCTGCGGCTTTCAGATAGATAGCGAACACAGCACCTTCTTCGGGAGTTTCGATCTGCGTATCGCCGTTATCCGAGTGCTTGATGATGGCGATATTGCCCTTCTGCACCTGCTCGGCAACAGCCACAGCAGGCGCAGCGTTCAGCTCAACGGTGTAATTGGCCGCCTCTGCACCGACAGGATAAACGGTGCTGTCCAGAAGATAGCCCTCGGAGGGGCTGATCTCACGAATCGTCCAGTCGTCGCCGCAGACATAATAGTCGGTGGTGAACTGGCCGTTCTCGTCGGTGTAGTAGGTATCCACAAGCTGATCACCCTTATAGATGCCGTAGGCAGCACCGGCAAGCGAAGCGTCGCCCTGCGCCGTGCCAGTCTCATGGTCAGATTTGGTCACGGTGACGTTCCACTTCTTCAGGATGTTGGAAAAGCTCTTGTTGGTGACCGTATTCCACTCCACGGCGGCGGTCTGGCTGTCCGGCACCACATAGCGCTCCACCGTGTCGATCTCCTCCAGCGTATAGCCGGTGCCGATGAGCACATCCTTGAAAGCCGCCACACCGTTTTCATCGGTAACAGCAAATTCATCTACAGTCAGACCACTGAGAGAGGTTCCAAAAAGGTGTAACTTCACGCCCTGATTCAGTCCGTCCTCGGAGGTCTTGGTCACGGTCAGATCGCCGCGGCGGAGTACATTGTTGAAGGAAACCGTCGCCGTCTGCCCAGCGAGCACGGTAACACGGTGGCTTTCCTGAGGCTCGTATTTGTCATAGCTCTGCTCGGTGACGGTATAGGTGCCGGGCATCAGGTTGTTGATGCGAATTTCACCGTTCTGGTCGGTGGTAACGGTCCGATTGACGCCCTCGCCGGTGATGGTGAAGGCAATGCCGTCCACCCTGCCGTCCTCGCTGGTCTTGATGATTTTGGTGCTGCCGTAACTGACCTTCAGATTCAGAAAGGCTGTGACCGGGTCGCTGACCGTAGCGCTGTAGGTAACAACATCCTGCATGGTGCCGTCCGGACCATAGTGGCCATCGCTCCACACCACGACGCCCTTACGCAGAGCCTCCTTTTCGGCAGTGACCCGGAGCGTAGCATTAGGGGCATTCTGGGTTAAAATCGTCAGCACATTTCCCTGAACAGAGAAGGAAACACCTGTCTGGTTAGCAGAGAAACGGTAATTGCCCAGGACGCCGTTGGTATCGGTCAGCGTGGCCGAATAGCTGCTTCCGTCCCAGTTCAGCTCGACGGTCTGTGCTTTGCCGGTACTTTTGGCCATGAAGCTCGGGACAATGGTATGCTTCTGCACGCTGGCCTCAATGCTGTCATAATAAGCGGAAAAGCGACTGTACAGCGGGTGGGTGGTGCGGTAAACGGATTTCACTGCGTCGGCGCTGCCGGGGTCTGCATGGTTGAAGTTGGCATCCCGCTCTCCAACGACCGTTTCCCACACTAACGCCTGGGTGGCCATCATGTGGGCCATTTTGTCGGCATCCGCAGCATTCTGCGATCTCCATGAGGTGGAAAGATTGCCCTGATAACCGTACTGCATGATCCGTCCCAGCAGGGTTTTGATGGTGTCAGCGTCGATGGTGCTGTTGCAGTCGGATGGGTAGTTCTTCCAATAATCCTCGCCATGGCGGGAATATGTCTTGCCCAGCAGACGAGGCACACCCGGCTCAATGCAGTAGCAGGCCTGTCCATCGAAGGAGCCGATGGTGTGCAGCGTGGTCATCCAGGTTGCCTCACCGGAGGTCCAGCCGTTCATGTAGTGAAGCTCATCATGGCCCCATGTGCCGCTGTAGTCCAGATTGGCGTCCCCGTCTCTGGGGAACCCTACGGAATAGGACTCAGCGGTTTCTCCGGCAGTCGAGGCAGCAAAGGCCGTAGTCGTGCCGATGCTCATGAGTGCGGTGAATGTCATCAGAACCGCAAGAAGTCCCGACATTCCCCGTCTGAAAATGTTCTTTTTCATGTTGGTTTCATTCCTCCTGAAATTGAATTTTGGTATGAAAAAAGCGCCGTTTTTCTACGACGCTTCTCAAAGTGATATAAAGCTTTATGCGTACCCGATGTAGATCAGATACTTGTCTGTGCCGACGCATTCGTACCAGATCCAGACATCTGTGATGCTCTTGTCCTCGGCATATCGCTTCAAACGCGAGTTAATGTCTCGCTCCAGATAGATGCAGTCCTGCTCTGCGGAAATCGGATTGTCCCAGCAATCGGTTGCCGAGCTATCCAAGGTCAGTCCCAAGCTCACCGCCGTGCTTTTTGCGTAGGAAATCCAGTGCTCGATATCAAATGTGGGTTCAGTTTCCGGAGTCGGTTCCGGCTCGGTTATCGCAGGAACGGACGGTTCCTCTTTCGGACTTTCTGCTTTCTCCGGCTTCTCCGGAAGCACGGGTGCCTGCCGGTCTTCCTCCGGTGTCGGCGCATTCGATTCTGTGGGTGCGCTTACCGGCTCAGAAGAAAAGCTCGGGCTGCTATCGTGCTTGTCCTCATTTGGTATGCAAGCTGCTGGATCGGCGGCTTCTGTCGGGGCTTTGGTGTGAGCGCTTGATTCTGTGGATACCGGCTCAAAGGAAGCAGGCGTTTCTTCCTGTGGCGCTGGAGCTTTCGATGTGTTTCCTGCCGTTTGGCCTTGCGAGGGCTCTGCGGCGCATCCGGAAAGCAATGCGGCAAGCAGGAGTGCGCACAATATAAGAAGCTTTTTCATGGGATGACCTCCAATGACTGTTTTTCTCATATTGTACGAATGCGCTTTGTTTTCTTCAATTGTGCCGTCTGTATATTTCCCTTTTGAGCTGGTATTGCCGGTAAATGAAGGGGAGAGTGTGAGAGGGGGAACGGCGCTGACGCAGCGTCAAAAGGGTAGACTGCCCCCTTGGTGAAGAAACTATCTTGCGTCATTCCGACTTTTCTGCCTTTCCTGATACCGGTGATAATATTCCAGCGCCTTCAGAATATACTCACCAGTTTTTTCGTAAGGAACGCTGGCAGGGATAAACCTTCGAGCCTCAGCGTACTTGATGTTGATTTTCTCCCGCTGGTTCGGCTTTTCCTCGCTCATGATCGACTCAATGACCTCGTTATTCAGCTTTCCGTCCTGAGAGAACCGCTTCAGCTTAATGGCTTGGGCAAGGGACGGCGTGGCATCTGCGTAGGCGATTTGCTCCAGCAGCGCACCCTGTTCCTCTTTTTGCAGGTACGAAAGCTCCACCGCAGGTCTGAACGCAATGCGTCCCTCGTCAACCAAATCCAGAAGCTCCGGAATGAGCTCCGTGAGGCGGATATAGCGGAAGATAGTGTTTTTACTTTCTCCCACTTCTTCTGCCATAACCGTTGAAGACTTTACTCCGGGCAACTTGTTCCCCACTGGGGAACAAGTTAAATCTGTACGCTGTCCTTGGCGATTCATGGCCTCCAAGCGCATCTTGTAGGAAAAAGCCTTTTCACTCGGCAGGATCACAGAACGCTGCAGGTTCGATTCCACCATTAGAATGATGGCCTCGTCGCGGGTCATCTCCCGCACCTCAGCCTTCACGGTGTCAAAGCCGGCAAGCTCACAGGCCTTCTTTCTGCGATGCCCTGATACGATTTCGTACCGCCCGTCCTCCTTCGGTCGGAGGGTGACAGGGGTGATGATCCCGCGCTCCTTGATACTCTGGACAAGCTGATCCATGTCCTCGTCCAGCTTCACCTTGAAGGGGTGGTCGGGAAAATCGTCGATCTCCGAGAGGGGAATATCATAAATGCGCGGGAGCTTGTTTTCCTTTCGCTCCGCGTCATTCATGAAAAGCTCATCGTACCCGGTCAGGCCCAGATCGATTTTTTGCACGCTCTTCAAGCTCTGTCACCTCCTTCGTCAGATCCTCATACGCTGCTGCGACCTTGCCGTTCCTGTCGTGAGAGAAGATGCTTTCTCCGGAAAGACTGCACTCCGCAGCTCTTACCGAAAAGGGAATCTCGGAACGAAACACGCGGATGTTCTCTCCCACGGTAGAACGAAGCGAGGAAATAATCGCCTTGGCGTTGTTGGTGCGGTTATCCACCATCGTCAGCAAAATGCCGTCAATCTTTAATCTCGGGTTGATCTGCCGCTTGATCTTTGAAATGGAGCGCAGAAGCAGGTTAAGACCTTTGGTTGACAGGAAGTTCGGCTGAGACGGGATAATCACACTGTCTGCCGCAACCAGCGCATTGACCGTCATCATACCCAGCGAGGGCATACAGTCAATCAGAATGTAGTCGTAGCTCTTTCTCATGCCGTCGATGGCGTTCTTCAGAACATACTCGCGGCTCATGACATTGAACAGGCCCGTTTCCATACCGGAGAGCTCAATGTTCGAGGGAAGCAAATCCACACCTTCCTGGTGCCGGATAATTGCACCCTCCGCAAGCGGCTCATCATCAATGACTGACTGCATAAGGGACGACAGCGACACATCCAGCTCATCGGGGTTCTTTACGCCGAGGCTCACCGTTAGGCTGCCCTGCGGGTCAGCATCCACCAGCAGAACGCGTTTGCCGGAGCTTGCAAGTCCCACGCCGAGATTGACTGTGGTCGTTGTCTTGCCGACGCCGCCCTTCTGATTCGTGATGGCGATCACCTTACAGTTTTCCATGGGGTTTCCTCCTTTCTCTGAATTTGAATCATTTCTGATCCACGAAAGCCTCAAAATACCTTTTGGGGCTTTCGTCGCTGCATTTCATTTTTCCTCGAACCCAAAATGCAGAAAAGGAAGTCATCAGACGCCCGATAGCGAATCGGGTCCATGGGAATCTCACCCCCGCCGGGTACTCCGCCGGTTCCGTAGAAAAGTATCATTATACCCTAAGCCTGTCGTGGCCATATCCGTAGCTGCCAGATATTTCAGAATGGTTTCGGGGTCGCTCTCCACCTTTTGTCCCGCTGATACCGTTAGCGGCAGGTGGGTCTTGGCGTACCTTCATTTGGCTGTTGGCTCAAGGAATGTATCTGATGAATGTATATGAAATTTTCAAGGTTCCCGGAAGGCTTTTCGCCTTCTCACTTTCTCTTTGCCGAATTTTTTTGCGAGATTCCCACACTTTTTCAAAAAAATTTTTGTGCCGGTTCCTGAAAACAAAAAAGCGCCCACTGCACCTGTTTAGTAGGCGTAGTGAGCGCAAAAAATAAGACCCGGTGATTTCTCACCGAGTCTCATATCTGAATATATAGTTTTCAAAAAAACAGCCCCGCAGAATCACTTCTGCGAGGCTGAAATTCAATCGCACATTTTTCTCGGCATCCGTGGTGCACCCTTGGTGTAAATTGGTGTACGGATTGGTGTACGAGAGGCTTTTTTAACCCGATCAGGGGGGCAATCAATAGAACTTTGCGCCGGCGGGGATGTGGGGATCAACCATCAGCAAATGGAGCTTCTCCTCGCCGTTTTCGTGATGCACGGCGGAGATCAGCATACCGCAGGAGTCGATGCCCATCATCGCTCTCGGAGGCAGATTGGTGATTGCAATGCAGGTCTTACCGACCAGTTCTTCCGGCTCATAATATTCGTGAATACCACTCAAAATGACCCGATCTACGCCGGTTCCGTCGTCCAAAACGAACTTTAAGAGCTTTTTGGACTTCTTCACGGCTTCGCATTCCTTGACCTTCACGGCACGGAAATCGCTCTTGGAGAAGGTGTCAAAATCCACCTGATCCTGGAACAGTGGCTCGATCTGGACATTGGAAAAATCGATTTTTTCCTCCACGACCGGAGCCGCCTGAGCAACCTCCGCAGGAGCCGAAACTTCCTTGGAAACCTTCTTGTCGGAGTCCAAAGGTTTCATTGTCGGGAACAGGATGACGTCGCGGATGGAGTCGGAGTTGGTCAGCATCATAACGCAGCGGTCGATGCCGATGCCCATACCGCCCGTCGGGGGCATACCGTACTCCATGGCGGTGAGGAAATCCTCATCAATCATCTCTGCCTCGTCGTCACCGCGGTCGCGCTGCTCTGCCTGCTTGACAAAGCGGTCGCGCTGATCCAGCGGGTCATTCAGCTCGCTGTAGGCGTTGCCCATCTCACTGTGATTGATAAAGAACTCAAAGCGCTCGGTCAGGCGCGGGTCCTTGGGGCTGCGCTTGGTCAGCGGGCTGACCTCGACGGGGTACATCGTAATAAAGGTGGGCTGGATCAGATGCTCCTCGACCTTCTGGTCAAAGCAGGCATACAGGGCGTTGCCCCAGGTCGGCTCGGCGGCGGGGTTCAGCTCAACGCCCTTGGCGTTGGCGGCTGCCACAGCCTCGGCGTCATCGGTGATGGCGTCAAAGTCGATGCCCACATACTCGCGCACAGCTTCGATCATCGTCATACGGCGCCAGCCGGGGGTCAGGTCGATCTTGTTGCCCAGCCACTCGATCTCATAGGTATCCAGAATCTCCTTGGCGGCGCTGGACAGCACGCCCTCGGCAATGTCCATCATATCGTGGAAGTCGGCGTATGCCTGATACAGCTCCACAGTAGTGAACTCGGGGTTGTGCTTGGGGTCCATACCCTCGTTGCGGAAGATACGTCCCACCTCGTACACGCGGTCGATGCCGCCGACGATCAGACGCTTCAGCGGCAGCTCGGTGGCGATGCGCAGGTACATATCAATGTCCAGCGTGTTGTGGTGGGTGATGAACGGGCGGGCGGCGGCACCGCCGGCGATGGTGTTCAGCACGGGGGTTTCGACTTCCATATAGCCGCGCTCGTCCAGATAGTTGCGCAGATGCTTGATGAACTTGCTGCGCACCTCAAAGGCGCGGCGCACATCGGGGTTGACGATCAGGTCAACATAGCGCTGGCGGTAGCGCGCCTCGCGGTCGGTCAGACCGTGGAACTTTTCGGGCAGGGGCAGCAGGCTCTTGGACAGCAGGGTCAGCTCGCTGATGCGCACCGAAATTTCGCCCATCTTGGTGCGGAACACTTCGCCCTTGACGCCGATGATATCCCCGATATCCAGCTTTTTGAAGGCGGCATAGGCTTCCTCGCCCAGCAGGTCGCGCTTGACAAAGATCTGGATATCCCCCTTCTGGTCGCGCAGGTGGGCAAAGCTTGCCTTGCCCATAATGCGCTTGGACATCATACGACCCGCCAAAGAAACGATCTTGCCGGTTTCAGCCTCGGCGGGCAGGTCGGCAAATTCCTGTTTCAGGTCGGCAGAGTAGGCGTCCTGGTGATACTTGGTGATGACAAAGGGGTTCTGACCGGCTTCGCATAAATCGGCAAGCTTCTGGCGGCGCACGGCGGCCTGCTGGCTGATATCCTGCTCGGTCTGGGGCTTATTCTGCTCCATTTTGATCGTCCTTTCGTGTTTTATTAGTTGGAACGGGAAACGCTCAGCACCTTGTAGGTGATGATGCTGCCGTTGGGCAGGGTGACATCGACCTCATCGCCGGCCTTGTGACCGATCAGTGCGCCGCCCACGGGGCTTTCGTCGCTGATGCGGTTCAAATTCATATCCGCCTCGGTAGAGCCGGTGATGTCATATTCCTCGGCGTCCTCGCCCTCCTCCTGGATGGTAACGTGCATACCGATGGAGATGGTGTCGGCGCTCAGCTCGCTCTCGTCCATAATGCGGGCGAGCTTGAGGGTGGCTTCCAGATCGGCGATGCGTGCCTCCACGGAAGCCTGCTCCTCCTTGGCGGCGTCATACTCGGCGTTCTCGCTCAAGTCGCCGTAGCCGCGTGCCACCTTGATTTTGTCCGCGACCTCTTTACGTTTGACAGTACGCAGATCCTCGAGTTCCTTGACCAGCTTATCATAACCCGCACGGGTAACAACGACTTCTTTCGCCATAGCAGATTCTCCTAACAAAGTAATAGTAAAGGCAACACCGCACCTCGCTCGCCGTATCGGCACTTAGAATTATGCGGTATCGCCTAAAAGATGTGCGGCCCGTATGGAGCCGCACTAACTGAATTATTATAACGGTTCAGCGCCGTTTTGTCAAGTAAAATTTTGGCAGTTCTCTGCCCGGGGCGCTTATTTATCCAGCTGCAAAAGCCCCACCTTGCGGTACACCTTGCTGACCGTGCGGTCGGCAAGGCGGGCGGCGCGCTCGGCACCGGATTTCAACACCGTATCGACATACGTCTTATCTGCCAGAATGCGCCCGTACTCTGCCTGCACGGGGGTCAGCGCATCGGCGGTGACCTCTGCCACAGCCAGCTTGAAATCGCCGTAGCCCTTGCCCTCAAACTCGGCGGCGATCTCGTCCATGGACTTGCCGGTAAAGGTGCCGTAGATCGTCATCAGGTTGGACACACCGGGCTTCTGCTCGCGGTCAAAGCGCACACAGCCGTCCGAGTCGGTGACGGCGCGCTTGCACTTGCGGATGATGGTGTCCTTGTCATCGGTCATCAGGATGAAGGAGTTGACGTTGGTGTCGGACTTGCTCATCTTCTTGGCAGGCTCCGCCAGCGACATAATTTTGGCACCGCTGGCAGGGACATAGCCCTCCGGCAGGGTGAAGGTGTCGCCGTAGATGTTGTTGAAGCGCCCGGCGATGTCGCGGGCGATCTCCAGATGCTGGGTCTGATCCTGCCCCACGGGTACGAGGTCGGCGTTGTAGATCAGAATATCGGCAGCCATCAGGACGGGGTAGGTAAACAGACCGCCGTTGACGTTGTCGGGATGCTTGGCGCTTTTGTCCTTGAACTGGGTCATACGGGACAGCTCGCCGAACTGGGTGTTGCACGCCAGCACCCAAGACAGCTGGGTGTGGGCAGGCACATGGCTTTGCACAAACAGGACGTGTTCCTTGGGGTCAATGCCCACCGCCAGCAGCAGGGCGGACAGCTCGCGGGTGCGGCGGCGCAGCTCGGCGGGGTTCTGGCGCACGGTCAGTGAGTGCAGATCCGCCACCATATACAGGCAGTCGTAGTCCGATTGCAGCAGCGCCCAATTGCGCACAGCACCGATATAGTTGCCCAAGGTGGGCGTGCCGGTGGGCTGAATGCCCGAGAGAATGCGTTTGCGTTTTTCGTCTGCCATAGTAGACCTCCGTATTCTAAGAACCGCCCGGCGCGAAGGGAAAATTCGCGCCGGGCGGTGGGTGTTTTTCTTCATTCGCGTATAGTGTAATTTAAGCACAAAACGCGGATTTTGTCAATGCTTACAGGTGCAGCACGCGGTCCTTGATTTCGGCGGTGCGTCCCTGATTCCAGAACTGGGTGCCGATGTAACCGCAGGTGCGGCGGGCAACATTGAGCTTGTTCTGGTCACGGTTGTGGCACTTGGGGCATTCCCAGATCAGCTTGCCGTCCTCCTGCACAATGCTGATCTCGCCGTCATAGCCGCAGACCTGGCAGTAGTCGCTCTTGGTGTTCAGCTCGGCATACATAATGTTGTCGTAGATGAACTGCATGACCTTGATGACCGCTTCGAGGTTGTCCTGCATATTGGGGACCTCGACATAGCTGATGGCGCCGCCCGGAGAGAGCTTCTGGAACTCGCTCTCAAACTTGAGCTTGGTGAAGGCGTCGATCTTCTCGGAAACATGGACGTGGTAGGAGTTGGTGATATAATTGCGGTCGGTGATGCCGGGTACCACGCCAAAGCGCTTTTGCAGGCACTTGGCAAACTTGTAGGTGGTGGATTCCAGCGGG